>Ga0179593_1338460_pt1 | contig 17229 bp, 21 predicted proteins | sample CZODoug2_1_08_16_FD_185931 | JGI IMG/M metagenome (GOLD analysis project Ga0179593, IMG submission 185931) | Vadose zone soil fungal communities from Angelo Coast Range Reserve, California, USA - CZODoug2_1_08_16fungal (PacBio error correction) | ecosystem: Environmental > Terrestrial > Soil >... | reverse complement strand
CTCTTAGTGCGTTCGCTTTGTTTCGTTTCTGGCATTCTCCGCGTGTTTTTCGCGCTCGTAATGGATATGCGCCTCCTGACGCGTTTCATCGTTTCAGGGCTTTTTCTTTTTCGTCAGGACTTTCGTTCCTCCCCTCTCGATTCGCACCGTGGACAAGGTTTTCCAATTTGTGTGGTATCCATCTGACTGCGTTGTCCGTCCTGGCCTGTCGCCCTGGACCCTCTTCGTTGGCCGGTGAAGGCTCCCTTCCCACCTTTCTTTTTTGGGGTCGTTTTTCTTTTATGGTTTGGTGTTTTCTTTCGGGGGATTGATTCCCCCCCCCTCGTTTCTAACGAACCGCAGGTTGCCTTTTTTCGGGGTTCGGCTCTCTTCTTTCTCTTTAGTGTTTTGGTTGAAAGTCGTTTCCAGTCTTTGTTCCGCGTTGGCGTCCCCTGGACTTTACCACCGTCCCTTCCGCAACCCGTCACTTTGGCGTCAGTCTTCCCGTGTCTCTCGTTCCCACCCTTTTTACAGGGGGAAACTCCTTGGTCCCACGACACAAACACCCGACCAATGGCCCGCCTCTTTCCCCCTGCCTGAACCGGTAAGCTTTTCCCCCCTTTGCTTTCGCCGTTCTAGCGACGGGACCGACCGTTCCCCCCCCCCCCCCTAGAAATTTGTCTTGACGCCCTTTCATTCTTTTTCCCCCCCCTCCCTGAAGCGTCTCGTGAGTATACGCGGCACCCTCTTTTGCCCGCCGACATTGCTCAGCGATCTTCCTTGTTTTGCGGACGAATCTGTCTCCCAGGATTCCTACCCTCTTGAGTGCTTATCAGTTTCTTCCTTTTGACAACGTTGCACTATGCAAAACACCCCCTTCCTTTTCCCGTCATTTTGCTTCTGTTCTGCAAGCTGGTGGTCATCCCCTGATGTGCCCCTCTTCATGGGCGTCAAGGGAATGATATCCTTTTGGCCAGGACGTTCTCCCCCCTCGGCTTCTTTTACTTGACCCCACACGTTTAGAATATTGGTGTGCGCCCCCCCCCGTCCTCTGTTCGATTCCTGCGAAAGTGTGCCTCCTTTTTTTCTACCTTTTGCGTCTGGGCAGGGGTAAAGATTATGTTCCTCCCTCCTTTGTTTTGTTCGTCTTGTTCCGATTGGATCAGATCGTTTTTTTGCCGGCGTTTGCACGTGACGGCTTGGAACGTACCGTCGTCTTGGGCCTTTCGGGTTGTGCCAGATAGATGTATCCCCCGCTGTCCGCTTTTCTTAATTCTTTTTTTCTCTTTTCGAGCTCCCTTCCGCTGTTGGCTCCCCCCAAAGCAACCCCATTTGTTTTCGTGGAAACACCCGCTCTTTCTGTCCCCCTCATCGCGGTTTTTTTACGCTCCTTTCTTCCGGTTTCCTCCCGGCGGGTTTCGATTCAATACCGTTTTCCCTCTGGCAAGGATATTTTCTGCACACCTTCCTTTTTCTGGGCCCCTCTCTTTTTCCCTCTGAGGGGCGGCCCTCCTTTGGGGCATCCTTTTTGCCGAGATCAACCTGGGTGGCCTGAGGTTCTGGGGGAGTCCGTTGTGCAAGAGGCGTGCCTCTCCTTTTCTGTGTCTTCCTAGTGCGCAGGGGCGAGGGCAGTTCTCCCGTATTTCGACGGCTTCGAGGTCCCGTCTTTTCAACGCCCGGTGTGAGCGTTCGTTTTTACTTTCTGTTCCTCTTTGATAGAGATGTGAGACCCGCCTGTTTTTCGCCCATTTTGGTTTTTTCTTTTTCCGGTCATGTTTTTCTTCTGGCACAGAATTTAGATTTGCCATGGTCCGCCTCCCTCTCTCCCCCCTCTGTTTTTTCTCTGTCCCTTTCCTGCCACGCGCTTTTGTGGCGTTGAGCGCGCTCCTGTGCCCATCAATCGCTTAGGGGGATTGTCCATCGCGTCTTTTTCAGTTTTTTGTTTCTTGATTTTTCTTCTAGGTCCTCCCGATCGGGACTCGGTCCCGTGACGATTCTCCCTTGCCGTGAGGTGGTTAGTGGTGGCGGGCGAGGGAAGCCCCCTTCTTTTTCTTTCTGATAATTTGTTTACATTGAAATCTCTCCGATAGGATCTGAACCCTCATTGTCGTCAATTCTGGCGCTCTTCCTTCAGGCACAGGCGCCCTTTTTTGTCGGATGCCGTGTGGTTCTTTGTGCCTCGGCGGTTTAGTAAAACTGTTTTTGCGTTTTTTCTTGCGAGTAGTTTTGACATGGCCGCCAGGCTCGCCTTGGTTTTTAGGCACTTCATGCTGATTCTTGACTGGGCTCTTCCCCTTTCTTTTTCTTTTTTTTTCTTGGATCGAGAATTCTTTTATTCAGCCCCTCTCCGGTTTGGTGCCTAATGGGGTCAAATCCTGATGTTTTTCCCGAAGTGTCGGATTTCCCTTGCCCCCTAATAAAAGACTCCCCAGACCTCCCACGGTTTCTTCGTTCGACCCCAATGAGGAAAACCTCAACTCCTTCCCTCTTTCGGTTTTCTTCCTTCAGGCTTTTTGGGGATGTCGTCTTGTGCAGAATACCGTCAATCTTTTTACCGTGCTTTCTATCGAGAGTTTTGTTTTTCGGTTTTTGCTTTTCTTCAAACGTTTCTTTTCCCGTATTTCCTCGCCCCCCTTTTGCCTCCCTCCGTATCTTTTTCGATCGGTTTCACCTTAACTCGTTCCCTCTAGGGCAATGGCCGTTCTTTTTCCCCCTGACTCTTCCCAGTTGTTTTTAACTCCTATTTTTTTTCTTTTTTCTTTCTCTTCTCGATGCTGGGTCAGAGCTAAAGACGACGTCCCCCCCCTCGCGGGGTTTTTTTCCCTTCCCCCGGTTGTTCCCCTCCATTGACCACATCGATCTTCCGCAAGTTTCTTTTTCCACCCCTCCTGCCCTTTTAAGCTTCTCCTTTTTTCCCTTTTTCCCCCCAAACCCCGCCTGTTTCCACCGCTCGGTAGGTCCGGTCACAGTGCCTCCGTCGAATTACTGAAAAGTGTCGAACCTAACCCTGCTTGTCTTTTCTCCCCCTTTTTTATTTGGGACGCTGGGCTCGGTTTGCTGTCTAGACTTGACACTCCTCCCTCCTTTCCGACCTAGGCAGGCTTCCCCCCAGTTCTTCACGTGGTCATTTTTTTTCTCCGTTTTCTTTTGGGCACCCCGGCTTTTCCTCCCCCATATATTACCAGTTTTTTGGATCGTGCACTTCGTCCATGCGTCTTGTTGCTCACAAGTTGAAGGCTCGGCCCCTCGTGCACACCCGGTCGGCCCTTGAGCAGGGCTGCCTTGTTTTTTCCCTGTGGGGTGAGCCTTGATTCGGCTTGTTGATGTATCAATCCCCTTTCACGCCCCCCCACCGTAGTGTCCACACCAGACTTCCCCTTCCTTCTTGTCGTGTCGTTTTGTTTTGTCAGATTGGAAAGACATATCGTTGTTTTTTTCTTTTTTCTTTCGTTGTGCGTGGGGCGGTTGGGGTCGTCCGGGTGCCCACACCGCGGCCCCAATTAGGGGTGTTTTTCCCTTGTTTGATGCCAGCGTTGTTTGGTGAATTCTGCTCGGTGGCTGTGTTTGCTGATCCCCCAGTCACCTATTGCACCATTCCTTGCTCCTCTCTTTCCTTTGCCCAGAACCATGATTTCCCTATTGGTTTTGTTTTTTTCTCCCACTTTTGTTTTTATGGCGGTGCGGCGACCCCTTTTCCCCCACCCCCCCCAAGGAAGGAAAATTGTTTGATATCCGTTGTTTCTGCTCTTGTTGACAGCTCGCTCAAAAACCAGTTTTTCCCCTTCACCAACTCGTGAGTCCCCCACCGGCTACTACGGCCCCAATCTGAGCATTTGGTGGCAAGTGACTACCAAGGTTCATCCTTTTTTTAGATTGTGTTTGACGGCAGTCCATGTTTTATTTCTTTTCTTGCCTCCTCCCCCTGTTGGTCTGAGTGCTTCACATTGTCGAGGGAAAGATTTTTTGTTGTTTTTTTTCCCTTTTTACTTTTTGTTTTTTTTTCATGCATAACACCCTCGCTTCTTTTGGGATTGCGAATGCTGCGCGCAGGTTCAGGATAATAATCCTTCTTTGTTTCCCCTTTTTCTTCTTTATGTTCACCGTATTTCCAAATGGTGCAGTTTTTTACCGGGAGTGTGGGGTTCGTTCCTTCTAGCTTGGCAAGTGATCTCAGAGTTTTGTGAGAGGTAGCTGAGCCGGGATTTTCGGTGGGTTTATGGGTTTGTTGAGGACTTTTGGTTCTTCGAGTACTCTCCGTTTCTGAACCCTAGCGCTATTTGTGGTTCTATCCCTTTCCCTGGCTTTTCCCCCCCCCAAGCCGTTTTAATTCTCGTTTCTTCGTTTCTTACACTCGGCCGTTTGCCTGCACAACGCTGACGACAGTGATTTTCATTCATCCTCTTTCTTTCTTTTCTCGCAGTTTTTTGTGTTGTTTGTTTTTTTCGTTTTTCCCTCGAGTTTTTTTTTCTTCGACCTGTTGACCCCTGTTGGCGTTCGTTTCGGTGTAAATTTTTTTTCCGCCCCTCCCTCAACGCGCAATCGACTTTGGAAACTATGGCCCGTGGCTCCTGCGTCCCCCTCGCTTCGATTTCCGTTGAGGTCCGTTTTCGACGGTGATTCTGGGTCCGTCCCCGCCTCCCCCCCTCTTCTTTCCGCGCGGTTTTGCGACACAGCCCAGTTTTACACTTGTTGGCATGCATGCCTCCCCACCAAGACTGCTTGCCTCTGCGTTTTCACCCCAGGGTCGATTCTACCCCCCTTTTTTTTTTTTTCTCCCTTAGGACTTGCTCGTGTTCAGACGCTTCGTCTGACCCCCATTGCGCGGCCGACGTTGTGGTTGCTTTTCCCCAATCTTATTTGCACCTGTCTTGCTGCCCTCCTTTCGTTAACTTGAGCCTACCCCCATTCCCTCACCCGCCCTTATCGTTTTTGGGATTGCGACGGAACCCCAATCTCGGCCTTCTCGTGGGAGCCGCTTCCATTTGTGTCTTGACTCGTACACCGCCGACGTACGCATCTCAAACTTTCGGCCAATGTTTTTAACCGGCTTTTTTCCACCCACCTGTGGGGGATTCTTTTTCTCCGCGTTTTTTTCTGCTGGGAGATTTGCGGCAGCCCCGGTCCCGCCCCCCGCCTAGTTTTCTTCTTTCTCCAACTCCTGTTTCCTTAGTACCGACTCAACCCCAAGTCCTTTTTCTACGAAGGCTAGTCACCACTTCAACCCCCCCCCCAACTGGTGCAAGCTGCCAAAGATTTCACACAGCCGCTTTCTCCGCTCCCAACGCAGTTCCTTGGCTTTTTATTTTAATGTTGTTGCTTTCTATGTTCACGGGTACACTCCTCGCGGCCCCCTAGCCGAATTGAGAAACATTTTATGCGGCCCTCCGCTCTGCCGCACACATGCTGGGCCTGCTACTTCTTCGGCCTCGTCTCGCACGTTTGGGCGGAAGTAGTTTGTGTAGACCTTTCCCTTTGTCTTTCCCTGCATTTTTCCACGGACTTTCTCCCCCCCTCCCCCCCCCCCGCTTCAGGCGTGCTTCAGACGTCGTTTTCCTTTTACTTCCTGTGGGTGGTGGCTCCTGTACGTTCATTTTTCCCTCTTACTTATGCTACCTTTGCTCGACGTGGTTCCTTGAATCCCATGGTCAGCTCCGTCCCCATCTCCCCGCATCGCGCGACGTGCGACCTTTGATTTTGTGGTGGGCTGTTTTTTTTCGTGATTTTTTTTTTGGCCTGCCCGGTTACACACCAGGGCCCCCTTATTGACGCGGGTGGTTGCCTTTTACGAGTGCTCCACCATTTTTTTCCCTCATTATATGTTGACCTTCGGTCTTTTTTTGGCTTTGGGCCTTCGTGTGCGCTCCTGGGGGGCCGGCGTGCCTGTTTTTTCGAAGTTTACGCGGGGAGTTCTTTGCATTCTCTGCGTGGTGAGTCGAGGGATTTCGGACGTTTGTTGAAAGGATTCGTCGATGTCATCCAACTCGTAGACTGATCGACAGGGTTTGTTTTTCTTTTTTTTTTTTTCGCTTGGTTGTGCAATTTTTGCAACGTCGATTCGTTTTCCTCGTTTAAACGCGTCCTCCTTTACCACCCTTCGTGCTTTGCTCTTGCCGCTTCTCTTTTCCTCGTTTATCGGAGTAACCGCCCCCCTCCCCTTGAGGGGTTAGTCCGTTGAAATTTCTGCTCGTGTGCGCTTTTGATTTTTTTTTTTTTTTTTGTCTTCTTCCACTTGTGGCGGCTTTCGGTTGACTTTTTTTCGGTCTGGCCGCTTCCTTTGTCTTCAGTGGGTTGTCAACGCCTTCCATTTTTTGGACGTGATCCTATTCGGGTGAGGCGACAGCCTTCCATCCCCTCCGCTCCGGCCACCAGGTGTAGTTTCCTCGCCCCTGCTCCCTTATCTTCTCTTTCCCATCTTCTGAGAGCTGTTCCCTGATTCGGAGCACAGTTGGGGAGTCTGACTGGTTGGCGAGCTCGCGTCGGGGCCCCTGTCCTCCCGGTGAAATTCTGATCGAGGCTGGTTGGTTGTTGTCGCGTCTTTCGCCCTCTCCTTTTGCGCTCCTGGCCGCAGACTGGTTCTTGCCCCCCCATTGCTATCCCCTGGGTTGGGCCCGCCCCCCTCCTATTTGCCGGACGTCGGCCGCGTCGACTTCGTCGAGGCGTCTTGCTTTCTTCCCTTTGATTGTCCTTCTCTGACGTGCGTGTCGGTACTTTTTGTTTTCGGTTTCCTCATGCGAGTTCCCTGCCATCCAGGGACGCTTCACCCCTTAGCGCTGCGGTGCTTTCTTTAAGACTGTTTTTTTCTTATTTCATGCGAGTTCTGAAATCGTGTTCCGTCTTTAGCCCTCCTAGTCCCTTTTCCTTGCCCTCTTCGCCCCGGGCTTTCCCTGCGCTTTCCGCTGTTTTCGACGAGCCCCCACTTTTTCCCCCTCTGGCTTTTTTTTTTTGTCCTTGCGTTGTCCCTCTATTCCACCGTGGTCGTTCCTCTATTCCACCCCCCCCTCCGCCGTGCTTTCCCCTTTGTCGTGTCTTTTTCCCCTGACCGAGTGCCGCCAGCGTTTCCGTTTTTTTCTCCCCCTCCCCCTGCTGTTTTGTTTACGAGCTGCTCCCTAATGGCGACCCGTCTTTCGCATGAGGGAAGTTTTGCGCGTCGCCCCTTGGTGAACATTATCTTTTTGTGGAGGCTCTTTTGACTAGGACGGACGGTCGAGATCATGTCGCCGCGTGGCGTTCCCGCTTTTACACAATGTCCGCAGGTTCGGGTTCTTTACCCCTTCGAATTACCACTCGGGCGTCCCCTCGGCCATCGTTCGCCAGGCCACTTTGGGCGGCGCCTATTTCTTTTTGCGACAATCGTTTTTATTGGCGCCCCCTGGTTGTCCTGATTGGTGTTTGGTTTTTGCTTTTTCTTCCGGTCCCCTCCCGATGAGCAGCATACCTTTGATGTTCGACACCTCTTCCCGTTCTCTGCTTTCTTTCGGCATTTGACCTGGGATTCAGCCTCGATGCCTGGTTTTCCTGATAGGTTTTTTCTGCAGGGAGGATGGTCCTCTCCTCCCTTTCTCCCACTTTGGTGCTTCTTACGCGTGTTCGCTTCTCCAGTGCCGACGCCCAAAACCATTCGGATTAGACTTTGCTACCCTCTCGACGGTTTTTTCGCCAGAGTTTCAGGGTAGTTGGGCCGAGGGTTCTCTTTTTTTTGTGCTTTTTAGGTGAGTTTGAAGTTCTATTTTTTTGTTTTCTTGCCCTCGTGCGCAACTGGATTAGCTTCTTCTGTGCTGGGTACGTAGATGTCACATTTCTGTCTTTTAGGCTCCGGTTGCACTTTTGCCCCCCGTCTGGTTACAGTGCCAATTTCTTGCGTTGTTTGAATAGTGCCCATTTTCCCCTGAGCTTACCCGATAAGGGCACTTTCCCGTCTGTAGGGCGCGTGGGTTTAGCCTAGCGGCGTTGGACCCCGTACGCGGGAAAGCATGCAGTTGCGTGGTTGGCGTCTTCCTTTGGCTCCCCGTAAGTGACACCTTGGTTGGACTATGCCCTTTTCCGGAGCCGAGGTTGTGAGGTCGTGGGGAGGCGGTTGACCTCTTTTTTAATTGTCCCTTGTGTTTGCCTGTCGGTTTCGTCCCTCTGTCGTTTCGATCAAGACGGCCGTCGTTCCCCCGTCCCGTCGCTTTTGTAGTCAGATTTGATTGAACTCTTACACCCCCCTCCCCTCCGCCCCACAACGGTACCTGTCCTTGCGTCGTCAAGAGGTCACGCCCCGCCCCCTGTCACAAGGTTCACAGGAAAATGCCCAGAACCCCCCCTTGCAGCTGAGTGTACTTCCCTTTTTTCAGCGTTTGTCCTGGTCCAATGGCGCGGTTCTGGTGAGCGTCCTTATGAAAAGAGCTCCCTCAGTATTTTATGCAATGGAACATGCCTTTTCCCCCCCCTCCGGCCTGGTTCCTTGTCGCGGGAACCTTCTGCTGTTGATTGATCGCGACCATTCCCGCTTGCTTCATCTCCTTCCGGCGGGACGATTCGGCCTCATGCTCCACACGCCGGTTGATCGTTATTTTCCGGGGGCAATACCGGAAACAACATGTCCCTCCGACGTGTTTTCTCTTTTGAGCGAGTGCGCATCCCTGAAGCCTCTTTTTCGTGGTATGTCTAAACCTAGGATTTTTACGAACCCGCCCCCTCTCCTTTTTTTCTTTTTTTTGCTCTTTTTTTTTTGTTCGTTCCCGGGTGGGCGCCCGACTCTTTCTCGTATTTTGAGTAATGATGCCATTTTTCCCCCCCCCCCTTGTAACGGCTGCCCCTTAGTGTTGCCCTTGTGCTTTTATGGGACATACGACAGGGTCGGTCTTTTTCTTTTCCATTTTTTGACCTTGCCGTTTGTGTTTCCTTCGGCCTTCCCCTCTCAGACGTGAAGGAACATCGAACACCCGTCGTATTTTCTTGAAGGTGTTGAAAGATCTCGTCTCCCCCCTCTTTGTCTTTCCTTTTCTGGATCCCCCTCGAGGTGCTTCGCAGGTCCCATCTTGCTTCCAACGGCCACCCCCACTTGCTTCGGGGAGTTGCAGGACACCCCCCCCCCTTCTTTCAGATGCCTGAAGGAATCTGGTTTTCACGACGTCTCTTTGCCTTTTTGGTGGGTACACTACCCGTCTGGTTGAGAGTCGAAATTTACCCTCCCAGTAGGAGTTTTCTAGTTCTTTCCTAACACAGTGCCGGGGCGGTGCCTGGTGTCTTCCGTTTCCCGATTTGTCTGATTGAATTCGGGAGGAGGCCTTGGGCATTTTTGTCCCCCCGATCCACCTTCTTTGCCTAGTTGCCTGATTTGCTGTTGCCCAAAACAGTGTGTCTTGGCGCGTCTTTCGGTTGTTTCTTTCCTCTGTAGGATTGGGTCGATTTTTTTTCCCTCCCTAGCTCTTCCTTTTTGTCCTTGAAAATCGCGGGGCCCGTCAGTTCAGTTTTTCAAGCGTCTGTCTGCCGGTCTGTGATTTCGCGGTGACTTTGACCCTTTGACCGCCGCAGTTTTTGTGCGTCTTGTCTGTTTTTGGTGCTTCAGCTTTTTTCGGGCAAGAGTCGTCTCTTGTTCCGTTTTTTTTTCCTAGCTTAGTCTCTCTGGGACCTTCTATTGTCCCTTCAAAGGTGCACCCGCCCCCGCTTCGTGTTTCAGTTTCGCGGTTGGTCGTCTTTACCCCCGATCGTTTTTTCTTGAAATCGGCGTTTACCGTTTTCTTTGGATCGTAGGACCGTGCATGACTCTGCGTCCGATTTCAGTTATTTATTCAGTGCCGAGGGGTTTGTTCCTGTTTTTTCTCTTTTTCTCTCCCCCCTTTTGACTTTCACGCCTACCTGAAGCTCTCCTCCCTATAGATTACAAACTATTGGGTAATTTTTTCTCCTTTCCTTCACCGTGCGTGCCCTTTTCAGAAGTGCGATTTTTCCTCCCCGTGGGGTTGTGTCTTTTTTTTGGTTGTCCAGAGCCAAAACTTTGGGTAGTCGGCGATGTGATAGTGAAACACTTGCAAGTTTTTTTTTTTCATTTCCTTTTCCGTGTGAGGAGCCATGGCGTATGGGGGTGTCTGGGGTGGTGTTGCGAATCATTTTTCCCTCTTTCCTTTTTGTGTTTGGCTGATCTTCGGTTCATCCCCCAATGCGCCAGGGTTTGCTTCCTTAAGGGTCACGCGACGGCGGTTTTTCTCTCCCTGTTTACTTTAACCTGCCCGGGTTCTCGCGTCAACCTCCCGCGGTTTCACCAGGGTTTGCCGCATTTTTTTTCGCTTCCTCCCCTTGATGTCCCCTGGCAGAATCCTCCCCCGCCCCCCCCCCAACAAACCCCCCCCCCCCCCCACCCCCCCCCCCCCCCCCCCTCCCGCACACCTCCCGTTCGCCCGCCCCTTTGCTGCGTCCTCCGACCTTTTTTCCCCTTTTCAGAGGGCTTTAGGTTTTTCGTTGTTTGGTTTTCCCATTTTTTCGAGGATTTCCCTCGCCGAACTTTTTCCCGGGCCTTCGAGGATCCGTCAAGTTCAGTTTCCGCATTCGTTTGTCCCTTCCCGTTTTTCCCGCATCCTCCCAGCACATGTTTGAAACTCGCCTGTCTTTGTTTTTCTTTTTTTTGGCGATCTCCCCCGCTCCCTTAAGCGTGCTTTCCTTGAACTGGGACCGCTTTTTTCCAGACCACTCTCTATCGATGTTACTGCGACCTCCCCCAACGGTATTTTCGCCTATTCTTGTCCGTTACGCCTCATTCCCCCCTTGACTCCCTGGTCAAACCGCTTTCTGCGGTTCCGGTCCCCGTTCCGATTCTGTGACCGGACTGAAAAAGGTGTGACCTGCCTTCTCCCTTGCTTTTTATCTTTTTCCCCCTCCTTCTTTTACGGACGGAGGCCGTCTCCCTGGTGCTTCGTTGGCACCCCCCCTGCATCACCCCCTCCTTCCTTCTCCCTTTTTTTTTCTTTGCCACAGTTCTTTAGCGCCCCCTTTGGGGCACTCGCATCTCGCACAGCACCTTTCTGTCCCCCCCCAGGTGGTGGAGGCTCGTGCCAAGCGGATGCCCCCCGCTTTTTCTTCTCCAGTGACGTTGGGGCAACGCTCCGTTTCAAAGGATGACTTTTCCCCCCGTTTACCGCACTGGTTTTTTTTCCCCGAGCGATATGCTCGCTTCGGTCTGTACTTTTTTAAGTCCCGACCAAGCTTCCCCCCCCCTCCTTTCCACCCTCTTCTGTGTATTCTCACAGTGCACCCCTTCTGTCATTCGAATGAGTTTGACTTTATTTTCCCCTTTGGTGCCCCGACGTCCACGGTTTTTGTTGTTTAGCGTGTCGCTCTCTTCTGCTCGATATGGGGCCTCCCCGAATACACGCCTGTTTTTCCTCGATTTTTCTGAACTTGGCCCCGACCGTACGACTTTTTTTCAGTGTAGATTTTTCTCCTTCCACCCTGCTACTGATTGCGCTGTGGACCCACCCCAAGGACTTTGACGGGTTTTTATCTCCGGGGATACGTCGTTTTCCGACAGCCGTACCCCTTTTCCGTTCTGCCAGACCATGTTTTGCATCCCCTCCACCATATTGTTTCTTCCAGGTCCAGGCCACACGTACTTTCCCCCAGCCCTGGCTTCTCCCCGTACCCTCGGAGAAAGGCAAGGGGTTCTCGTGTTTTTCCCCCAAAGTTTAGAAAACAGGTGTGTTTCCTATTTCGGGCGTCAATTTATCTTTCTCCGTTCGTTCGGGCTCTTCTATGCAGGCCCCATCTAGGGGATACGTTCCTTGCTTTCTTTTTCTACTAGCGTTTTTTATGAGCATTTTTCTTCCGTGCTTTTTTCCCCGTCGAGGGGAACCTTTTCTTCCTTTCTCTTTTGTGAGGTATCTGATCTCGCCTGTTGAGCTCCGGGGCTGAAGAGGGTTGTGATAGCGTTTTCCGCTTTTTCTTCGCGTTCACGTCGCAGAACATTGGTTTCTTGGGGTCGCCTGTTTTGAGACACGGCTTGGGTTTAAGCTGGCGCCCTTCTATTATGCTTCCGGTCCTTTTTTCTTTTTCCCCTTTTCCAGGCAACTTGATTTTGACGGCCCGATTTCAGTTCTTCTCTTGTCTTGTTCTTTCCTTCGGGTTGGTTGTTTCATGTGCTGTGTATTTTTTGCCCGATCTCTCATTTATCCCCAGTGGACACGTGCCCGTTTGACCCGTGTATTGGCCGGTGTGTTTCGTTTTTTTTGTACCTTTTTCCCTCCATCGTTTGGGCGACCCGTGACTTCCCGGATATGTGCCGGGAGATTCCTGCGCACCATGAGCTCTGCCGCTCATTATTTTTCCCCTACGTTCTTTTTTTTTTTCAAAGGTCCGGCTCCCGCGAATCACAAAACTTCGGTCTCCGCCCGAGGGGTCTTTTTTCAACCTTTCCCACTTTTTTGTGAGGTGGTATGCCCCCCTACGTTTTTCCCGGTCCGCGTTTTTGTCAACGTCTCGAGGCCCACCTTTTGTGCGAGTGCACAAGTTGGAATGGGAGCTCGAAGCGGTTTTCTGAATTTCGGCGGGTTACGTCCCATTTGTCCGACCTTTGGCCCCTTCTTGTAGCGTTTCGTGTTTGAGCCTCATACAGAGAATTTTTTTTTTCTTTTTCCTGACCGTCCTTCCCTTCGTTGGCCGTTTTTTCACAAGCGCAGATTCCCGGAGGTACGTCCCCCCCGGTGAATAAAAGAGACCCTCTTTTTCCCTCCCCTGTGAGTCCTTAAGCTTTTAGGGCCTAACACACTTTTTTTTCTCGATTCTGACCCAGTTTCCCGCCGCGTTTGCGTTTTTTTGCTTCGGGCGTATCGTCTTGTTCTCTTCTTTGTAATTCCTTTGAATTTTTCCCTTGCGTTTCCGCCAGGCTGACAACCCCTGGTCCTGAGTTCTCCTCATGTCACCGTTGCCTATTCACAAAGACAGCCAGTCCGACTCCCATGACCTGTTCTCGGTTTTTTGGATTGGCCAGTCCCCTTGCGCTTTCGTGCACGACTTTTGTCTTCGTTTCCTTTTGTTGATAGCTTTTTCCAAAAATTTTCTTCACAAAGGGATCCTGGCCTAGGTTATCGCCGAGTTGCGGTTCCCCCGCCGTGTAGACGGGCCTGCCGTGTGTTTGGCTTTTCTTTTTTCCATTCTTTTGATGAACACCTCGCTCTGAAGCGTTGCGAGGTATTCTGCTTATTTCTCCCCTCCTGCGAGTAAGTGTCACTCCGTCGTTCCGGTGGTTTGCCTCCCACCTGCCGAGTCATTTTTCTTTTGACGCATCATGGGGCCCAGCTGTTCCTTTTGTCGCGGCCGTTTGGTCTGCCATGACCCATTTTCTTCCGCGCGTCCACCGGGGCCCCCTTAATCGAGGACTTTTTTTTTTTGTTCGCGGGGCGTCTTTTTTCTGCCCGGCAGGTCTGTTAGCCTGCGTTTTTTTTCCCGTAAGCCCTTTCCCGTGGTCTGGTGTTTTTGTCCTTTTTCTGACACCTGTGTTCCCGTGTCGTTTTTATTGGCGTCGGAGATGCGGCGTTTCTTTGTCAGCGATGGGGGCCTTTGTTTCGTAGGCTCCTTCCCTGCGTTTTTTTTTTTTTTCCGTCATTGCCGTCTTAAATTGGAGTACCGGAGGGGGGCGGCAACGTCCTGCCTCTCCTCCGGGCTCGGTTTCCGGTTCTCGTTCTCTTTGCAACTCACCCCAACTTTCCCTAGGAATGATTACTTACCCAACCCCGGTTTTTGCGCCGCTACCGCGATCTTGCACTTTTTTTTTTTTTTTCCGTTGATTTTTGCTGCTATTCACCGTGACTCCCATTGGTCGAACCCCCCGCTTTTCACACGTGACTATCCTCGGAGTTTTACCTGCAACACGTCGGCGGCCCTGACCTATGGTTCCTCTTCGGGGTCTTTTCGGGACTTCAAGGTCGGTATTTGGTTCGATCTTCTTTTTTACTGCTGAGTGTTCCTTTGGTCGCGTCGACGTCTTTTTGTATGTCCGTTTTTCCCTCCCGGCCTTTTAGTTATATTCACCCGGTCTGCTCCCGTGTTCATGTCACAGGCTGCCCCCCCTCTGTTCTACCGAATTCCTTCTCTTTATCTTTTTTGGGAGTCTTAAGTTTCTTCTAAGTGGACGTGCATTCCCCTTTTTTTTTGCCTTTTTGGGGCCGCTTTTCTACAAGGTTGACGATTTCTTGCTGGTTTTTTTCTTTTTCCTGTGCTCCTTTTTTTTTCATGAGTGGGCGTTTTTATTTTCCTTCGGCAGTCGACCGAACTTCCTGCCACATTGGCCTGCAGGACGGTCCGTCCACGCTTGCTGCCCTTCGTTGATCGCCTTCTGTAGCTTCTCTGATCGGGGATGAATCCCCTCTTCGGAGCCTCACCGGGTGCCCGGTTTTCGACGGCTTATTGTCGTTTGGCGAGGCTTTTTTTTTGCTCATCCGTCTTTTGTTCCACCTTGCTTCCGTCTGGCGCGCAGGACACCGGGGGTTGTCGCCCCCCCCTCCTCCCCCCCCCCCCCCTCCACCACCCCCCCCCCCCCCTCCCCCCCCTCCTCTCCCCCCCACGCGCCCCCCCTCCCCTCTCCTCCCCCCCCCCCCCCCCCTTCCACCCCCCCCCCCCCCCCCCCCCCCCCCCTCCCCCCCACTCCCCGATGAATTAGCGGCATTAAATCCCGACTTTTTTCTGTTCTTCCCTTTCCCTCCTTCTACGTTATTAGGTTGACGGTCGATTGCAAATCGACTTTCACTTACTTTTGTTCGTCGCGCCTCTTCTTCCCCCCTCTATGCAGTTGCATTCTGAGGAAACGACCGCCTTTCATCGTGCTTCCCCAGTGGTCGCCTCCTCTCTCACTGAGTGCGTCCTTTCCCACTCCTTTTTCCCGGCTCATCTTTTTCCAGGCGCGCGCTGCCCTGTCGCACCTTCGTGATTTCTTTTTTTGGTCCGGTTTGCGCATTCATGACTTTCCCTTGGCGACCACTTCGCGCCCTTTCTTAGGGCGTTTTTCGTTTTTTCTTGCCGGATCTTCCTCTTTTTCCCCAATGACCAGGCGGTGGCAACCCTTGCCGGCCCCTCCTTTCCTTAACGTACGTTCGGCAGGGCCTTTTTTTCTTTTTATGCGGAGGGCGGTTAAAACTCGCCGTCCCTTATTCCCGGTGTCTGTGTTTTTCTATTTACACACTGATTGACTCAAGCACCCTTCGGTCGCCTATTCATCGTTCTTTGGTGCCCGGCCTTGGTTCACGTCTCGCGAGCCGTCTCCTTTTCTTGCTCCCCCGACCTGCCTCCCTCATTCTCGAGCGCCATCGGACCCATGGTCCCCCCCCGTTTTTGACTGCCCCAAGGGTCTTCTTCTTGGACCTTTCCTGGGCGGTCTTTTGTCCGATCCACTTGTCCTTTTTCTGCAGCCCTTTTTCGTTTTCGTGCACCTGCGGGTTTTTTTTTTTCATTTAATCTTTGAAAAAATTCTGGCTGCCCGATTTCCCGCGGCTCTTCCCCGGCCACCCCCCCCAAACACCCCCTAGTCTTGCTTAATTTTTTTCTTTGACTTGCCTTTTATTGCTGGTGTTCGTTGCCGGTGACTTCCGTCCTTGTTGGTACGAGGTTTTCTCGTGCGCTTCGGGCGTTTTCGCGCCGGTGTGGAGACGCTTTCGGGGCATCTTTTCGTTTTTTTTTTTTATCGCGTTTCTCCCGTGATGTTTGATATGCTCCCGACCTCTTCTCGTTCTTGAATTGATTCTAAATGGGTGCCGTTCCCAAGTGTTTTAATCCGGACCGCTTAGCCCGATGTAAGCGTTTTGCAAGAGTCTCGAACCTTTTTTTTAAGCTCTCACGGTGGGACGTTCCTCTTTCCGCCGGGCATTCTGTCTTTTTGTCAGTTGCCCTTGCTGTTTGCCCCGGTTTTCTCTTCCCTATTTTTGGTAGTTTGGTGGTGCTTTTCTCTTTGCCCGCTTCGGACTCTTCGTTAAGCGTTGCCTGTCCCCGGGCGTAGGTCCCGAGCTGGGTTGCCTTGAGTGGTCCACGCGGGCCATTTTTTTGTGCGTTTTCTTCTGCTTCTTCTATTCATTTACCTCTTACACCCCCGACCACCCTCCCCCCTTACTGGTCATTGTCGTTGTCCTTTGCCTGAATGGGCCTTTCTCCCTCCACCTGCCCATTTGAAAAAACGACATTGCACGTCCGAGCAAGCGGTATTCTGGAACCCCTCGTCATCTTTTTTTTTGCCCCGCGGGCCCTTTTTTATCTTCAGTACCGATGTCGACACACCTTGCTTATTGAACCAGAATTTATTGCCCTCCCCGAAGAAGCCAGTTTTCGCGGAGTACTGGACGGACCCGTTTTTTTTTTCTCGCTTTTCTGACCTCCCCGTTTTTCCCTTTCTTCAGGTTGTTCTCGTCTTTTCCACCAAACCCGTCCCTTTCCGATCCACGTTCCTCGACTTTGTCCAACCTAGGTGCAATGACCTCCTTTCTTTTGGAAGAGCGTCCGAGCGAGGGCGAATTTTGTCTCACGGTGTCTGGACTGACCCCGTCCCCCCAAGCGCTTCCTTATTGAGTCAAATGGGGGTCTTTCGATTTTTTTTTGTCGTTTCGCTTTTTTTCTCGATTCTTTCGTTCCCCCAACGTGTCTGACCGTTTCTTGTCATTTACGGCCTTTTCTCCCCCCGTTTTGTTGCCTTCCTGCCCGGGTCGGCTTTGTTTTGTCCGCGCAGGGTTGTCCACGGCACGTTCTTTTTTTTTTTTTGAGTGGAGTTGACTACGCTCAGGCCCTTCCGTCCCCAAAGTTTATAATGGCCTGTCTTTCAGGGATTTGCGGCGATTTTCCTTGTCCCGTTATCTTTTTTTCTTCTTCTTGCCCATCTAGAGTCCTTTTTTTCCGCGCCGATTTTTTACCTCCCCCAAGTGGGGAACGCGTCCACTTGCCCACCCATCGCCTCATCCCCTTTACTGCGCCAACTTACCTTCCTGGTTTCTTCGCCTTCTAGACCTTTGCTCTTTTTTTACTACCTTCTTGTGTCGGAAATCTTGCAATAAAGTTTTCCGTCGTCCGCAAGTCTTTCCCCCCCTGGCGCGTGCTTTTAAGCAGTTTTTTGAAAGAGCTTCACCGATCTTAAGCTTTGATGTTCCTTTTCCTCTTTGGCCCGAAAGCTAACTTTTTTCCTTGTGCTGGGTTCTGAGTCTTATGTTGACCCAGTTAGCGCGATCGTGCTGGTTTCCCCTCTTTTCCTCCTTTGGTCGAGGCGGGTGGCCCCACTCCCAGCCAATGAGCGCCTTAGTTTAAGTT
>Ga0179593_1667021_pt1 | contig 17230 bp, 28 predicted proteins | sample CZODoug2_1_08_16_FD_185931 | JGI IMG/M metagenome (GOLD analysis project Ga0179593, IMG submission 185931) | Vadose zone soil fungal communities from Angelo Coast Range Reserve, California, USA - CZODoug2_1_08_16fungal (PacBio error correction) | ecosystem: Environmental > Terrestrial > Soil >... | reverse complement strand
CCTTGTTGATGGACCGGGTTCCAACATCCCCCGCGTTTCTTTCGAAAAACCTCCAAATTCTTACCCCGGCTTTGGAGCCCAACAAGTCCTTTGGGAATGTCTGTCATCGCGGTTTGTTTTTGCAATCGGCTCTCGATGCCCCCCTTTTTTCAGTCGTTTTCTCCAACGTAGACATCCCATGTTACATGTATGCGTCCCACTATCTGGTCTTCCCCCCCTTCTTGGACTCTTCCTCACTTGAGACTGTCGGCTTGTCGCTGTTTTAGCACCTCCCTTCGTTTTTTTTTTCCCCCCCATTTATCCTTTGCATGCCCGGCTTGGTGACACACAGACCCTACTGCCCCACTTTTTGCTCCTTCCCGTTCAGCCCTTCTCCGACATTAATGACCGAATTACTTTGTCCTGACGGATTAACTCAGCCCCTTCGACCCCCCTTTTACCTTTTCCACTACTTTTTTCCCCCTCGAGTCTAAACTTCCCCAGCCCGTAATCTTTTGCCGCCAGCGTTATGGCTCATATTTCAGTCCCCTCCCCCACCAGCCAAGCTTCCTTTTGTGTTTTCTTTCCCAAGAAATCCTGAAGCAGTTCCAAACCTGTGGGGGTTTTCTTCACTCCCTTTCTGACATCTGTCCCCCCTTTTCCCCCTCCTTTCTTTTCGGGTTCCTTTGCGGGCCGTGGCCAGTTTTTGGTTTTCCTGTAGTCTTTTTTTTTCGATTGGTTGGATTGCATTACGGAAAACAAAAAACCCTTTTTTGTGTGCCAACCCCTCTCTTTTTTTTTTTCTTTTTTTTTTCCCCCTGTGGTTCTTTTTCCCCCTTTCTGAAGTCCCTTTGTTCCTGGAATTTTGGACGCAGCGAGGTTTTTCTTCCATTTTTTTTTTTTTTTTGGGTCCTTTTTTTTTGTCACTTTGCCCTGTTTTTCCCTTTTCTTTTGCTCTCTTGGATGTACCCGGAGTTTGCCAGCGGCTGTCCAGCCTTGGCCACCAACCCAATTCTGCGCCCCCCCTATAGTCTTTCTTGTTTGCGTGCTTTTCTCCCCTGTGCAGCAAAGCACCCTTCGGGGGGCACGGTGGGCATTTGACGCTTTCCTTTTTTCTGGTTTTCTTGAACTTTTTTTTTTCTTCTTTATCTTTCCCCACCCCCCCTTCTTTTTGTACCTGTAGCGATCTGGCAGCTTTGCTGCCCCGGTCCCGGGTCGTTCTTCATTTTTCTTCTTCTCTCGAGTTTTTTCCTCACTTTTTCCCGATGCCACCCCTTGCCGAAATATTGGGGGCCATCGTGTTAGACCTTTACACTTTCCACCCCCACGTTTCCTTCTTTCGTTGCGACCCTCTCCAAAAATGATTTTAAAGCAATAGGGCCAAACTCTTCCTCTATCCCCCACTTTTTCCCTTTTTCCCTCCAGCTCTTGTTTCCCTTTCTGAACGGCGTGAAGCTCCCTCCGGCCGCATCGCTTTTTTTGCCGAGCACCACTCCCCCCAGGATTCCCCCTTTCCCGTTGGTTTTTCCCCCTTGTGTAACCTCATTGTTCTTTGTCCCACGGGTCGGCACCACGACCAATTTGGCGTTTTCGCGTTTCTGTGGAGGAGGAAAGGTCAAGGTTTTTTTTGATCTGTTGTTTCGGCGAACCCTCTTTTTAGATCTTTGCTCGTGTATTGTTTTCCCCTTCGCGCTTTCTTTTTCCAGGTTGCCCCTCTTTTCGTGCTCCCAATTGAACCCGATCCCCTTCTTCAAAGCCCCTTTTCTCAGGTTCCCTCTTTCTCCTTTCCCTTTCGAAAAGTCGGCACAAACCCTGTTCAGGGCGGTACGTGCCGACGTTGCGGGCATGTTCAGCCCCCCCTCCCAACCCTTTTTTTTTTTCGTTCGGCTTTTTTTTCTTTGTTAGCCATCCCCTGGCCGATTGTTCCCCCTCCCGAAGACCACGACTGCAAGAGGGTCTTCGTCCCCTACAGTATTTTTTGCTACACATTCGTCCACTCCCCCACATGAGTTGGTCCCTTTCGAGTCCGCGTCCAAGATACACCACCCCCCCCCCCGGCGGTTTTCATCTCCCACCTCAATTGCGGCCCTTCATTTCCCTCCCTTGCCATTTTTCCCCTTCGCGGGTATTTTTTTTTTTTTTTTCGGACCCCCCCCCTCCCCCTATTAACATCGTGGCCCTTTCTGGTGACGACCGTGCACAATTCCCGGATTCTGTCCTTCTCTGCGGCTTTTTTCCCCCTGTTGACTGACACTTTTTTGACGGCTGCTGGCACCTGTGGCTGGATTCTCTCAGAACCTTTAGTTTCACCGACTTGCAACCGTCCCTCCGACTTCTGGATTGTTTCTAGCCCCCCCCCGGGTCCCCCTTGGGCGATATTCTTTCTTCAGAACGATGGAGAGCTTCCTCAATGGGGTCTCTCCTTCTCTTATTTTTCTGCAGGTTTTCTTCCCCCTCAGCTCGTGGGTAATTCCCCTCTTTCACATCAGCAGTTTTCGGAGACAACATCTATCTCTCCTCCTGTTTTTGAGACTTCCTCTTGCTTCTTCGTTTTTTTTTTTTTCTCGCATTTTCCTTCCAGACGTTCCTTCTTCTTCTTTTAGCTAACGTTGCGTTCGTCAGATCCTTCCGAGCTCGAAATTAGTTTCAGGTTTTGTTTTTTTTCCAATTTTTTCCATTAAGTTTTTTTTTTTTTTTTCAGTAGTTTTCTTTCCCTTGTTTTCTTTTTTTTTCACGGTTTACCTCCCTGAGATCGTTTTTTCATTTGGAGGACTATGTTTTCGAGGACGCTTCTTTATCTTCTTGTTTCCTTTGGATTTTCCCTTCCGCGGATTTTTTTTTTTTTGGTGGGGCTTCCCCTCTCCCAGACCCCCCTCTTCCAGGAAAGTTCTTTTTTCCTCTTTCGGCAGGTCTCACTGGTGGAGGTGCTTTCCTTTTGTTTCCTCTTTTAGCCTAGTTTTTGGTTCGGATTTTTTTTCCCCCGTACGTTTTTTTTTGAATTTTTCCCTTCCCTAAGTCCGTTTTGCGGTACACGAAGGACCCGTTTTCTTTTTCTCGACATCTGTCTTCCCTCTCCCTCCCCCTCTCCTTTTTCTCGTCTCCCCCCTTTCCCGGTGGTACTTTTTTTTTTCAAACATGCCGCGTGGACAGCTTTTAACGGAGCGTACGTTTGTTTTTCGGTTTTCCCCCCCCCCGCTCTGTTTTTCTTGTGGGTTTCCCCTTTTCGGAAGTGCTTTTTCTTTTTTGTGTTTTGCCTCGGGTTCATTTTTGTTCCCCCCCCGTTCACCACTCCTCTGCGGTTTGCCCTGTTTCCCCGATTTTGACCATTTTCTCCCTCGCCCCCTTCTGACATTTTCCGCTCCCAACAGTTTTGAATACACTGGCGTGCCGTCTTTCCCCTCCCCTTTTGTCCCAATTTTTTTTTTCCCCACCGGACCTTTTTTTGATCCTTTTCTTTTTGGTGGAGGTTCTCTTGACGTTTCGGCACGGAAACCGCCAACATCCGTTTCTTTTTTTTCCCCTCATTCTTTTTTGGCTGGCTTTTTTTCCCTAGTGGGGTCTTATCAGGAATGCGTCATTCCTTGGTCTTTTGCCGAGGCTTTTACGCGCTAGGAGCCGGTTTCTTTCCCCCCCGGTTTTCCTTTTTCGTGTTTCTTTTACGTAGTCCTCCTGTGTCGCCGTCATGGGCCGTGATAGGTGTCTTTTAACACCAAGCGGACTTTTTTTTTTCTCGGAAGCGTTGGGCCGCCCTCTTTGTAGAGGGCACTTTTACAGTTTCTGTCCGAGCCTTTTTTTTCTTGAATTTCTCCGTCTTTCGTTTGTGGTTTTCTAATTACTTCCGGTACGTGGAGGGCCTGGCTTAGGCGTTTATCTTCCCCCCCCTTGTCGTCCCTCCCCTTTTTTTTTGGTTTTTGACCTTTGTTTTTTTTGATGGAGTTTCTGCCCCTTTCCATGCCCGACGAGCGTGATCGGTTTCCTCCCTCCTGAGACCTTCTTGCTCCCTTTTTCCCTCTTTTTTTCTTCCCCCCTCCCGTGTTCCTTGTTGTCGCCACCCGGTGTTTTTTCGTCATTTTTTTCCGACCGCGGGATGCTGCTTTTGACTGCTTCAGTTTTAGTACTTGTTTGGGTTTTTTTTTTTTTCTTCAGCCCCCTTTTTTTTCGAAAATCCCCCTCCTTGCCAGTTGCCCCCCCCCCTCGACCAAGACCGAAGCCGACCACCACTCCGCCCCCGGCCGTCGGCCCCCCCCCCTTTGCATTTCTTTCCCTTGAGCTTCTTCGATTTTACTTTTTATGGACATTCCCCCCCTTGTGAAAGGCTAGTTTTCTTGGTGTTCCCACGAGTTTTTTTTTTTTTCTTCTGTTTTGCCCGGTCTCTCTGAACTTCTTCGTCATTGTGTTTCCCTTTTCTTCGCGTCTTTTCCTTTTTTTTTGAAACCCACACTCCTTGCAAACGTTTTCGACAGGGAGTTTTAGATCATGCGCGGTCGGTCCCCCTTCGTCATTCTTCTTTATCCAGGTTTCATGTCTCCTGGTTGTTTTTCCCCCTGGGCAGGTTTGATTTAAGGGGTTTTTTTTGTCTAGCCAGTGTCTTTCCTTACCCCCGCTGCCCATTTCATTCTCCCCCTTTGGCTCTTTTTTCGCTTTTTTTTTCCCTTTCCTTCCATTGGAATTTTCCTCCTTTCCTCAACGCTCCCCACGTTTGGGGCATCTCGCATTACCCCTCGTATTCTTGGTTTTCCCAATTTTTTCCTTTTAGCACTCTTTTTTTTTTCTTCTTGATGTCCTTTGGTAGTGGTTTTTTTTCCAAGCCCCCTCTCTTCTTTTTTACCTCCGTTTTTTGTTGTTTGATTCATCTTGGACTTTTTTTCCCCGTCCGTCCCCCTCCCACTTCTGATTTGCCTAATTTTCCTTTTTCCCGCTTTCTGGTTCCCAATGTTCCTTTGGTCGGGCGTCGAAGAAATAAGGGTAGGGCTCGATTCCTCTTCTTGCTTTTTCAACACTTTAGGACCCCTTTCCCCCGTTCGACCCCCTTTTTCTGCTTTTCCCTTGTCCTCGTAACGCCGAGGGTTTATTCACCGGGCCAGAATTAAGCGAAAGAACGAGGGTCTACTTTTTTGGACTTCGGCGCAAGTGACAATTTTTTTTTGTTGGTATCACACATTGTGCTCTCAATTCCTTCTGTACCCCGTATTTATTACACCTGTCTCCATGATTTCGTTTTTTTTTCCGCAGTTTTTTCGAAGTTGAGACCTACTTTTCTTGCCTTTTTAATAACTCCCGGAGACCCCTTCCTTTTTGCGTTTTCCAATAAATGGCCGCTGATTCAGAATAAAATGGACCAGCAACCCTCCCCCCTTTCGCTTGATTTTTTTTTTGTTTCGACTTTTACTTCCCTAGGTCCCTCTCCTTTAACGCATTTTTTTCCGGACCAGCTCCCTCAGAAAGGACTTTGCCCCCTGTTTGGCCTTGACTTTTAGTCACCCCTCTACACCCTCTTCGGTTGTTTTCTTTTTTTGCAGGCTTTTTTCTGAGGGTCGTCGGCGTAGGTTTATGGATCAGCCCTTTTTGATGTTTTAATTGGCCCGGTCTTGACCTCTTTTGATGTGGCTTTTCCCGACGTTTTTGACCAACCTCCTCCGACTGACTTGCTTGCTGTGTTTTGGGACCCCCCTGAATGCTCTGGTCTTATACCTTGTTACCCGGACCAAAGGTTTTACAACCCAGTGCGCGTTACGTTCTCTCCCTATGTCTTTCTTGGGCGGCCCTTTTTTCTGACAAGTTCCCCCCCTTTAATGGTTTTTCCTCACCCCAGTGGAGCACCCGTTTCTTTTTTTTTCGTTTCATGGTGCGCACCTCCCCTCCTTCCCTCACCTCCCTTGCCCTCTCTCTTCCTGTAGTCCCTTTTTTTCGAACTTTCTTTTTAGATTTCCGCCGAGTTGTAGTAAAACAATATTTTTTTTTGTGGAATTGCCGCTTCGGGCTCGTCCTTTCTGTCCCTTTTTCTGTGGTTATTGCCGCTCTTTACACAGTTCGCTGTGGGCCAACTCGAAAGTCCCCCATCCTTCGGGCTATATCCCTTCCCTTTTTTTTTTCCCTCCTTTTTTTTTTTCCCCCCTGAATTCAAATCCCTCTCTCATCCTTGGGAGCATGTATTCTCCCTTTCCCAAACCTCCACTCCACTCCCCGCACAGTCCCCTCCTTTACTAGGCTTTCTAAACAGCTTTTTTTTGCCGAAAGCCTTCTTGCGGTCGGCCTACCGTTGTGATCCCCTGCCCAAGCTTTTTTATTACCGTTAGGTTTTTAACTCCTCCAAAGTGTTACCTAATTTTTCTTTTTTCCCACGGCTTTCCCTATTTTTCATCCCAATTCTTGTAGGCGTTTTTCTTTTTTCCTTGGTTTTTCATATTTTTCCGAGTTCTTCTTTGGCTTTTTCCCTGATTCCCCCCTTCTCTTCCATTGATCTCTGAGGTGGAAGGTTGTGCAGTGTTTGGCTCCGCCCCCCCCCAACCCCTGCTCTGCTCGGGTCGCAAACCGCAGTTTCCCTACTTCTGCGGCCCCGGCTACGAGCTCCCCCCCCCAATGTCCAGTTACCCTTCACTTTGCTCTACCCTTTTTCACTGATTCGCTTATTATGTCGGGCAATCCCAGATTCTTTTCAGCTCTTGGTCATTTCTCGCCCACGAGGTCCTTTTTCCTCAACGTCGTCTTCCCACACCCCCCTTTCTTCGACACTGACTTTCATCGTCCTTTGCGTCCTTGCAGGTCCCCTCATTTCCCCCCCTCCCCTGCATCTTTACCCAAATCCAGACCCGTCCTTCCCCCTGTTCACATTTTCCTGGACTGGTTATGAGTTGAGAGTTTCCCCACCCCCCCCGCCCCTTCTCCCCCCCCTTCCCGACGGTTTCAAAGTTACCGCTCTTCCACGATCAAGCTCGAGACGGGTTCCCCCTTCTCCTCCTAGTCTCCCCCTTTTTGCCTGTGGGTTGTTGAGTTACTTTTGACGATACCGCGTTTCCCCCCTTTTCGATTGGTTTCCTAACCCCTTCCTTTTTTTCACGTCTTCGGTTTTCGACTTTTTTTCAAATCCCCCCCAACGATCGACCTCTTTGAAGACGCCTTTTTTTACGACGCCCTGCTCCCTTTCTATCTGGAGGCGTGCGGGGTACAGAGGTTTACACTTCAAGGCCCACCCAGCGTGCCTTTCCCTTATATATCCTGTTGTTTTTCTTTTCCTTTCTCTTTTTTTTTTGGCTAAACCTTTTTCCGCGGTAATTTCCCTCCTTTTCTTCCCCTTTTCTCGCCTTCCTCCATCTACAGATTAAGGGCTTTTTTTTTTTTTTTGCTGCGTGTGCCTTCGTCGTTTTCCCCTAGCCTCTTTCTACTCTCTTTCCTCTTCATTCTTTTGGCTTCATTTCCCTGAAGGTGAATTACCTTTTACCGCTATGGTTTGGCTGACGTTTTTTCCCATTCCCAGCATCAGCCTCTTTTCCGGACCTGGATCTTCCCCCTTGTCCTTTCTTTTTCAATTTGGACGGTCTTATTTTCCGAGGATTTTTACTTTTTTGAGAACGCTAGCCCCCTTTTCCCCCGCCTGCCCCCAAGGCAACTGTTCTGTTCTATTCTTGCCTCTGCCCTTTTTGATCCTATCTTTTTGGGTTTGGATCTTTTTCCTTTGTTCGTATTTGCCGCCGAGGGGGGCCGTCGTTCTTTTCGCATTTTGTCGAGACACTTTTCCCCCCTTTACCTTTTTACCTTGTTCTTCTTTTTTTGTCGGCTCATTTTTTCCCTCGGAGGGCCCCCTTCCCTTTTAGCTTTCAAAAAGTAGGTGTAGGTTTTTTTTTTTTGAACCCGCGGTGGACCTCCTTTTCCGTCCCCCTTTCCCTTGTGAATTCCCTTCCGCAATTTTTTTTCGGCTTTTTTTTTTCTCGTAGGTCGTTTTCTCTAAGAAGACCTATCCCAAGCTGTTGGGTTTTTTTTTGAACTGTTTTTGGTCACGTACCTTCCCATGTCCCCCCCCCCCCCTCCCTTCTTTTTCATTTACACCTTTTGCGACCCCCTCACCAGATATTTTAGCTGTGAAAGGGCGTTAATAGTGCACCCAGCTCTCCTTCCCCCCCCTTTTTTTAAAAAACTTTTCCCTTTTCCGACTTTCCCCCACTTCCCCACTTGGGATGGTCTTTTTTCCCCCTTTCACCCGGTGTTTTTTTTAGACTTTACATTGGTCCTCCTTTTTGAGGTTTGTTGGTGATAGTGACGGTTCGGCGACCTCCTCTGCGTTCGGCTTTTTTTTCTTTTCCTCCGCCTCTTCCCCCCTCTTTGGGATGGGTTTTGGTTTTGGGTTTTTTTTTTGTCAGCGCTCATTTTTTCTTCCCTATTCCTTTAGTCTTTATGAAGTCAGGTGGTCGCATCTCCTTTGCGTGGTTATTTTTCTTCGTGCCACCTTTTTTTCGCTTTTTTTCCCTTTTTGGATTTTTTCCTTCCCCCGAGGTTCCCCTTCTGGGTTTTTTTTTTTTATGATCTATTCTATGAGTCCTTTTAATTTTACGTCACGGGTTCTTTTGTCGTTTTGGCAGCTCTGTCGGTGGGTGTCGGTCCTCCGACCCTTTCTTTTTGGTTAACTGAGGTTTTTTTTTGAGGCCCCCCTATAGCTCCCCCTATATTTTTTCCCTTGACAACTTTTTGCTTTTTGCTTTGCTGCGGAGATGGACCTTTTTTTTTCGCAATTGGAACGGCTTTTTTCTGATTTTTGCCCCCGGTTTGGTCTCCTCTTTGTTACGATTTTTTCCCCCCCAGCTTCCTCTTCCTCCCTGACCCGTTTTAACTGTTTGGACGTTTTTCTTTTGGTGTTCTAAAGGAACAGCGGCTCTGCTGCCCCTTTTTATCATCGGTCCCTCTTTCGGGTTTTCCTTCAAGGTTCCTTTTTCCCCTGCTCGTGATTTCCCCAGAGTGGTCCTCATGCCTTTTTTTTTTCAAAGTATCATTGGACGCGCCCCCCCCCCGCCCCCTTCCCCCCCCCGTTGATTTCCCACGGGGGGTTACGATTTTTTAGACAATGTCCACAGTTTTTGACCCCCCCTTGCTTCCGAGGGATTTTTTGGCTCACACTGAGGGCTTTTTTGAGGTTTTTTTTTTATCCCCCCTTCTTGACCCCGGTTTTTTTGGCGGCTTCTCCCTTTTGATGGTACCTTCCGACCTTTTTTTTTTACATGGAGGGTGGTTGACCCCCCACGGCTTGTCTTTCCGACGGACTTTTTCGCTTTTTTTTTCCATTATTTTTTGAGCTTTTTTTTTTTTTTCATGGCTACGTTGTCCTCTCAGGTGGTCCCCGGCACTTTTGTTTATTTTTCCCTCCTTTTCCTTCCCAGAATCTTTCCCCGCGACCTCCTCCTTAGCTTTTTCCGGTGTTCCATCTTCGTGAGTTACTTTTTTTGACCAGGGAACGGTGTCCCCTTTTCCTCCCTTTTTCTACCTCCTTTGTTGGATTCGACTTTAGATGCCGTTTTCCCCCCTCTTTCCTTGGGTCGTCATCGGCTCATTGTCGTGGATGTATAGGTTGTTTTGGGTAGTGCCATTCCCCAACCCTTCCCTTTTCCTACTTTTTTTTTTTTTTTTAGATTTTTTTTTCCTTACACGCTCCCCTTCCCCCCCACCCGCCGAGGGTTCCCCCACTAATTGATTCAACGCTGCTGGAAGTCCCTGCTTTTGCTTTTTCAGTTCCCCTCCCTCGGTTTTCCGGATTCTCTGCACAAAGTTAGGACGAGTTACTTTTCCAACTTCGCCCCCGCCCCTGCCCCTTTTTACCATTTTCTGTTCCCCTCCCTTTTTTTGAAGTTTTTTGTTTAGAACTCCTTTTCTCCTTGGGAGACCAGTTATGTCCGGCTTTTCTTTTCACCAAACTGCTGGGACCCTTCTTCACCCCTTTCTTCCCCCCCGTTCATTTCCCCGTTTTTTCCCACCGATTTTCCCCCTGGCTCCCCGCCGTTTTTTCGCAGCTTTTTCCTTCCTGATGACGACTCATTTCTCCGCCTCCTCCTGTTTACCCCCCCTTTGCTTTGGCCCCTTTTTGCGATCGCCCTTTTTCACACACCCCCTCCTCCTCGCCTGGTGCCGGTTTTGCGGGTGGCGTGTGAGTTTCTGAGCCTTCCCACGTTCCCTGGATTTTTTTCCCCCGGCAAAGACCTTCTTCCCCGTGAACAACTTTGGTGGTCATGCTGCCTCACCGTAAACTCGATTTTTGTCCCGTGCCTTTTTCTTTTTTGTCCTCCCGTTGGGTACGGATTTGCCTTTTCTCTTTTTCTTTTCGGTTCTTTTTTTGGGGCTTTTTCAATTACTTTCCCCCCAAACTGTCGGTTTTCACTGTTTAAAACCTTTTTTAGCGGCTCGGACTTTCTTGCATTTTTTTTTCGGTTGATGGACTTCCCCTTTTTCTTTTTTTCTGCTTCATTGGCAGACGTAGGTCCCCCCAGTGCCCCCCCTCTTTTTTTTTCCCCCGGCGTCCCCCCTTCTCCCAGTGAGTTCATTCGTTACCCTTTCCTAAGGTTTCTTCTCCCCCTAATCTTCACAGTCGAGTCTTTTTTTTTGTTTCCAGGGTGACGTTCGGGGTTCTTTTTTTCCTTTGCTCTCTCCCAACGAAAAACAGTCTTCACGGTTTTTCTTCCCCTCTGGTTTTATCGATTTTTTTTCCAAAAGCCCCGGCTGACCTCCGTGGTTGGTGTTTCTTTCTGTTCCAGTTACACACCCCCCCCCCGACTTTTTTTGTCCTCCTTCTTTCAGTAGCTCCCGACCAGGTCACGTTTTCCCGTCAAGGTCCGGGCTTCCCTACTTCTTTCTTGTCCCTCCCGTTGCTTAGAGCCTTTTTTTTCGGTTTTTTCCCCTTTTGTTTTCCCTTCCCCCCACCTACGCGCCTTGACGAGCACCCGATTCTGCACGTCCTTTTTCCCCCATTTTTTGATCCGTGTTACTCTCAATAAAGTGCGCGACCCCCACTTTTTTCGGTTTTCCAAGCCAACCACCCGTTTTGCCCCCCTCTTCCCCTTAATACCTTCCCCAGCAATGGTAACTACGTTTTTTTCCCCGCTCTTTTTTCCCCCTATAGCTTTGCGGTTCGGCAGGAATTTTTTAACTGAGCTGAGCACTCCCCACGGGGAACCCCAGGCTCCCCCCCCGCCCATTTTTTTTTGCCCCCCCCCTTTTTCCCACAAGGCCTTTTTTATGGCCACCCGGCTTGCGTTCCCGCCCCTGTTTTCTCTTGTCGCGGAATTTTTTTTGATTTGGTCGGTTCTTTTCGCTTTTTTTGTGTTTGTGTTCTTCTCGCCGTTCAGAAGTTTTGGGGCGCTTTTTTTTGTTCTCCCCCTTTTCGCTTTCATTTTGTGTTTCCCCCCGAGGAAACTTTTTTTCTTCTAGTCTTTTCCCTTTCTCTACACCCCCCGAAGCGTTTCTGTTTTTTTTTCCCCCAAGCTAACGATCCCCCTACTTGTATTTTTTTTTTCGGTTTCTTTTTTTTTTTTAGTTTCCCACCCGTTTTCGGAACCCTGGCGGAACTTTTTCTGGACATCCGATTTCTCTTTTTTTTCCCCTGACTTTCCTTACGACCTTCCTGGTTCGAGGTCTTCGTGTTCCCCCCCTGGTATACGCTCCCCCCCCCCCCCTTGCTTCGGCAAAATCTGCTCGGCGGCTGTCTTGAGTTACAGATGAATTTTTTGCATTCCTCCTTCCCCCAACTTACATCCTCCCCTAAGAGCCCCTCCCTCCCCGTTGCCTTGCGTCCTTGGTCTTATCTTTTGTATCCCCCCCCCCCCCCTTGTCCCTTTCCCGCCACACTCCCTCACGGACGGGAACATTTTCACAATTTTCAGACGTGTTTTTTTCACCCTCTTTCCCTTTCCGGCCTCCTTGCGTGCGATGACTGCTTTCTTTTTTTCCGAGTTCCTGCTGGAGCTTTTTTTTCTCTTTTTGGAACTTTGGTTCTTCCCTAAACCTTTTTTTTTTTCACCCGCCTTTTTTTTCTGAGGACCCCCCCCTTCTTCCTAGCTTCAGTGGACACTTAACACTGAGTCCCGAAGCTCCTCTTTCCCTACGTGCCGGACCGTTTTTCTGAACGCCCTCTTTTCGAAGGGGTCTTCCCGAGAACGGATTCTGGGTTCATTACGCGAACCCCTTTTTTTCTGTCTTTTTAGCCCCCTTCTTTTTCCCCTTTTTTTTTTTTTTAGAGGATATGTTAACGCTCCTTTTTTTGTCGTTTTTTTCGACGCTCGTTCCCTTCCCCATTTGAGTCACGATCCATGTTCTTTCCCTTGAGTTTACGGTTTTTGGCTCGTTGTTGTCCCGGTGGGAACTCTCCGCTTAATGTGTCTTGACTGGACGGTGCAGTATTGACCTTCCCCCCTTTTCTTCTCTTCAAAAGTGGCGCTCGCCCTTCTGATTCCCCTCCTTGAGAACGTAGTCCTCTCTTTGTTTAATCAGTTGAAGTTTTCTTTTTTTGTGTTCCGTGGAGGCTTTTTTTTTTCTTTTTTTTTTTTTTTTTTTTTTTTTTTTTTTTGCTTAGAGGTCAGCTTACACGACGCCTTGCCCCTTTTTAGGTCCTTCTTTAGTCGCTGGGCGTTCCACCTTTTTGTGGTTTTTGTTTATTCTGCGGTTTCTTTCTGTCGCGGGAAGTCTTTTTCCTTGGTGTCCTCTTTGCACAGCCTTTTTTTTCCCACCGTCGCACCCGAGTGCCAGTTTTTCTTGCATCTCTCCCATTTCCCGCGCTGTTTTAACCCGTGAGAAAACCTCCCCCCCCCCCCGGTGTTTCTTTTTTTGCACATGAGTTTCCCCCGATAGTTTCAACGAGGCCGGCACCCCCCTTTTCCTCCCTGACTCCCTTTTCAATGTTTGTCGCGACGTTCTTTTCCCTGATCCCCCTGCTGTTGGGGTTTGATTTTCATGTGATGCTTTGAGCGCACTCCCCCCCCGCCCCTCCCTTCGTTTTTTTTCCCCAAATGTTTTTTTTTCAAAATTTTTTTTTCAAGTTCCCCCCTCCCCGACTCCCCCTCGCTCTTTTGCACTTCCGCCCTAAACGCCCCAGACACCTGGGGTGCCTTTTCCTTTTTTTTTCTGTTTTTCCCTTCCCCGTAGTTTCCCCCTTCCGGGCTCAACGGCTGTGGGCTTTGTTCTGGTGTTTTTTTTTGCTCGTTTCTTCCCCTTAACGTCCAAGCGTTTTTTGCTCTGACCGCTTTTTATTTCTGCGAGTACTTTGTTTTTTTTTTTGGTCCTCTTTTCTTTTTTGCTTTTTTGGCGGGCGGCCGATCTTTTTCTCGGGTTTATTTTTTTCTTGGTCGTTCCCTTCCGATTGATTCATCTTTTTTTTCTTGTGACGTCTTGACCACGAATCTTTTTTTCCTTCCCTTTTTTTTTCTTTTGTTTTTGGGACAATGAGCTGGGCTTTCACGTCGTCCCCGCTCGATTTTTTTCTGTTCCGGCATGAACCTCCAGTTTTTCCTGTTCCCCCTCCTCCCTCCCCCCTGCATCGCAACCCCTTTTGAAGGTCCCGGAGGTCGGCCTGCTTTGGAAGCGGCCAAGGCTCTTGATCCTATATCTTCACGTGCTTTTTTTTGCTTGCTGCCCTTCTTGAGGTCCTTACGGTCCTTTGATGATTTCTTTTTTGAGACCGTTCCTTTTTTTTCCCCTTTCGCCTGTCTTCGAGTGTTTGAAGTTTATTTTTGTTTCGGTGGCCTTTTTTGATCCCCTCTTCTGATTGAAACATTTTTTCCAGTAGTTTTCCCCTTTTTTCGTTTGGTTGGCGCATCCACTTCGCCCTTCCATCCCGGAACCGGTTCAACCTCAGTTGTTCCTCATTAAACCCTCGCTCCTTCGGCAGTCCGGACTTTTTGACAAAGTTCCCTCCAAAGGAGATTTGACTGGTGCCACGATTTTTTTCCTGGTTCCCCCAGACATTCCCCACATTTTGGTTTTTTCCTATTTCGTTTTCCATGTCCCCCCCCTTTTCTCTGTTTTCCTTGTATCCCCTGTCAGAAACCCCTCTTCCAGGGCGGGTCCGAGTGGACCCTTTTGTTTCCGTTAGAGAGAGTTTTGCCCCCCCCTTTCACTTTTCCCCCCCCTTTGATTATTCTTCGATTCTCCATGTGATTCTATGCCTTTTTTTTTTCTCTCTTCCCTGGTCGAACGCGAATTGGAGTGAAGGTGGTAAGTGCGTCCCCTTTTGTTCACGTCTTTCAGTCTTTTTGTTTTGTTTGGGGGGTGTATGGGGGTGTTTCGGCGTGGCCGGGGGGGCGTTCCGGGGGGGGGGGCTTTCTCCGTCTCCTCTTGGGTGTGGGGGGTAGGGTGGGGGCGGGGTTGGGGTGGGGGCGGGGGGGGCGATGTGCTGGGGGGGGTCCTCCTGGGTCCGGGGTTTGGTGGCTGGTGTGTGCGTTGGAGTTTGCGGGGGGGGCTGGGGGGGGTGGGGGCGGGGTGGGGGGGGGGTTGGGGGGGTTTTTGGGTGGTTTTGGGGTGTCACCCATACAAAAACACCAAAAAAAAAAAAAAAACAAAAACCCAAAAAACAAAAAAAAAAAAAAAAAACCCACCTCTAAAAAACCAAAAAAAAAACACCACCAAAAACAAAAAAAACAAACCCCCAAAAAAAAACCAACCCCAAAACCAAAAACAACCCCCCCAAAAAAAAAAAAAAACCCGCCTACATTTTTTCTCTTTTCCCCGCCCTTTCTCCTCCTTCCTGAGTGGACTCCATTCTTTAGACAGTTTTTCATAATCCTTTCCCTCCTTTTCCCGCTGTCCTTCCCGGGTTAATGTTCTCTTTTTCCGGTCACCATCCCACGTTTTTTATCGTTCTGGACTGGTATTGTTTTTTTCCCTTGCCTTGCCGTCTTTCCTTTTTTGCCAGCATGTCTTGTTCGTGATTCTTTTTTTCAACTCGGCTTTTCTGGTCTTTCAAGTTTCTAGTGTCCCCCCCCCGTGTGGTTTTTTCTCGATTGCTTTTTGGGCCGTGTTTCCCCCCCCCACGCGGTACCAACCCCCCGGAGTGCGCCTCCCAGGGCTTCCCCCGCTTGCGCTCCCCCTTCCTTTGCAAGGCCTTTTTTCTCCCAAGACTCTTTGTGGGTTCGGTGGTTTTTTTGATATTTGAGACCCCGTTTTTTTTTTTTTTTCAGTCTTCGAAAAGTCCTTCCCCCGTTTTTTTGTTTTTTTTTTTTTTTAAACGAGTATTCCCCGGAACTTCCGGACCTTTCCTCAGGTCCCTTTTCGGTTCGTTCGCACAATCCTTTATTTTTCCCACAGCATCCCCCTTTTGGTTCAAACAGACGGGCCCATCCCCACCCCCCGCCGCCCCCAATGAGTCATTTTTTCCCCCCTGTCTCCTCTTCAAACTCCGTTAAGATCCAAAGACTTTCCCCCCCTTTCCAAAGGGTTCCCCTCCTCTGTCGGCCTCCCAGTTTTTCCCTGTTTTTGAATTCCCTGTGACTCTCGCCGGATTTACGGTTCCCCCTTTCCTTTGATACGCCCCACTTTTGTTTTTTTAGAGACGTTCAATCTTTTCAATTCCACTGATAAATAGTCAGTCCTTAACTTGGGGGCCAGTGGTTTTCCCCGGGATTTCCCCCCCCTGTTACCTTTTTGAGGTATGGAAAATGGAGTGTTCTCTTGTTGTTTTTTGTAGTTTGCGTCGTCTGTCCTTGCTTTTTTTTTCCCCCTTCCACTACTGGACCCACCCTTAAAGTTTTTGCTGCGAATTATGGTATTCGACCCTCCTCACGATGTCTGCCGATCCGTCTGCGCGGAAGTCCCCATGCCGCGTTTTCCACCTTCGCGGTACGGCCCCCCCGTGGAGCCTTGCGTCGCACGCCTTCTGTCCTGTACCAGGGCGGATTTCTCCCTTTTAACATTTCCATTTGTGAGCCCCAGACACCCCTTTTTCGGTTTCCTCGACGTTTTCTTTTTCAAAAGGCGGGCACCCGTTGTAAGAAAGATTTTCCTTCTTACATTAGGTTAACCCTCCCCTCCCCCTGGCAGGGACCCTCTTTTGATTTATATGGCGTCATTCACCCAGACTCTTTCCTCTGATAGTCCGTTCGACCCTTTTCCCGTTGAGGTCATGTCAGGCTTTCCTCCGAAACCGATTTTTGAGATTTCCGGCTAGCCTTTCCGGCCTCCTTCGTTGGCAGAACCCGTACACACAACAAAAAGCGGCTTCCTTTCTAAGTTGAGTAACTTTCATCCCCCCTTTCTTTTTGAAAGACTTCCAAACCTGTGTTCCAATAAAGCAAGCCCCTTGTTTTTTTCAGCTGCTCTTCTCCGCCGAATCGTTCTCTTTTCGGATTTCCCCGCAATGAGGGCCCCCCACAGTGTACCAATCAGTAACTTTTTGCTTTAACTTTATTGTTCCCCCCCCCCCCCTTATTTGAGTTCCCTCCCTGTGTGCGTTTTTCTGTTTCTGATTGAGGTCCGGCCGACCTCTTTTCTTCTTAGCTGTGGTTTTGCTCGTCCTTTTTTCGTCTATCTTTTTTTTTTGGACTCTCCATGTTTTTCGTACCCCCCTTTTTACACGAGTGCCCCCCCCCACAGATGGCTTTTTCCCTTTCGAGTCCAACCAGTGTGACTATTTAAGTTACGTCTTCTCTTGGGCCGACGGCCTCCCACAGAAACCCGTTCGGTAGTTGATTTTCTTTTTAAGCAATCACGTTTTCGTCCCCCCCCTTCGTTTTTCCCCTCTCTTTCAGACGCTTAATCCGATTCGCGCGTAACCTCAAGAAGAACCTCTCCTCTGAGATTTTTTTCCCCCCCCAATTGCGAGACCTGCCCTTCTTATTGGTTGTGTAAGGGGACTTCTTTTTTGCTCACGCATCGATACACCTTTTTTTTCCCCCCCGACGAGCAATCGCCCTCCCCCAAGTTGCATGTTGGGTCTTCCTCGGACTCGTACCCCACCACCCGGATCCCCCCTTCGACGAATTTTCCCCCCCCCTTTTAAGATTGTGAACAACTTTTCCCCTGCTTCGTTTAACGGCTCTTTTCCTTTTTACATTATTTCGTCCTCAAAGGATTTGGGCTTCCATTCTTTACCCCTACGCCTTTTTCCCCTCCCCTCATAATGCCCACCGGCCATCTGAGTTTCTTTTTCCGGAGCAGTTCACCTCCAACGACCGGATCGTCTCTTTTCCTAGCTCGTAACGAATCTTTGCTGCACTGGACCCTCGTACTCCTCGTCTGCTTTCTTATCTCGGGGCGCTTTTTGAACCACTCTTCCATTTTATCGGAGCCT
>Ga0179593_1793764_pt1 | contig 17232 bp, 20 predicted proteins | sample CZODoug2_1_08_16_FD_185931 | JGI IMG/M metagenome (GOLD analysis project Ga0179593, IMG submission 185931) | Vadose zone soil fungal communities from Angelo Coast Range Reserve, California, USA - CZODoug2_1_08_16fungal (PacBio error correction) | ecosystem: Environmental > Terrestrial > Soil >... | reverse complement strand
CGCTCTAGGGAAGAAATATGGGCCACCCTTTTTTATCTATAGTAGTGTCCCCCCCCCCTTCCCACGAACCCACTTTTTTTTCTCTCTCAGATGCTCCCCCCCCTCTGGTTAATGAACCGCGCTTTTCCCCCCCCACCTATGGCAATAGCCGACGCTCTCTTACGGGAATGGGCGAATCCGTCCACTAGGTTTTTTCCTCCCGAAGGGCCTTTCTATGGCACGTTCCCTTTCTAGTTCCTGTCTTTGTTTTTCAGATCAGCTTTCCCCCAAAAGCAGTGTGACCTCCCTCTTTTCTATCTTCTTCCCTCTCGCCATTTCGGATTTTTCTCTTTTTTCCCCGAAACTTCCCCTTTTTTGACAACTCCGGAGTTAACCCCCCTTCCCTGATCCCCCCGGTGATCCTTTCCCCCCGCGCGCCGTGGCACCCCCCGCGACGCACTTACCTCGTCCCAGCACGAACCTTCCATTTTTTTTTTTTCATTTTTTCCTGCATCCTTTTTTGTTTGTTTCCCGTTAAAGGATCCCCTCCCCCCCCCCCTCACCCCGTTTCCCATGCTGGCCAGTGCTGTTGGGACTTTCCCCTGCGGATGACTTGTCTGGTTCGTTTTCTTCTAGTCCTCCTTTTTGCGACAGTGGCCCCTCTCTCAGGGCCGGTTTTCCATTCAGCACTTATGTTACACTTCGTCTTCCTCCCCTCTCGGCCTCTTCCCGCCGGAGACTGTTTTTCTGGGTCCTTCCTGTTATAAGGGAAGTCTGAAAGTAAGACGCCTCCTCCCTCCCTCCTACATTCCCTACTTTCTTTTCCCCCAAAAGACCTTCCTCCCCTGTAATAGGTTTTTCCTTGCCCCCCCAATGTAAGAGGAGGAGACCTGGGCTGTAACCACACCCTCTGCGGCGGACCTCCCTAGGCCCCTCTCCAGTAAGAAAGACCCACAGCATGACTGGGGTTATGAGTTACCTTATACTTACGGAAAGTGCCCCTTTTTTCCCAGGTATTATCCCACCTCTTGAGGCCTTCTTTAAATATGACACCGGGCAATTCCCTTGTGGTGGATAAGTCCCCATGGAAGGTTTGATAGTGTTAACAGTTTTAAGAGACCCTTTCCCCCCAGTACTGAATCCCGCCTTTCTTTGGCACACGCCACCTGGAGTACTATTTTCTCAAAGGTTCATCTTCTTCCTAAACTTTTTTTCCCCCCAACCGTCTCCCACTCTTTCCGCTCTTCAGGCCCCACCACTTTTCTCGGACAGCGTTCGACGCGCCCCCGAAGAGGTTGGTCTTCTCCTAAACTCTCCCTCTTTATCTTTTATCCTCTTTTAGTTTTTTGTTTTTTCGAGAGAATCGGTTGAGCTGTTCCCCTTCAGGTCAGATTACTAAACCCCCTTTTCTTTAGTAGTGTCCTCAGACCAGCTTTCCTGCCTTCGCTGTAGTCTTGTGAAGTCAGTCCAAAATAGTTGTCCTTTTTTTCAGACCTTCCGGTTGTCTCCTCTCCCCCCCTGGAATCTTTCACGCGGCTTCGTTTGCCCTCAGCCGACACCTTTCCCCTTTGACAGGCCTGGTCTTCAAACGTTCAAGTCTTAAGACTCCTCCCTACAGCTCCTTCATTGAAGTTCCCCTATTCCCTCTTCCAAGCAGACACAAGGTTTTCTCCCCGGGTACCACTTTTTTCCCTTGAGGAAGTCTTTCCCCTTCCTACCCCTCCTTAAATGTCCTTTAGGGGGGTCTTTGCCAGAAGGGATGGTTAAAGTAGTCTCCTCTCAAAGCTCCCCCCCCCGGGTTCTTCCCTTTATACTCCCCCTCTCCGGGTCAAGACCCATTTTCCCCGGGCAGGCACATGAGTTTCGGTTTTTGGTAGGCCGCAGTTGGATGGCCTTTTCTCTTTAGTCGTAAGCCCCCATTACTGCCAGCTTTTCCCCCCGTCCGGATCCCCAAACAAAATTTTTTCAGGATGGAATCTTCACTTAAGTATTAGAGTCTTTTTAGATCCCCTGACCTGTTTCCTTCAAAGTTACACTGCTTCCAACGCCGATGCTCTCTCCTGTTGAGCTAACCTCGAATTGGGAATACACCCCGGTCGCGCCCCCCCCCGAACCGCATCTTGTTTTTGTTTTTCAAGCCAGACACCCGCCTGGCCGAGACTTTCTTTTCGATTTTTTTTTTTCCGTACCCCTGGTAAGACAGACCCCCTAGAGCTCCCTCCCCCTTTAAAAACCTTCACCAGACTGTCGACTAGGGATTTGCCAGGTTACCCCTTGGGAAGTTTTTTGGTGAAAGAGGATAGAGCTGTTTTTCCCCCGGATCACGTGTTTCCCCCCTTTTCCGTTTTTTTAATTTTTGTTCCCTTCCTTGGGGAAGTTGTCCCCCCCGGCTGTTAGACGGTGTCCTAGATATCATCATAGTCTTTCCCTCCCCGAGCTGGCGAGATTTTCCAACCCTGCTTTTGGTCAAATGCTCCCCTGGACGCCCCCGAGAACCCCCTCGGAACGAGAAGATAGTTTGTTTCCATAGTCCCTTTCCCTCCCCCTCGTCTCCCCTCCTGACCGTGACACCTTTTTCCGTCAAAAGTCAGCCTCGGCGATGGAAATTCTTTTTTTTGGGCATCTCTTTTCACACTCGAGGTGAACGGAACCTTCGCCAGGAAGTTCCCTAGAGGAGAGATGGTTTGTGTAGTATTGTTCCAGATAGTCCACCCCCTTCACAGGATGTAGTCCCTTTCCCGAACACCCGTCATTTTCTGCGAGGGAATGACACAAGGGTCTCTTTCCCCACTTTTTTCTTTTCCCCTTTCCCTTGAAACTCCCCAGCCTTTCTCACAGTGAAGTGCTCTTTTCCCCCCCCATGCCCCTTTTAATAGAGCATGTCTTCATATAGAGACCCCCTGTTTCCTCCACAAAACCCCTTTTCTTACCCGACTCCCCAAGAAGGATTTAGGCCATCATCCTCAAACAAGTCTATCTGTGGTTCAAAAGAGTTGCCCCCCCCCAAGAAATGGCTTACGTCTAAGCTCGATTTACGTTCCATATCAGGTTCCCTGTCCCCCCGTCCAAACCTTTTGGAGACCACAACTCCCTTTTAGTTTCGTCCACTTTCCATTCGTTTAGACCTTTTGATCAGAGTCGGCCTTCGGAGAAAAGCCTGATTTAACTTAAGTAACCTCCTGAGTTAGAGCATCCCTCGAGCGGTAGTTCCCTTTTTGCCAGCTTCCCGGCACCTTTCCCTAGAGACGTGGTGGCCCCCCCCCAACTTGCGAGCTCTGAGGCATTAGGTTTACCTTGCGCTTGCCCTTTTTTATCTTTTTACAGGTGAACCGGCCTCCTCAAAAGTGCTTCTTGTTCGTGTACAAAGAAATCAGAAGATGAGAGATTGGTAGGTTAAAGGAGGTCGTATTTTTAATTTAAGTCCAGAAGTGGACCCCCCTGATTAGGGTACTTTCCATGGACAGTAATCAATACCCCCCTCCAAAATCTTGGTACCTACCCCTCGTCCCCTTGGGGAGTAGCAGGCGTCTTCGAACATGAACTTATTCTTTGGTATAGGGAAAGTTAAACTTTTTAGAGGCAGTAGTACCTTTCCAAAAATAGACTAAGGTTTGACACGCTTTTTTGAGAATTCTTTAGTACTATTCAGGTAGTCTTAGGAGGTGAGTATTTTTCCCAATAGAGACAATTTCTGGAAAAATTCAGAGAGTACCGCTCACCCCCCAATTGGGTTACAACATTCTACACGCAACATGGCCCCCCCTTTCCGTTTCCGGGGGGCCGCCTGCCTCGGAAACTGAGGCACCCCCTCGGAGCGGTAAAGGATAGCTGACGACCAACCAGATCGGCTCTATTCCCAAGAAATTTCACGCTCCTTTCGCTTTCGTTTTCCCCCTATCTTCCTCACTAATCAGGTGTTTTGTTTCGAGATGATTGGAGGATACCCCCCCCCACCGCATGATAGCGCCTTTTCCCCCCTTCCTTCTGGGTTTTTTTTACTTTTCGAAGATCTTTTTCTATCACTGGAAAAGATCTTCTCTTTCGTCTTGGCCCTGAATTTCAAGAGTAAAGCAGTCCCTCCCCTGGTAAATGACCCTTTCCCCCTTTTTTGTGGCTCTTGGAAACCCCTCCGTCGGTGGATGTTTTTTTTTTACTCGTCTCCCTGGGGAATGGCCATAGGGATCTTTTTCTCCATAAGCCCTACCCTCCCGAGGACCCTTTTCTTGATTTTTGCGCACCCCTCTTTTGTCCACCGGCGAGAACCCGTCACGTTCGCTGTGTGAGCTTTCATAAGTTTGAAATTTTCCCGATACCCTCGACCCCCGGACAGCCCTTTCCCCCCCGGAAGGAGAAGCCTTTTGTCTCTTTTCAGCGCTTTTTTTACCCTTCCCAAACCCCTTGGGTTTCCCCTCTTCCGGGCCACGTCCTTTATGACTGAAGGCGTCGCCCATGATGAGACCTCCCTTACCGATCATCCCCCCCCCCCCCCCCCCCCCCCCCCGTCCCCCCTCTGCGCGCGCTGTTTTTTCCCGTTGCCTCCACTGGCAGCACTTTTCCCGGTTCGGTTCCCTTTCCCCCTGGAGCTCTGCACTCCCCCTCCCCCTTCCCTGGCCTACACTTTTCTTCCCCGGGTCCATGGGTTGACGGGACACCACACGACTGAGGATTTGCCGCATGGTCTCCTCAAATGGTCCCTGATGGTCTTCTCTCAGAGTTAAACCCTCTTTTCCCCCGCTTCGCTACTTATTAGCTTAGGCAGACTCCTTCTTATGGTTTCTTTCTTTCCCTCGGGAACGGTCCTTCCTTTACGGGGGGTTTACCTGAGAATTAGCAGAGAAATCCTTGATCATATTTTCTTTCTCATTCCTTTCCCCCCAGGAGTTTTACAATATTCTTTCCCCCCCCCTTCCAGCAACGACGTGTGCTCAGATCAGTAAATAAACATTCCTTGGAAACTTCAGCTGGCGAATACTTTGTGTCGGTTTTTCAGAAAGTTTTCTTGCAAAGTTACTTCTTGAGAAAGAAATTTTTTGGGGGTCTTTTCATAGGGTCTTTTTTCTGCTTCTCGTTCAAGTTATTAAAATCTTTTGAGCTGCTATTCTCCTTCAATCTCTCGTTTTTTCTCCTTTTCTGTCCCCTTTCCCCCCCCCCCCCCCCCCCCCCCCCCCCCCCCCCCCCCCCCCCCCCCCCCCCCCCCCCCCCCCCCCCCCCCCCCCCCCCCCCCCCCCCCCCCCCCCCCCCCCCCCCCCCCCCCCCCCCCCCCCCCCCCCCCCCCCCCCCCCCCCCCCCCCCCCCCCCCCCCCCCCCCCCCCCCCCCCCCGTGAAAGCGAGGATCCTCCAGGCCCTCCTCTGGCACGTTTTTTTTCCCGACTTCTGGGACGACCGGGAATCCTTTCGGGTGGACTCTTTCTGTTAAACCAACTGAAACCATCCCTCTTTTCCACTCGACCCTTCTACCTCTCCCCCATGCAACGTCTCTCTGCGAGTAGGGACACCATCCTTTCCCGACGAGAGGAATGTGACTTCTTTTCGTTCTTCCTCTTGGAGACCTTTTTTAATCTTTCCCCCCGATTGCTCTTTCCTTTCTTTCTGTCATCATCGGAGATATTTCCCTTCCCAGAAGGTGTGCTCCTTTTTTTTTGCTCTCGTGGCCCTTCCCTCTCGACCGCCTCACCCCTCTGGCAACTTCCCCCTTTCACCCCATTGCCCTCTCAACCTCTTCAGTGAGACGGGACCCCTTTTCCTCAGCCCGCTTTCTCCCCCCCGCCTCTAGCGACTTCCAGCCCGCACATTACGCGATGGCCGGTTTGTACGCGGGCTTGCTCGGTTTTGTGGCCTTTTTGTTTTCTTTGGTCATTTTCCCCGCCAAAAATTCTCGACCTGTTTTTTTTTTTTTTTTTTTTTTTTTTTTTTTTCCCGGGATTTTGCTTTTGAACCCCGTATGGACCCCTTTTTTGGCAGTTGGTCCCCGCTCTTCGTTTTTCGGGATTTCCTTGGCGAGCCCCCCTTTAATTGCGTTTAGAAGCCCCCGGACGGATCCCCTTCCGTAAATGATTTCTTCGTCAGACCTCCTTTTTTCCCTCCTTCGCCCTTTTCTGCCGGAAGGACCCTTCCGGCCCTACTTCTGAAGTCCCTTCCCGTCCGACTCCTCCCCCGCGAAACCCCCGACAACCGTCCCGAGAGGGTCCCCCTTTTTTTTTGTCCTGGTCGTTCCAATGTCCTATCTGGAGAACCGGTTCTGATACTACCCCTCGCGTCGCTCGGGGGATCTGTCATTACCGCCCGAAACACCTCTCAGGTCAGTTTTTTTTTTCTTCTACTTCTCCCTGGTTCCCTCCGACAACGAGTCGGCCTTTTCCCTGAATGGCGACGACCGCCCCCGTAAAGGCGTCTTTGCGTTGCCGGCTAGACTCTTTCCCATTCCCCCGTCCGCTCCCCCCTTCTTGCCGGTAACCCTTTCATGTAGCGAAAGAAGCGCTAAACGAGGACTTCTTCGGCGTCCCTTCCCATGTCGGCGTTCCCACCACCTTCCAACGAGCTACTGCCATCCCAATTAGGGGGTCTTTCTGCTTTCCCCTTCGGCGTCCTCCTACGGTGTCTCCCCCGAAAATGGAAAATGTTCTCCCCCCCCCCCCCCCCTCCCCCCCCCCCCCCCCCCCCCCCCCCCCCCCCCCCCCCCCACCCCACAACCCCCCCCCCCCCCCCCCCCCCCCCCCCACCCCCCCACCCCCCCCCCCCCCCCCCCCCCCCCCCCCCCCCCCCCCCCCCCCCCCCCCCCCCCCCCCCCCCCCCCCCCACCCCCGTTTTCTCTCTCTCTTTTAATCTTCCTTCTGTTAGCTTTCTTGAGATTTTTTCCAATGTTCTTTCAACCTAACCCATTTTTCGCGGCTTCCAGGATAGCTTCCCCTTTCTGGCCATCCTGTCATTCCTTTATTTTCCTATATATACCCTCCAACGTGGTCCAAAAGACCCTTTTGATCTCAAGAGTACTCTCACCGGATTTGGCATCCAGCCGCCCAGGTACTCCCTAAGTCGGCTTTTTTGGTTTCCACCCAGTCGGCACCGTCCGATTCACCCCGAAAGCCCCCCCTCGCGGAAGTGCCTTTTAGACTCCCCGTCCAGTCCCAGCCCTTCGCCCCTCCTCAAGGGTCCCCCCCCCCTGGTCAGGAATATCCCCACTATAAAAGACACATTCCCTGGCAGGGTTTCTTTCCGCTTTCCCCTATGCAAGTACTTTTAGATAACGACGCCCTTTTTGTCCTCAAGGTTTATCCTCCTCGTACATTTTCCCTTCCCACCCCGTGATAGGGCCAGCTAGAACTTTTTCTGTGGTCTAGGGATATTCTTCGTCTTTTCCTGTTCCCCCCCTGCAGTTCTTCGGCTAGAACAGTTCATTGAAGGCACCAAACCTGGGCTCTCCCCTGAAAGTCCGTCGGCCGACCCCCTGATCATGGACTCTCCACAATCTGAGTGACCAACCGTTCCCCTATGATATACGGTCCCCCCTGTTGAGCCTTCTGGTCCGGTAGCTCCCACGAACATCCAGTCAATTACCGGGTTAGTTCCCCGTTTCCCAAAGCCCCCGAGGTGCCGGTCGTTGTGGGTTGATTGATCAGTTCAAAAAATAGAATGCCCGCAAGAACCCCCTCGCCGCCCGACGTAACCTCCCAGCGTTCGTCGCATGCAAGGGATACCCCGCGGATTGCCTTTTTGATTGGTGCAAAGAGGATCCCCAGCTGTTTTCCCGTCCTTTGTCCGTTGCTCTTTTGGGGGTGAACGTGGAAGTGAAAAGAGACTTTTTTGTTAGAGGGCTCTCTCCCTCCCCCCCCGGTACCCTCTCTGTTTAGCCGATCGCCCCAGTGCCACGACATCCGAACGCTCTCTAACGAATCAGGCCCCCCTAGATTCCAGTGCCCTCGTCCTTCAGTCGTCGGTATCATCGGTCCGTTACGGGAAGCCCTTCACCAAAGTAAGTCGTCCCTTTTTCCCTCTGGACAGTTTTTTTCCCCCTTACTTCTCTTGTGCAGGAACCCTTTAATAGGGAGACCGAGCTGGTAGTCAGAGGTAAATTTTTTTCAGTGTTCCCAATTCCCCCACCCCCGTTTTCAAGGATGGCTTTCTTACTTCATTAAGAATAGCTTCCTTGGAAAGCGACGAGGACTCCCCCGGCCCTGGATCGGTCCCCGCGATTCCCTGCGGAACCCCTTTTCTGGAGTCCGGTTTTCGGATCGTGGCTCCCAGATCAAAGTTCGGGCTAGCGCCTTTTCCTTTCAGCGCCCCGGCGGATCCTGCACATACGGTCTTCCCCTTTTCAGCCTTTTTATTGGATGTCCTAGAATCTGAACCAAAAAGTCTCTGTTCGCTTTTGTTCCCCCCAACCGCACCTTCCTGGCAACGTCGTAGCCGTTCCCTTTTACTTGTCGAGAAGGTACCGTTCTCAGTAAACGTAGCCCCAATCGTCTTCCCGCTTTTCAAAGGTAGGCGAACAAAAGAAGACTCGGCGGCTTTCAAGTCTTTCTCTGAGAGCTCCCCCCCAACGTTTTTTAAAGCAGGCTTGAGCCTCCATCAAGTAAGAGGTAGTACCTTCTTTCCATGCTGCCTACGGCAGCGACTGTTCCGTCCAAAATGGCCCCCTGCGAGAACGTGAGGAAATTAATTTCCCCCTTTTTCTTCTCAGATTGAATTTCTTGGATGAGTTAAGGTCCCAGTGCTGCCATTTTTCTGTTCCAAAGCATCGTACTTCTTGTAGGTGAACGTTTTTTTGGGGAGTGGAGAGGTACAGCCTTTTTTCCCCGAACCTCCCCCCTTTCGTTCCATTTTCCACGCCCTCCCCCACCTCCGTCTTGTTAAGGGTCAGAGAGGCACTTTTGGAGTAGACGTCTCCCGGCCAGGTCAGCCTTTTTCTGTATCCCCCCCCCCCTCTTAGCTTCTTCTCAAAAAAACGGCTCCCTCTCTGGTTTACTAAGGGGTGAAACAGCGGATTTTTTCTTCCCGCAAATGGTACTTTCCGGTCGGTGTTTTTCGTATGCGACAGCTTCGCCATGGGACCGAGAGCGTAGCGACCACCCAGCACTTTTTCCCCCATCACCCTTTTTCGGGCGGTTACCGGCGGGCCTCCTTCCCCACTTTTCGGAATCCGGAAACCGTCCGAGAGGTAAGAAGCCGAACAAGTCTTCTGGGTCGTTTCACAGCCTTCGGCTCTGATTCATGTCTTTACTCGCAATCAATATCTATATTTTCTTTTTGGTCTTTTTTGCTTAGATTGATGCGTATGTCGCCCTTATTCTCCGACGAAGCGGAAAGTGTCTTTTTTCTCCCCGGATGGACTTCTCTCTTCCTTTACCTCTATTCCCCGGATTTTCCCTTCGTCTTTTTCCGGAGGACAGACGGTACCTTCAACTTGTGCATGGAGACCTTGGGCAAAAAAGAATTGGCTGGTGTTCCCCCTTTCTAATTCCTTGGACACCACTTCTCGCTGTAGCATCCTATAGGTCACCCCATACCGTGATCTCGCTTGAAATGTTTTTTCTGCGCCCCCATGTTTCCCTCCCAGGTCACTTTCTCCCGCAGGTCCTTTGACTCCCCCTTTCTTCTAGGTACTGGCAATATACGCCCACGGGCAGGAGAAATGACGGGCCTTGTACGCCCAGTTTTTTTTCCCTGACCCCCCTTCGGCTTGGGTCGACTGTGGCACATGGCGGGACCCCCTTCCCCTGATGCCGGAGATTCCACTTCGGAGAATCCTGGAACCCGATCATTTTTTTAATGCGCCTCTTCTGTGGAAAGGCCCCTTTTTCTCATGGTTGGACCGGGGCCTCCCCGAGAAAATAAATGGTTTTCTGCATAGCAGCGCGCTGCCCTCCAACTGTCCTCCCCCTTTTTTGCCAGTGTTTCTTCCCACGTCGCATGCCTCTTTTCCCCTTCGTCGCAATGGGTCCTTCAGATAATGCTGGCTGCCTCTCCCGCTTTCACGATCCTGCTACCTCTCGTGTCCCTCCTCACTTTCTTCTCCTCCGACACTGGCCCCTGCTTTTCTGTGGTATACGGGGTGGACGGCTAAGACCTGAGAGAGCAAACCCCTGACATTTTCACGACCCTTTTGGGGGGGCAAAGAGGCTCCCCAGAGAAAGAACCGGTGCCTATGATGCACCCTCCCGGATGTTTCTGGACTCTTTACTCCTTTGAGGGTGGTGCGCCTTCTAGTCCGCTGACTTCCTACGACCTGGGCATATGCGGAGTCTTTCGAACTTCCAAGATACTGCTGGTACAGCCTCAGCTTCGGTCAGGACGATCTGGCGAGGGCAGGAAGTTCCCAAGATCTATTCCCCCCCTTCGGCTCTTCTAAGGGACTACCTGGCAAAACGTTTTCTGGCCCCCGGTGTCAAAAAGCACACACACACAGGACCTCTTACTGTCCTCAACTTCCATGCCCCGCTAGTCGGAGTCCGTGCCCCACTATGGCAAATAGACGACTATCTGGAATGTGTTTCTTTTCGTACTTTTCGAGACGTATTTTTTTCTGCCCGTCCATTCCCCACGATCTGCCGTTTCTGGTCTCAGGTTCTGCGAGATACGGTGCTTTTCCAAGGCGAACCTTTGGTGTGCTGTAGCGGCGCTCTTCCGCTTACGAGGAGGGCCCGGGGGACCCGCTCCTCCCCCATTGTGCAACTTCCCCCTCAAAAAGGACCAGATCAAACGTTTCCCCCACTTGATCCGGCCCATTTTTTTTCTTTAAAAATTCTTCTGGCCTAGCGACCTGGCCCCCCCCGAACATCGACCGCGGTACTGCGGATGATCGCGCGGTTCCGTGGAAAGTTCTTTGTCCTGGATCCCCTTGATTCCCTTCCCGTCCCGGTTGGTGGTCCTGGAAAAAACCATCTCCACGCGGGGTGAGTGCTCCTTTAGCCCGACCGTCTATTGTCAGCGCCCTTTCGAGTTTTTTTTCAGGGCTTTGGTAAAGAAGAAGTTATGCAATGAGGCCAGGTCTTCGGACTCTATAGGTTTCTCTTTTAAGATTCTTTTTTTTGTCTGCCTGCTTGTTCTACGGGCAGCTACTCCTCTACTCCACTTTTCAGATACTAATCCCCCGAGGCATCACCTCGGTGCCCGTTCCCCCAAGAATCTCTCTCACTAGGTTTTTTTTTTACGAGGAGGAGCACCTCTTACTACAACCACCGCTTCTTTGCTACGCGAAATACTGTTCTACCGCACGACCAAACCTGCTTTTCCGGGTACCCCTTCCGTTCTCTTGTTTCGACACCGCGGCGTTTTTCAGGAGGGTACCCTCTCCTTCAAGGTTCTGGACGACTGTCCCGGATCTCCCCCGAGCTTTCCGTGTGGCGGCTGGTTTCCCGCCGATCCTATACTAATCGGTCAAAGGGTCGGTTCTAACCCCCCTGCGTTCTCTTTCCCATACTTCGTGGCAGAGCGGCCATCTTTCGGCGCGTGTCCGACGCCGATCTGTGGTCGTCCGAGACCTGGCCCCAGCTATATCTCTCTTTGTTGTTGTTGTGATTTCCTCGGTGGAGCGCTTCTTTTTGCAGACGACCCGTCGTAGGAGTAGGCGGTTCCCCCCGACGTTCGGGTTCCTTCGTAGGTATGGCCCTTTCAATCGTTTTACCGGTTTCAGACGAGTTCCCTTGATCTTTGGTTGGACTCTTTTTTCGGCTCCAGCCGCCCCCCGTGACAGGCCTCTTTTTCGGCCGGTTTTGAACACTAGAAGGTCCCCGGCTGCCTAGGCGCCCTCACTGGACTTTTTTTGTTAGATGTAAACGCCCCCGGCCGAAGCGGTGTCGACCGGGTAACCAAGTCTCCGTCCGGAAGTCCTAGCCCCCCTGAGGCAGGTTTCTCCCAGGTAAAATTGACCAGTTTCTTTCCCGTCGGCGTCGATCACAAGCTTCTGTTCGGGTTCTACGAACATTGCCCCCTTTTTAGTGATGAAGAGGACACGTGTCCTGTGGGAGGGAAGAAGCCCTGTGTACTTTTCGGAAGAAGCAGGAAGTAGAAAAAGTTTCCTTCATGCCTACCCATAAGGAGGAAGCATCCTCCTCTTTTCCGAGTAGGAATCATTCTAACATTTCCACCCCAATGGAATGATGTCCAAGGAAATGATGATATCTCTTGATAATAGAAGGGAGGGCCAACCCGTAGAGACCTCCGCCCAAGTTACGTTTCACGCCCCCAGCCTGGCCGAGCTTTAGCGGTTGCGGTTGATTGCTCCAAAGCGATCCCCACCGCGCTTCTTACCCTTTCGGATGTCCGATGTGCGTTTGGCCAGGTCGATAATGCTGGCCTGGGGTTTCCCTTGCCCGCGTTTCTAGCGATGGTCTTATGACCCGTTGGTTTCTTAAGTTTTCCCCTCTGGACGGCCGTTTTTTCGGTTTTTATCCTCCGCGGACCCTCAGCGAGATGGAAAGATTCAGCGCATCTCCTTTGTAAATATCCCCCCCCTCCAGAGAAAAGGCAGGAACCTCATAGAAGTTTGCAATTTTCAGTCAAGTTTTTAGTAGGTCCCTCCTTTTTAACGGACCTCACTCCCCCAACATTCCCTTTTCTCGATGGAAACTTTGGTGACAGGGATTCGGGCCGCGGGCAGGACGGGCAGTCCCTCCTCCTCTAGGCGTCGCTTGGCCTTGGTGGTCTTTCTGGGTAACCTGCAGCAACCTTCACCTTTCCTTTCCCGGAGATAGTCAGGCTTTCCAAGGTCTTGGACACGAGGACCCCCCCCCCCAGTCCCCTCTGCTTGCCGAGCTGCTTTTTGACCAAAGACACATCACTTTGAAGTACCGGAAGTGCTCCTTGCGCGCTCTGCCCCTTTCTCGCCCCTCCTTCAGAGCGGGACTCCCCTTCCGCGAACCGCCACATCCTTCGTCCCAGCAGATTCCCCCAGCCAGTTTGTCCTATTTGCACAACACCTTCTGCTGGGCTGGGTGTAAGCCTTCCAACCTCACCGGCCTTTTTTCTAGTACCGTCAGACGTCCCCCTCTTTCTCAAGGATTTTTTCTTTTCGAGTCCCCCTCCCCTTGGAATCCTTTCACGATGGGCAATTTTGTCCCAACCGAAGTCCGTCGTCCTCCCTTCAATCGAGCTCGTAAATTTTTGGAACCTTTTCTCAGGCAGTCTACCCTTGCGCTCGCCATGCGGACCTTCCTTTTCCTACCTTTTCCCCCCCATTTCCTTTTGACAGCGAACGTTCTGTCCCCCCCTTCAGGGTCAGCGCGCTGGCATTTGCGGCTCCAGTTTCCTTTCACGGCCACTTTTTTGCTGCCCTTTTCCCCAGCCTCCTTTCCCATGGTAGAATTGGCGGGGCGTGCTTTCCAGGAGGCGCAGAAGTGTTCTCCTTTCATGCATCAGTTTTCCATGGACCCCCCTAGGAAAACAGCCTTCGGTGGTCAGGGTTCTTTTTCCACCCTTGTCTGTCGCCGGAAAGGGAGGTCCCCTCCTTTTCCTAGGTAAGGTATTTTTCCCCCCCTTCCCCCTCTTTTCTTCACCCTCCCCTTCCCCCCACTCGAACGTGACCTGGATCTTCCCCGGTGACACAGAGTCTTTTTTTTCTAACGCACTGGTCCGAGTCGTATTCCCTTTTTCCGAGTTTCTTCATGCGACCTTGGGGCCCCTGGCCAAATGATCTCCGCCGCGCACCACCAGCCACCCGTCGGTTTTCCCCCTGTTCGCAAGACCCCCTTTTTCCCCCGGGAACCCTATTTGCTCCCCATCCGGGCCAATCCTCCCCCTCCGGCCGAGCGGTCCCCCTTCCCGTCTTCCCGAACACGCTCGGGTCCCGATTCCCCCTTTTCCTTCCAGCCATTACATCCTTTTGCGCGCTTTCCTAGGCAATTCAATCTCCCCTCTCCTCCGTTGTTGTTGTTTCTCTTTCTTTTTTCTCTCTTGCGCTCAAACTGCCTGAGCGCGACGAGCGTTTCTTTCCTTTTTTCCCTGCCCAGGATTTTCTCTTTTTGATAATGTTTTCCTGTTTCTTCTTTTTCCCTTTTTTTTCAGAGGAACTTCTTTCCGCCGGTACATTTGCCCGGTCCCTTGATTCTGCCAGTTGGGCCACCCCGACCCTGTTTTTTGGTGGGGAGAGTCCCTCCCTCTTTTGGGACCTGTCCTCTCTCTTTCTCCTTTCCCTTAAAAAGAACCGCCTCCTTCCGCGGACCAGGTGTACTTGAACCCTTCCGTGGTCACTTCTCTCCCCTTTCCCCCTGTTCGAGTGTCCTCTCGGACGTTCTGACCTTTCCCCCCCGACAGCGAAATCCTTTTCTGCGAAATGCCGCCCGGCCGTCTTACTACACTGGGTCGCTATGAAAACTCAACAAGACCCCATGCTTCGGGGTTCAAGTCAACCGAGAAAATGATGAAGGCCGCCCCCCTTTGTCCCTTTTGCGAACTGTCATGGACCGACCCTCCCCCCTCCGTTTCAACTTAGGGGCTTTTTTTCCCCTCCCGAATCCCTTTTCCTCCCTACAGTTTCCCGGTTCAAGGACCACACTGTATCAACCCCCTACCTGCAGCGCAGGCGCTTCCCCCGAAGGGACTAATCTCCCCCCTTTTCCCCCCTCTTATGCCCCCCAGGAGATGAAGGTCTTTGGAAGCATGGCGAGCGCCCCCCCCTTTTTATCGATACTGATGGCTGCGCTCCCCCCCCCCTCGTCAATTTTTTCCTGTCTTTTTCGATTTTGATGCCCCCCGAAGGTGATTTTTTTTTTTTCGGACGACCTGGACAGTTCCCCCCTCCGATAGAGTTTGGTCTACGGGTTTGACCCCCCTTTTTCCCCCTGAGCGGAGCCCATCTGACTCTTCCTCTTTCCGGCCTTTTCTTGGTTCGAGGATACACACAGCTCAGAACTCTTTTTACTATCTGTTAACATACACATTTTTTCAGCTGCCTTCTGTCTCTTTGCTTTTTTTTTTCTCAAGGTGGAGCCCTTAAGTACTGGCGCGATCTCCTGGGCCTCTGAGGGTCTTTCTAATCCCCTCCCAATTTGTACGCTTGGCTCGGAGAGCATTCCGCTCTGGAACTTTTGACCCTGCAGCAGAGGCCCCTCGGTTGTAGATCTTTTTACTGACCCCATACCTTTGCCTGGGGAAGAAGCGTAGTGCCCCCCCCAATAACTACTCCCCAATCTTCCTTTTCATTCACGATACCGTTTCCCGAGAGGAAAAGCTCCGGGCCACCCTTCCTGGCCCTCTCCCCCTCGCCTTCTTGTTGCGGACTGGTAGTTTTTTCCTACCGTCCGTTTTGAAAGAACAAGAGGCTGCCTGAACGAGTTTCCCTTTCACGAGCTTGTGCTCGTGTACTGATGGTCGGCCCCCTCAATTATGTTTTTTTGAAGGTGTGCCCCCCCTCTAGGCTGATAGATGCACTTCTAGATTGACATGTAATTCTTCTATTTTCCCACAGAACCTTCCCCTCCATTGTGTCCCCCAGTCTGCACCTGAATCACCTTCATGACACGGGATCCGTCCGACGCGAGAAGCTTTAAAACATGACCCACCCTGAAGGCTAAGAGGGCCTCCTGCCATCTCCGCCCATACTCCTTTCCCGGTTTTTCCCTCATGATATTCTCTGCTTGGATTGTCTGACCAGTTTTTTTCAAGGCGAACCCTCCCCCTTTGGACGGCCCTTGGGAGGGAATTCACCCCAGCGGGATTCACGGGTTCTTTTGGTCTTCCTAGTTCGTGATCCTTTGGCCGAGATTAGGGAAGGGTTGGCGAAGCATGGAAGGGTGAAATTTTGTTCTCAGGTTCCCCCTGAGCGGCCGGGCCGGGAGCCCGGTGGGAGGCTTCGGAACTGTTACGCGTCCTTCCGGTTTTACTACCTTCTCCACAGGCCATCCCCGTCTTTTAAAAAACTTTTCTCATGTGCGAGATGGCCAGGCCCGCACTCGGGGGTTTGTTTCCCATGTACTCCTTTCTTGCTGTCCCCTACCCCCCCCTTATCGAAGCCTTTCCATTACCTGTTAAAGAAAAGACCCTCTTTGCAGGTCAAGGGGTTTGTGCGGACTTTCTGCCGGGAACCTGGGTACCCGGTTTTCCTTCCCCCGCCGGTCTCTTTTTTACACCTTTTTTCGGAAATTCCCGGTTGCTGGAGGGAGAGAGGCCCCTTTGACAGGATCGTAACCCCCCTTCACGCGACCAGTGTAATAAATTCTTTTTCTTGCAGCCCTCGGTGGACCCCCCCCGATTACTTAATCTTTCGCGATACCCGGGTCGTTCCTCCAACCTTCCACCCGAGTTCTACTGAAAGACTTCGCCCCCTGCCCTTTCCAGATTTTGCCTTCGAGTCCCCGAGTACTTCTCCGACTATTTTTTTTTTAGTACTTCACTTTAAATGGACCAGAAACTCCTATATATATATATTTCTTTTCCTTTTTTGTTTTCTATCACTAGGTTCTTCCGGTAAATTTTCATGGGAGAAGGCCGAAACCTACTTCTGCTCCTTCTTCGCTCCCCTTGGCACCGAGAGGGTTGCACGAGTAGGTATGGCCTTAGAAATCCGTTCCCCTTTTCCTCCCTGCAGACTTTTTTCGTAGCATCTCTTCCCCTTTTTTGGCACCTCTTAGGGATGCTCCCCGAAAAAAGGAATTCCCCTTCCTCTGTCTGGTCGTCGGAAGTTTCACACTGATCCTTACTTCCCAGCTCCCCCTCCCCAATCCATAAGGGAATTTCCGGTCGTAGCAGAGGCCCCGCCGATACTCTCGTTCCGAACTAACGGGTTTTCCCCCCCATGTTCCCGGCCGGAAGTAGACTTTTCCCCCATTTCGGAAGGTGGTCTTTGGGTTTTTTTCCAGTCTTCCCCCAGACTCTTTGTTGTATTCAAGAAAAGGCGTGCTCCCCCCCCCTTTTGGCAAGAAAAGACCTGGAGGGCAAGACCTTACCCTTTTTACTTGTTCTTTCCGGGGCTGGAATCTTTTCGGAGTTATCTATAGGCAGTTTACTGTCCAGACGGGCCTCCCCCCCCAAGAAAGTTCCTGAAGGCCCCCTTTGCTCCGTAGTGAAGCTTTCGTTGAACTTCGCGTCGAACGTTTTCTAATGTCACCCGCCTCGGAGGAACACAGGAAAGATGACCGGCCACGTGAGATCCCCTCGATTGACTACCATGTGAATCGACACAACGCCCTCCAGTTCCATTGGTTACAGTCCCCCTCCCCAAGTAGGTCATGTTGCTGGTTTTGAGATAATACCCCCCCCTGACAGGTTGCAAGAGCCCCGACCCGCCCCTCCCTTACATCCACCCAAAAACGGGTCCACGAG
>Ga0179593_1341902_pt1 | contig 17232 bp, 28 predicted proteins | sample CZODoug2_1_08_16_FD_185931 | JGI IMG/M metagenome (GOLD analysis project Ga0179593, IMG submission 185931) | Vadose zone soil fungal communities from Angelo Coast Range Reserve, California, USA - CZODoug2_1_08_16fungal (PacBio error correction) | ecosystem: Environmental > Terrestrial > Soil >... | reverse complement strand
CGTTTACTGCCGATGCAATTTCGGGTAAGGAAAATACAAACAACACTTCTTCCTCCAGTCCTCCTCCCTTTTCCCATTCCTTCCTGACTTTTCCTCTGAGCTTCCCCTCCTCTCTGGCTAGCATATTTTTCCGCCCTTTTTTTACTGCAGTCCAACCAGCTTTCACGGTTAAGGGCCCCTTCTCCCCTTTTTCCCGGTCACCCTTTTTCCTCCCGAAACCTGTACACCTCCCAGTTCCCCCTTCTCCCTGCTTCTCTGACTCTCAGTACTACGCTGGCGGCCAAAACATGAGTTCCTTAAACGCGGAGTCAAAGAGGATGGTGCCATCATCCCTTTTTTGCGACCCCCCCCTCTCCTTATCCAAGAACGCCCCCCCCCCCCCTTCCCCCCCAAACCCTCCCTCTCCAGTCTCTACTTTTCCTTCAATGGTCCCTTACCCTTATTGTCTTCGACTCTCTTGCCTGCGCCCATGTTTATCAACCGGAATCCTTCCTTCCAAGTACCCTTCTTTCGCGCCATTTGTCACAACGTTATACCATTTTTTCAAAACATCCAATCCCCCCCTTGCTATCTGACGATGCCACCCAACCCATGGTATCTGACCTATTTTTTTTTTCCCTATACAGGCCCCCTTTCTTTTTCCATCTGCCGGCTGGTCCCCCTTTCCTTTCCCCCCATAGTAATAATGCTCCTCCTCTCTATCATCCCTCCAGTCCTTACGATTTTCGAAATTGTCTTTCGCAGTTGTCTAGTTCTTTCTTCGGGCTTTCTCGAGCGACTTCTTGAGGGTCGGAGAATAAATAATTTTCCGCTACCTCCTAACCCCTTGGCCCTCCTTTCCTTTCTGAATTGGGTCTCCTGCTGTGCATTTTTTTTTTATTTCTCTTCCCCCACACTCCCCTCCTACCGCCTTTATCCCAACCTCTTGAAGCGCCTTTTCGAGAGTCTAAATCTAGACGCTGTCTCCCTTGAAGAACTCTCCTTTGGAAATCCCTTCTCCCTATTTTCACCAATTCTCCCATTCGGTTTCTGTTTTCTCTCTTCCCCATTCCATTTCCTTCCACTCTCTTACCCGATTTTTTTTCCCCTGTTATCTGGACGGCCCTGTATGACCTCTTCGAGTAGACCATGAGTCATTCGCATTTTTTGATAACTTGTGGTAAGACTGGACATTCTCGTTTTCTTCTTCTTCATTTTTTGCCCCTAAATTCATCTTCTTTTTTTGGTCGCACCCTTTCCCTTCGTAGAACTTTTCCTCCCCTTGAATACTAATGGTTTCCCGTTTTAGGTCCCTTCACAGTCGTTCCTACCTTTTGTTTCGTAAAACTGTCCTTCGATCGATTTTTTCTTTCTGACTGTCCTTCTTCTATTCATCGCATCAGAATTTTTTCGTATCCAGGTATCTTTTTCGGGGCGACTCCTCCGCGTCTAATTAGGACGATGACTCCCAACACTGAATCAACTGGTATTCACCTCTCTGCTTTAATCGTTCTCCCCTCACTTTTTTTCTTTTCTCCTTTCTCCTTTTTTTTTTTTTTCTATATCTTCTTCCCCTTATTGTACAGCTTTCTTTGTAGACCTGGGATTCGTTTTCTCTTAGTCGATAGACGCCGATTTTCGTCGCACCGAGCCTTTCTTTCTTTCCCACAAACCCTTATTCTCCTACACATCGCTGCGGGCCCGTCCTCCCTACCAACATCCACGACGGCTTTTTACTCGAGTCCTTTCCGCTTCTTCCTTTGACCTCTCAAAACTTTCTTAGTATTCGGGCGTTCTTGATCCCTGCAGTTACTTGTGCGCCCCTCCTCGATTTGCTCTCATTGGCCTATGCGAAATTTTTCCTCCCCCCCCCTATTTACTCTTTCCTCCCCTTAGCGTTTCCCTTCTTCTTTCCTTTTATCTCTCTCTTTTCTCCCAGTTGGCAGTCCAGATCAAACTTCCATCGTCGGTATTCTCATCCTTAGGATCTTCCAACCTATTTAAACCGGCATTTTTGTGTTTCTTTTCCCCCCCCCCCTGGCCTCCTTGAAAGATTCTTTTTCTTTCTTTCGTTATTCCCGTGAGTTCCTCTCTCTCTCTCCATCTTCACAAAATGTCTTCCCTCTTTGGAATAAAAGGTCTGGTTCATCGAGGTGTTTTTTAGATCGCAATCTTATTCCCCCCCTTTTTCATTTTCACTTGCCCTCTTTTCCTTTTTGGGCAAATTTGATTCTTTATAGTAGAGTACTAAATGGATTGAGTTTCCTCTAACCTTCTTTTCATCATCACGACCTTCCCCTTTTTTCCCCACTTCCCTTTTTCTCTTTCTCTCACCCTTTTTGTTTTTCCTGAGCGTTACTTCTAGCGAGATGTTTTTTAAAACATGCACTTTGTGTTCCTTTTTCCCCTACGGACAGAATTTTCCAGACTTCTTTTTTCTCTGGATTCTTTTTATCCCCACTTTTTGGGTTAATCTGTCGACTCTTTTTTCTGGTTTTCCCTCTGCGCTCTTCACTTTCTTCCCCATGGAGATTTTTTAATGCCATTGTTGACGATGAAGGTGATTTTATTGTCTTCCAATGGGAGAAGTAAAGAGTTCCCCTCCTTTTCCGTCCCTTCTTTCTTCTTTGGATTGGGCTTTCTTCCCCATTTTCTTTCTTTTTTTTCTCCCCCGTCCTCGTTAGACAGACCCCGATGATCTCAACCCCCCTCATATTGTATTCTTTTTATGGCCTCATGTGTTTTTTCGACAGTTATTTTTCTTTCTTCCTTATCCCCTACTTCTTTCTTGTCCCCTGTGAGTTGTTTTCCCCTCTGTTTCGCAATGTTTCGGTCTACAGTTGAGGATGAGTCTTTTTTCCTCCGCGTTTTTTTTCTTTTCCCCTTTTAATTCCCTTCACTTCTTTTTCCCTTTATCTAGCATTTTCGGCCAACAATTTCAGTTCCCTCCCCCCGGTACGATGATCGCCTGGCGCCATCCGTTTGTGTCTCTTCAGCACTTCTCGTGACCTTCACGATCTTTAAACTTCCCCTACCTTCTTCGTTCTCCACCTCCCATTCCCTTCAATTCCTTTCTCCCCCCTCTTTACATTGACCCCCCATTCTTTTTTCCCCGAGCTGGGACTTGAAAATCGTGGTTGATTTCTCGAATTCGGGAGTCCGTGGGCATTTTTGGTACTGGGTGTTCTCAGCTCGATATTTTCTCTTTTTCCCGATCAAAACCTCATTTCTCGGTCCCCCCGCGCTTTTTCTTTTCCTCACTCCATGCCACTTGGGGGGTTATTTTGTATATCCTCCTCACTCACCAGTCAAAGGTTTTAAAGCCCTTTTTTCATGTTTCCTCTTTTCTTGTCGCTATTCCTCCCCCTCTCCATCTGGAACCTCCCTCCTCAACTTTTTAGGTCATTAGTTTGATTTTTTCAATGGCTTTTGGGGGCTTTTCCCCCCCTCTTTCCCTTTTGACTTTCCTTTCTGCTGAAAATTCCTTCTTTCTTCCCCCAGTTTCTTTTTCTTTTCCAGTTTTTTCCTTTCTCGGTTTTGCCTCAAAATTTTTTTACGCCTCCAATCCGGCGACCCATTCTTATCCCCAGGTGTACGATTTTCCCCTTTTTCTCTCGGCTTTCCCCCCCCCCTTCCCGAGGACAAAGGCCATTTTCCCCGCCTCCCCATCCCCTTCCGGCTTGCGAGAACCGAACTTCGCATCCATCTTTCTTAATCAAAGGGGATGACCAGTACCTCCCCCATTTTTTCTCCCCGCCATTTTCCCCTCCTTCATCCTCCCGATCCACTCTTCTCCTCCCTGTCAAAATATCCCCCTCTCTCCTAGTTTCACCATAAGTTTGTCCCATTGTTGAATTTTTGACCAACTTCTCCTTCCGGGACCTCATGGCCCCTCCCTTCCCTTAGGTTCATTACATCCACTTCCTTCCCAACGGTTGACCATCATTCCCAAAATCGGTGAGTAACCCACTTCTTTTTTTCCTCTGCGAATTACTTTAACCAGCCTGCACAATTTCTCCCCCCTCATCCTTCTCCTTCTTTTACCGCCTTTCCCTTGGTTGGAGAAGTGTCTCTTTTTGCCCTCATACGGCGTCTTTGATTGTTTCAAATTTCCTAGAGGTAAAGTCGTTCCCCCCTCCAGTTTTGTTCTTACTTCCTCTCCGGTCCTCGCTTTTAAATCTTTGTTTTCCCTCCTTTGGGTGTACTTTTTCAATTTTCCCAAACCTTTCGGGGTAAGCCTTATTTTGAAAAGAAATGTAGTGCAGAACTCCTCTTCCTCATTGCTTTTTTCTCCAAGACGCTGTGCACTCTGTTTTCCCTCTTTTTCTTCCTAGAATTTTTTTTTCTCTCCTGGCCAGCTGCGATCGAATTTTCTTTCAAGCACCGCCCCTTCCCTATCGGCTCATCGAACCTTCATTTTTCTTCCCTTCACCTCTCTCTTTTTTCACGATTGGGCGATCTCCTTCTTCCGAATCTTTTTGCCTTTCCCCCCCCCCTGACCCCTCCCCAGTCAGTAGGCCTTTCGGTTAGCGATTTCTGATATGTCAGCCTTTCCCTCTTCTAGTCCCCCTGTCCCACGAATATCTCTCCTCTTTCTTTTTTTCCTTTTCCCGTGTTGTTGTTGGTCTCCTTTTCCTCTATACTTTCGTGCGCTTCCTCTTTTGCGCGTCAATTGACTCGCCCCTTGGAAAATGCTCTCATCATGGACCCCTTCCCCCTCTTTAAACCCTGTCTGTTCTTTTTGTGAATGGCCTGACCCCCAAGCTTTCTCTAGATTTTCCTTTTTTTCGCCCACTTTTCCAGAGCTCCGATTTTTGGAAGTGATATCGCCAAATGAAAGGATTTTTTTCCCTCTTTCTCTTTATTCCACTCAGGGGATTAGACCTTTTCCTTCTTTTACTCTTCCATTTATTCCCCGTTCCTTAGGATTCAGGCCCTCCATTAAAAACGCTTACTCGTCTTGTCCGCCCAGTTGCCTTCTCTGATTGCGGCCCCATAAAGTTGATTTCCCTCCTTACCCTTCCCCCCCTTCCCTTTTTTTGGGGGACTTGCCTTTCCCTTCCCCCCCAAACGTCCTTGCCCCCCTCCTTTTACAATCTGATGCCCACTGCGACCTTCTCCGCTGCGTAGGTGTTCCCTCCTTGCTCTGAATTTTCCCCCCCCTGTCCCGTGATTCCTTTTTTTTCCCCCTCCTCAACTGCTCCCTCCCTTTCTACGTCCTCGACGGATGATTTTGCGACCTTTGTTCTTATGGTAGTCGATGAATCGCAGGGAAGGGACTACAGACTCACGTTCTTTTTCCTCACCGTCTTTTTATTCCCCCTTGACCTGCCTTTGATTTTCCCTTCTTCTTTCCGCGGTTGGTACTCTCTTCCGTTTCCCTTCGTAAATTTAAAGTTCAAGTCAAACCTTTAACCTATGGTGAAACTATATCTTTTTCTCTTTATTCAATTATAAGTGATATGGATAGTTTCTTTTTCTCACCTTGGTTTTCTGTCCCCCACTTTTATCCTTGGCGATCTTCAACCCTTTCTTCCAATCCGTATGGCCGTACTCTCCCCCATTTTCTTTCCTTTTAATTTTGCCTTTGTGTTCCTATTAGGGAGGGCTTACGTTTGTCTCGGGGGAAGGGAGAGAGTTCCTTTTTTTATGAGAAAACCGAGTCCTTCCCCTTTTTCCACCGTTCCCCTCCTTTTGCTCAGGATTTTCTTCCCCCCCTTTGTTTCCCCTCTGGGAAGCTCTTTGCACCGCTGCCTTGTCCTCTCCTTGGTTATTCCCCTCACCTTGCGCGGATCTCGTTTCCCCGTCCCATGAATACTCGCTTTCCTTCGCCAACCCCCCCCCCCAGTGCAGTTTGTTCAAAAGCCCATTCAACCGGAATCTCCCCCCCCCATAGCGGTTTTTTTCTTCTGTCTTTTTCTTAAGGTGCCCGCTTTTTGGCCCTCTCCTCCTATTCACCCTCTTAGTTGACCCCTCCCCCCCTTGTGTGCGCGGTCTTTATCGTCAGGTTTTTTCAGGCCTATTTACACCCCCCACGCCCACCCCAACTCCCCTTTTGCTGGGGTGGACCTTTTATTCCCACCTCCCCATCTTTTTTGTCTTCTCTCCCTGTTTTTTTTTTTTTCTCTGAGAAACCAGCCCGTTTCCTAGTCTCCTTCCTCGTAACCCCCTCTCCCCCCCCTGCCCCCCTCCTCCCTGAGTCTAGCCTTTGAGGCCATTTCTCCTTCCCCGCCGTTCTGTTCCCCAAAAGTACTTTTTTTCCCTTTACCTTTTCCCCGTCATTTTTTTCTTTTTTTTACGCATTGTTCTTTTTTTTTGAAAGATCTTTCTTTCAGCAGACTTGCGTTTTTTGCGGTCCCCATACAACAAAACATCCCCCTTCCCCCCTGCCCTGCTTCGAAATTTCGGAGTACCTTTCCAGTTTTCGAGCTCCTTCTTGATTCGATTCTTCTCTTTTAGCCCTTGGCTATTTCTTCCCAACCTTTGCGCGTAGGACGTGTAACCGACCCCCGAAACTGTGCTATTCCCCCCCTCGGCACTTCCCCAAACGTCCAACCCAACCCCAAGGCAAGTTAGACCCTCTCCTTCCTAGCCCCTCTGTCTGTACACCACCCCCTTATTACCATCCCCTCGGAGTACCCCCTCTTCTTTTCCTTAAGATTTCTGGCCGCTTTTCCCTTAGCGTTAAAATTAAACGCCCCAGAGAACAAGCCATCCCCCTTCCTCTCTTACCCTCTTCTGGTGACTGTTACCTTTCCCTTCTCCTCCTCTGGCCCGCTTCAAGGGGTTACAGGAAAGCACATTCATCAAGGTTTAAACCCCATTCCGGCGGATTCTTTTACACCACTGTTGTCACTTCTGTCCCCCAACCCCCCACTCCCCTCGCTTCCCTTTTTTCCCAAACCCCATTGTGTGGGTTTTTTTTTTCTCGACTTCCTATACCCAGGTGACCCCCTTTTTCAATCTTTCCTTCCTGCCCCCCCCTTTTCCCCCGTTAACTCTCAACCTCCCGTTTTTCCCTCTAATCACGGACTCCTAATTTTTTCACTTCTTGCGACACTTCAGCCTTTGATTGAGAGTCGTGATTCGTTTTTCCTTGCTCGGCTGTTTTTGACTTTTTTTTTTTTTCTTCTAATCCCATTTCGACGCTTTTCCCTTTTTCCCTGTTTCCCAGTTTCCGCCCAGTGTACTCCTTTTCATGACTTTTTCCCCCCTTCCTCGTTTTTTATACCACCCCCTTTTCTACTCCTCCCCACCATCGATCCTCCTTTTATTCCCCCGGATCCATAGCATCCCCAATGTGTGAGATTTTCGACATCTAGACGAGGAAACTAGGTGTCTCCCTCCTCTTTTGCCCCCCCCTACATCGGAGCCCCCTCCCCCCCAAGGTTTTGATAGCCTCACCCCTGCCTTTTTATAGGGTTTTTTTTTTTTTGTTAGAGTCTTCCAGGCTTTTTTCCGCGACCGTTCACTATTTTTTGTGTTTTTATTGATACTGGAAGCCCTGTATTTTCCTCCGTTCCTCATCTTTCCCTGCGCAATTAGAATTTTCCTCCTCATCCCCTTCGTAATCTTTTCTTCTCTGTGGCTTGGATTGGTCCATTTTCGCATAGGCCAATATCCTCCCCTCCGTTTGTCTACAACCGGTAAACTCTTCCCCCCCTTTTCCCACCCTTTGATCTCTTTTTTTAATTTTTTTTTGCTTGCCTTTCACGTGCGTTTCCCGAATCTAGTCCCCATGCCCCGTATTGATGTTCTCATTCGCGGCTTCTTCGCTGTTCTAGAATAAGAATTTTTTCCCGCGACTAACTTTCTTCTCGGTTGAGAAGTCCCCCGCTGCCTTCTCGTCGGAAGATGACAAAATTCTTGTCTCCACTCTCTCCTAATCGCCGCGTCCCCCTAATTTTTTTTCTTTCATTCCTCCCCTTTGATAGTTGTTTAGATAAGCTTTGAGGCTTAGTAAACTATTGCATACCAGGGTTCCTTTTGTCCCTTCCGAATGTATTACTTCACGCCCTTCTCTTTCTTCTGCCATCCCCGTCTTCCCGTATAGCTTACCCAACAAACTCTCTCGATTTTTCAACTCTAGCTTTCTTCCCCTCGTCCTCCCCCGAAGGCATGTGCCGCAGCGTCGGGCCTTTTCCTTTTCCCTATGCCCTTCACTTGTAGTTTTCTTTTTATTTTCTACCTCCTTCTCTTTTTTTGCCCACCTCTTCCCTGCCTGTGATGATGATTGTTCCTTACTTCCATGTTCTCCTACATCCCCCACTACGATCCAGTCTTACGCCACTTTCTGTTTGCCACCCCTTTGTTTTCTCTACTAGGACTTCTATTTTCGTTAATACCCTCACCCACCGTCCGGCTTTGAAGAGTAAATGCCCGGATTTATCCCTAAACAGGCAGTTTTGAGGCCCTTTTTTCTGTTGATGTTTATGTCTTTTTCTTTCCGTGAGTTTTCCCTCCGTCTCTTTTCTAAGTTCCCCCGCCCACCCTTTGCCCCCCTTCCCCTATTTGGTCTCCCCTGGGGCAGAGTGTTTTTTCTTTTAGAACTCGTTTTAGAAATGTCATTTTCCCCACCGACCGAGGCTTCCTTCGTGACCCTTTTCTTATTTCCATTCTCTTCTCCTGATTCATTTTCTCTGGACCCCCCTAAAATGTCAGTTTCCCTGACTCACGACCTCAGAACTTTACGCAACTTTATTTTCCTGTTTCCGGACTCGTCGTTTTTTTCGCTCCTCTTTTATCCGGATTCCCTTTCTGTTCCCATGTGGTCCCAGGTTTCTCCGGCCGTCAATTTCTCCCATGTTCCTGTCTATTTCCTTCTTCGACCCCCCCCTTTGTTTTTTTCATTTCGTCGCATTCGCTTGCTGTCCTTTACTTTTCTCCACCCTTTGTTGTCGTCTGCCTGCCAATTGTCCTTTCTGTCCTTTTTACTTTTTCTCCCCCTGGTCCTTCCAGATTCTTAACCATTAAGTTACGTCAATTATTCTTTATGATCTGATTGTCTGTTTTTGTTTTTCTTTGGCGTCTTTTCGAACGTCCCCTCTTCGTCCAGAATATTCCCACATCCTTTTTTAGCCGCGTTACTTTCCCCGAAGTGTTTTTCCGCACATCTCTGCTGCCTTTTTTTTTTTCTATCTCTTCTTTTCTTCCTTTTTTCGGTTTTCAAGTTCGTCCTGTGTCGCCCTCTTTAAGGAGGACAGTTCCGGATCGTGCACGTCTCATCTCTGGGTTTTCTCATTTTCCCATGGTCGAACTTTAAATATGCCTCTCTTTCTTGAATTACATCCGTCCCTTCAGTTCTCGGTCTCTTCTCTGCCTGAGTTCTGTTTGTGTATGTCATTAAACTTCACTTCTTGCATCGTCTTTTTCAAAAGCTAAACGACCCGGCTGCTTGGTTTTCCCTTTTTTCCCTTCGGTACCCCCTGGTCCCCCAATGAACACACTCGTTGATCCTTCCTCTGGCGCATGTGGTTTCATTGTGGGCTTCATGCTCCCTCCTCTGTGATTTTTTTTTTTTCTGGGGAATCTTTTTTTTTCCGATTCTTTTTAGTCTTTCCCCCCTTAAAATCATTCTCTCGAATTACTCCCCCTCCTCTTTTGATTGGTCATCCTCTTAAAATGCTGTGTTTCTTTTGTTTTCTCCCTTCCTACCCCCCCTTCCCTTTCCTTCCCACCGGTCAAACTCCTTTTTTTTTTTCTTCACCCTTCTCTTTAATGTCGCTCTGTCTCCCCCCTTTTTCCTTTCCCCCAGACCTCCCCCATCTTCTCTTCTGATGTTCTTGGCTTTTTTCACTGTCCCTGTTTTTTTTTGGATACCTTATATATCTTCGGACCATTTTTTTGTCCCCTCGGACCGCTTTGCCCTCTTGCTCGAAACCTTGTTTTTCCTTTTTCCTTTTGGTAATATCTTTTCATATTGGTCTTAACAGCCTGTTTTTACCGCGAACCCCCGAAGGAGTGCCATGAGTTATGACGGTGTACTCTTTCTTTTTTTTTTTTCTTTCGGCATGTCCTTCTCTCCATTTTCGCCCGCTGCCCAAGGCATCCCCTCCCCCTAATCTCCAACCCTCCACCAAATTACGCTTCCTCTCAATTCACAAACAACACCTTGCGCAAATACTTCCCCGATCTTCCCCGGTAGATCGTAAGTTCCAGGTTGCTCCCGGCCTCTTCTTTCTTCCCCAGTCCTTCAATGATAATCCCCCAACCCTATCGATCCTCCTTTCTTTAAGGCCCACCCAACCTTTTGCTCCTGACACCCCCCTTCTTGCATGGCCTATCATTGACAAGGCCTATGTGCAGGTTCCTAAATCCTGGCAGTAACGGGTAATCATTGAAAAAAATCGGGGAGTACCACCCCCCTTTCCCTTCTTCCCCCCCCCTTTCCATTCCCCTCTATTCATAATAGACTACAATCATCCCCCCCCCGTTTTTCTCCTCATCCGTCTTGCTGAAAATACGGGGGCGCATTGGCTGCTTTTTGCCCACATCCTCACGGCCCGCTTTTTTTTCGTCCCGGTCAGATTCGCTCACCTTTTCTGGTCCCCCACTCCAGAATCTTCGTATTGACGGCGATCATAGTTTGTTTCTATTTGTAACATTTTTTCCCCTTTTGGGCTACTTTTCCCCTTTTTCCCTTTTTTTCCAACTCTTGGGTCGTCATTCTGCGTTCAAATCAACTGTACCGTAAAAATTCTGGACGCTGCTCCTCCCTATTTTTTCGGAGACCAACTCCCTCTGTGACCCCCGTGTTTCCCCTGGTTAATGAAGCCGCAACGTATGTTCTCCCTCTAAATGGCAAATTTCCGATCCTATCTTCTAATAACAGGTCCTTTGACATTATGGGCTAATCACCCCCACCCTTCCTTTGAGCCCAACTCCCCCCCCCCTTATCCTTAGATCCTTTCACGTCTTTCGAGCTTGCAAAGTCTACAGCACCTTTTCGAGGCGTTAACTTCAAAAACTCCCTGACCACCAGCAGTTCCCCCCTCTAGGGCCTTTATCTGATTTGCGATTTCCTGATTATGTAATCTCTTCTTTCTCCGCACAGATTCTTCAACAAATATCTCTTTCTTTCCTCCTCCTGTGGGTTTTTCTTTTTTTAGAGTCTCCTTTCGTTTGCTCCTTTCTTTTCCGAGAAGCGAGCTTCCCTAGGAAATCGCGATCTCTGAAATGTCCCCTCTACCTTCACTTTATTTTTCTCAGGTCTGGTCCTTTAAGATCCCCAACTTACCTTCTATTCGTCCCCAGTGAAGAGCTCGATCGATTGTTTACTTCTCCCGTTTCCGCACACCTGTACTGGTTTCTTTGAGACCCCGGTCTACTTCCAAAGACTTTTGTTATGACCCCTGGTCTCAGCCCTTTCTGGCAGTAGTCTCCCCGACTGTGCGGCTTAAGGGACCATCTTTTCCCCCCAATTCTTCCTAGTTTTTGCTTTCCCCGCTCTGCATGCTTAGCTCTGCGTCCACTCACAGGTTTTTTTACCCTCCCTCGGTACCCCTTCCACACCTTTTTGGGGGCCTTTATTGTCAAGGGACCCCCCATGTTCCTTGCACCACTTTTCCTTTTCCAACGCGAGCCAATTGCGTTTCTCCTTCATAGCAGCTGCTGTAGTTGCCACTCTACTGCATTCTTTTTCTTACCCTGGCCCACCCACATTTAGGAAGTTTTTTATTCTTTTCCCCGCACGACCGGGTCCTCCGGACATTTATCGGTGCGCTTATGATTTTTCGCTTGTCAGTGTGGCTTCCTCCTTTGCCAGGGTTTCACTCTCCTCATTGAACTTGTTTTCCTCACAGATGTCTTTTCCCATGATTTACCCTTTTTTTTTCTTCCTGTTTTTTTTAACCTCCCCTAAGTTTTCTTCTTGTCCCTCTCTTCCGGCAATGATTTACCAGTTTTTCCCTTGACAGTCACCCCCTTTGTAACTTTTTACTTATCGATATCCTCATTATCATTCTCCTCCTTTTTCCGCTTTCCCCAAGGCTCTGTCCCCCATTAGGGATCCCACCAAGTTTTCCTTAATTGGTTCGATCTACCCCCTTTGGTGCCACTCCTCGTGCCGTACTTTTCATTGAAGTTCTCTTCTTTCATTTTTTGATTTTGCTTCCTGGGAGTGGATTTTCTTTTTTTCTCAGTTGTCATAGGGAGAGTAGCCCGGCCGCACGAGCCCCCCCTGCTATACTCGTGTTTCTTCCCATTGATACCGGCTTGTCGGCCCTTCCCCCTTTTCCCCTGAGGAAGAGAGTACCCCCCCTCTGCACCTCACCGTTCGGACATTTCCTTGCCCGCTATTCCGGGCTTTTTGTTTCTTTTCGTTTGTTTCCCTCCCTTCATCGCTCTTTCTATCCCCCCCCCCCGGGAACGTTTTCGAAAAAAGCCCCTCTAACTTTGAATATCAATCATCTTTTTTTTTTTTCTTGATTTCCGTTGTGAAAGGTTTTCCCTTCCTCCGCTTCCCCCCTCGACATGTCCCCACGCAACTTGGTTCCTGGGGTCTCCCCCCGGCCAGTAGGTGAGTGAAGGCTTTCCCACCCCCTCCAAACCCTATTTTTTAGTTCCCCTCCCCTCCAAAATCTTCTTTTTTCTGGTACGGATTGTTATCGAGAACGATTTTTCCCTCTCGCAGCTGACGACACCTATTCACAACCTTCCCCCCACCCTCTCCTCCTTGAGCCAGAGCCCCTCGTCTGTCCATAATGCCCTTTCAGGATCCCAACCCCTTTTTACAGTTTTTCCTTTCCAAGGTGTTACCGTCCCCTTCTTTTCGTTCGCATATTTCTTTTAGCTTTCCATTCTCCGACTTATGTCCGTGTTTGCAATGATACCGACAACAAACATGATTTTGGCCTGCGCTCGCATCCCCTATGCGTTGGCCTGTGTTCCTCCGATCTTTTTTTTATTTCCTCTTTTTTTCGAGGGCGCTTCCCCTAACCATCTTTTACTTCCCTTGTCCCTCTAAACTTTTCTGCACACAATTGCGACCACCGACAGAAAATCCACCCCCTCGCCAGTTATCCTTTTAGACCTAGTCCCATCCACCCTCTTTTTCCCCCCCAAAAAAACTGAGGCCAGTAAACGCTTTCCCAAGAGGATTTGTTTCATAGTTTTCCTCTTCCTCTTTCCCCCCCCGTTTCGCCAATAGAACAACCTCCATTCTTTTTTTATCCTCCACTTTTCCTTTTCCCGCCTTCCATATTTCTTTTTTCTCTTTTCCCTCCCCCTTAAGTCCTCTGCAAGTCAACCATTTTCCTTTCGGCGCGACGTTTTCTGACCACTTGTTTGCTCCATTCACCTACGCCACGATGCGACGATGAACACTTTGTATCGCCCTCATAGCCCCAGGAAAACGTTTTTTTTTCATCTTCTTCTTTGAACCCCCCCCGGTGGCCCTCTTTCTTTTCTCAAAGCTTCCTCTTCCTTTCCTCCATTCTCCCTACCGGCCGCCGTGTTCCCCCTTCTCTGCAGATTCTGTTTTTTAGTTCTTATTCTGTGTTTCTGATCCCCCTTGAGGTCGTGAGCCTTTTTATTATCCCTTTAGAGATAATTCAAGTCCCCCCCACACGTGTCCAAGCAGAGGATGTCATGATCATTTTCCATTGGTTTCTCCCCATCTTTCTTTCCCCCCCCCGATCCTCCTTGTCTTTTCCAAAGAGGAGCTCCCCACTTGTGCTGAGCTTTTCTAAATCTATCTGATTGACACTCCGGAATCACTTCTTTTTTTTCACATACACATCGGTTTTCCCTTTTTACACAATTGATAGCTCCCACCAATCTTTTTATCGTTTCAGGCGTCCTTTTCCCCGGGATATTCCCCGCTTACCGGACTTTTTTTACCTTTTTTTCTGGAGGCCCTGTAGGTACGCCGAGCCTCGTAGCATTAGCATGGCCCTCGTCCCCTGTCTTCAGGCCTTGTCTCTTCTTTTGGATTGTTCTTCTTCATTTTTATCCTGATTCCAATAATCCGCAACATTCAGCGTTTGGTCTACCACGTTAAACTTCGCACTCTCCAGGACTACCTTTTTCTGTCCTTTCATCTTTTCAGGCGTCCGACCGCTGTTTCCTTTTTTGAGTGTAACCTCCTTCCCGAGCGAGATCGCTCATTGTTAATGTTTTGGACCTTCTATCTTCTTTTTTTTTGTTAGTAAGCAGCAGGCCGTCTCCTCTTCTTCCTCCGAACCCCCACGCCCCTTTTTATACCCCGCGCTTAATGCCGAGCCCCTTCTCTTTCCTCTCCTCCGTTTTTTTTTTGTTGATTACTGTATGAGGCGAGGCGAGTAAGCTCTTTTCTCCCGGTTCTCATGTTTGTCCTTTCCCTGCTTCATAGAATCCCCCCGCTTCTTTCTGTAAACTCCCCAACCAAAGAGCATTTTTCTTCAAACTGATGCTGATCACTAGCGAGGACTTCATTCCCCTTTCCCCCAATCCCTACCGGACTTTTTCCCCCTTCATCGTATTTCACTCTGTTAATTGGCCCAGAAAACACTCCTTCTGTATTTTTTCTAGATCAACCAAGTGCTTTTTTTCTCACGCAGGTCCTTTGTTTTCTATTTGTATGAGCTGCCTCCTCCCCGCCCACCCCCTTCCGACCAGTCTTACGCACAATTGAGGTTCCTTCCTGTTCTTTTTCTATATCCTCCCTCCCCTTTTGCCGTCTCTCCCGACCCCCCCTCGTCCTTGTATTTTTTACGACTGTAAGGAACTCTCTAAACCTATAACCTGATCTATCAATGGAATTTTGCGTCCGATGTTTGATTGGCCACCTGTTCTGCTTCACTAGTCCTCTTTTTTTAGTCTTTTCTCCCATATCCTCCCCCCACCTTTGCCTATACTCCTTTTTTCCTCCAAGGCGGTTTCTTTTTTTTTTGTTCTATCTAACTTGTTTTCTCTCCCCTGTCTCGCTCACTTAAAGTCTGTCTCCTGTTTCACTTTGATCTTTTTTTTTTGTCTCCATTATTGATTCCTAACAGACCAAAGGTGTTCTTCAGAATCCTCCAAACGCACTCGACTTTTCCCAACCTGCTGTATCAGTTTATCGTGGAATTCGTAGTCGTGATGCTCTTTTCTCTTACCTGATTCCTCTCCCACAATTTGTGAAGGGTCCCCCCTCCCCTCCCTCCTTCCCATCCTGTTTTTTCTGGTATAGAATTGAGTCGATCTCTGTATAGGTAGTCGTTTTTTGTTTGACACAGATCTTTTCCCCTTGTATTCGTAGCTTGTCATTAACCTGTGAATGATGTCCTTTTGCTTTTTTTTTGATCCCATTGAGTCCCCCCCCATGACCTCTCATATTCCTTCTATCTTATGAGATGTTGAGTATGCTTGTTATATTTTCTGGTTGCTACCATTTTGACGCGCGACCTATGCTCCCTTGTCCTTCCCTCTGTTTTCTTGGTTCCAATTTTTGTTTACGCCCTGGTATTTTATTTTCCTTTGCTATCGCTTTTATTACTGGCCCTTGTTGGTTTTGGTGACGTTCTGTCGTTTGTTTCCATTGTGGATCGGACAGTATTGGCTTCACTTCCTCGCGCTGGTTTGGCTTTTTCTTAACTTCCACGGTCTCCCCTTGATAGATCTCGTAGTCCTTCCCTCCTCCGTCCCCATTCCTTGGTTAATACTGTACGATTTCTTTTTTTCTTGTCTATGTGTTGGTAGGTGCTCTGCCACTTTTTTTTAACCTCAAAGAACTTGATTTGTTTTACAATCCCTTCTGTGACCCTTGCCCCCCCGGTAAAGCAATTGGCACATTGACCAATTTTGTATCCTCTTTTTTTCAGGACATTCGTTTTGCCACTTTAGACTTTGCGGTCGGATTTTCCTTTTTTTCATAGGTGTTCTCAGCTTCTCTTTCTGTTCTCGATAACCCCGTGATTTGCAGGAACAAAGACGTTTTTGGTCATACGCTTGACACCTTGTGGGGGCTTGTTTGCTTTATTGATTCACTCCCCCTTCCATTTTTTCCCCCTCCCGGACGCAAGGTTGTTTTTTTTTTCCTTTCGCTAGTCGCAACGCTTTACATTATGGAACCTCCGTCCATTCTCGTCTTTCGGATTTCCTTTGATGGGCTTATACCTAATTTTTTTTTGCTCCTTCCCCATATCTTTTTTTCCTGAAATTAAACTCGGCTCCGCATGCAACCGCCTCTCTTTTGCCCCTCTAACACAGTGGTCTTGTTGTCGCTGTGTTTGATTTCGATACCAAAGCTGTTTTAAGTTCCAGCCCCAAGACCCCCTTCTCCCCCTCCCCCCTGCGTATAACGGTTACGATGTCCCTCGTTTTTATTGTCGGGCTTCTCCCCTTCACCCCTCTGCAAAGGCCTCCCTAACCTCCTCTGCCACCCCTCCATTCCGGGCGGGCAGAGGGCCTTCCTCAATACGGGATTCCCCCAGGAGATCGACCACCGTCACACTGTTTGTACTCGATTTCTCAGCATGGCCACTCTCTTTAAATATCGTCCCTTTCCATTTCCTCTCTCTATATAGTTCCCATAGTATTTTTTGCTTTTTTTTCCTTACCTTTCCCTCCGGGGCCCCTTTTCCATTCTTAAATTGCCTGTTTTTTCCCCTTTTACATCCATTCACTTCAAGGGTTCCCATAATGTCCCCCCTCGTTTCTCCCACCCACACGTTTCAGTTGACGGTCCCTTTTTCCGTCTTACGCTTTCCCCCTTTTCGAACTCTTGTCTTTTTATAAATTGAGGTCCTAATTGGCTGCCTTTTTTCAGCCTTCCACTGCCGAGGATGTTCACCTCAGGCCTGCCTGTTTCAACTCCTCCGCTTTTCTTCAGGTTCCGTAGATTTTTCTTTTAACAATTCGTTTTTCCATTAAAGGTTGTTTGACCCCTTCCCAATTTCCCCGGTACCCCCCCCCCATGTTTTTAAGGCGGATCATTCTAGGAGGTCCCTCAGTTAGTTGCCTCCCTCCGCCTGCACAGCGCTTGGACGGACTGCCCAGACGCTTTGCCCTGCGGGTGGCAGTGATTTTGCCCTCCATCAGCACCGTGGTCTCCTTCCTTTGCCCGGGCGAATCCGTTGAAGCCCGTGGGGTTAACGTTATCGGGTTTTTACTCTCCCACGTCCATTTGTGCTTCTTCCCCAATTCTCTCTTGCTTCACGTTGGAGTCTGAGAACATCCTACTAATTTTCTCGGGCCCCCGCAGCACCCCCGTTACGCTTATTTCCTCCTTCTTCCTTTAGCGAGGGCCCTTCTCTTCCTTTGCTTTCCCACATCTCGCCACCTTAATCACGAAAT
>Ga0179593_1341465_pt1 | contig 17233 bp, 21 predicted proteins | sample CZODoug2_1_08_16_FD_185931 | JGI IMG/M metagenome (GOLD analysis project Ga0179593, IMG submission 185931) | Vadose zone soil fungal communities from Angelo Coast Range Reserve, California, USA - CZODoug2_1_08_16fungal (PacBio error correction) | ecosystem: Environmental > Terrestrial > Soil >... | reverse complement strand
TTTACAAGGCTATTTCGTTTTTGGTAGTAAGTTTTGTCCTTAGGGGTTTGCCCCTGACAAATCGCCTCTCAGTACCTTCACCATTTTCTATTCCCCAATATGTTCGGGGATATCTGGAACTGGGCGTCATTGCCTACCTTTCCCACCCCCCCCTCTCCTGGCCCCCCCCAATGCCCTCCTTCTTGTCCCACTCCGCTGGTGTGTTTGATATAAGTTGTATCTTCATTCGTTTCCTGGCGGTGTTGATAAAGCCCTTCTCGCTTGATGAGTCCTAATTTTTCTTTTATTGCAGACTTTTTATTTCCCCGCGGTTTAATTTAGATGTATTTTTGCTGATTCCCCTTGGATTCCCACCATGTCCGGTCCTTCCCTCCCCTGCTCCGAACAGTTTGGCTATTGATCGGTTACTTCCTTTCCCCCCCATCGACTTCGGACATTCATATAATCTTGTCTTTCTCCCCTCAAATAAGTTCATATAAATTCTGATCGCCCCTTGCGCTCCCGACCACCAATGCCCTCGTACACTGTCTGCCTCTGAATCCCAATCGCCCGGTTCAGCTTCCCCCCGCAGGTTTCGTTTTCCTACCGCTTTGCGGGTCGGCACTGCTTTCGAGGAAAGTGCTGCCGCCCCTTCATGATTTTAATGCTAGTTCCCCCCTCCCCCAATTATATTTTTTTTTTCCCCCAAAAGCGCGCTCAGACTGCAAATTTTACCATAATTTTTCAGATCAGTTCTTTTGATTTGTAAGGTACCCTTTAAGATCAAGTTTTTTCTCCCCAACCCCCCTCCGCCCTTGGTTTAAATTTACACCCCTTTTTAGTTTGTCTTTCGTTTTCGTTGAACTTTGTTTTTTCTCTACAGAGCACCCAGTCCTTTCCCCGAGTCTCAAGTATATCAAGTAACGTTCCCCTTCTCGGTGACGAACTCCTCCCCTCTTCTCTACCTAATAAGATCCCCGCTGATGCTGGCTGTTGCGTTTTGGCCAAGGCCCCCTCTTTCAAATAAGGCAGCTTTCTTTGTGGTCCCCCACTCCCGATTGGACCACTGACGCGCCTTTCCTCGGCGGATGTGGATTTTTCATTAAACTCATTTTTTGGTCTTTTTTTTGGAGCCTCGCAGTCGGTTCCATGAAAAGTTGGTTTTTTTTTCCCCTTTTTTGTTGGGTTTTTTTTCCTCTATATCCGTCGCAGAGTCCCGCCTTTTCTTCTTTTCGCAATGACCCGATGCTGATCGCGTCCCCTTCGATTTCGCGACTTTCGGTCTTTTTTTTTGAAGACCTCGCGCGATCCAGAGTTCGTATGGAATTTCCCCCTCGTTTCCCTTTCGCTTCCCTGAGGTCTTCAAATTTAGCCTCTTTGACTGCTTTGACTGTCCCTTTTCTTCGGACGCCCTTTAATGCAGCTCGCTTTGATTCTCTTTTCCCCTTTTATTTACTTGACTTCCCCCCCTTTTCCGCGGCCCCTGACACTACCCCTCGGTTCTGACCAAGTCTTGGTCAATTATTCGGCCTACCGCTTTGCCCTTCTCCCGTATTTCTGACCCTCTTTTTGCGCGACACCCCTTCACTGCCCATTGCAACTCCCTCTGTGATTTCCACGAGTCCCCTCCGTTCCCTGCTTTTGAACGCGTTGTTACGATTATGACCTCACAAAAACGACCTCGCTTGCACATTTTCTCCTTCCGTCGCCATTTACCCAGCAGATCAAGGAGACCCCTTCCCCCCCTGGGGGTTTCCGGGATAAGTTTGTTGTAGGCATCGATGATGTCCCAGGAATCGTTTCAAAGCTGTCTTCACCCTTTCGCCAATTTAAACTTCCCCTTGGAATCCCTTTTTCCACCAGGTCTAGAGCCCTCTTCTCCTCATTGTTGAGAATGTCCTCGTTGTTTTTTATTTCTACGTGAGCGTTTGCGCGGTTCTAAGTCCACCTTTTTTCCGCTCCGGATTGACATGGCAGGGGGTTTCAACCGCTTCTGAACATTACCCCTTTTGATTCGTTTGTTTGTTACAGACAGACCTCTCGTTGGACTTTGCAGCCTCCTTTGTCGGTTTTTTTTGTACGATTATTTCCTGGCTCCCTCAGCCGCGGCCGATTGCCGTAGATGCTTTTGTCCTCAAGTACGCTCCCCCTTCAGGAAGCCCCAATGTTTTTGTTCCCCCCCCTCTTCGTGCAAGCGATTTTTTGCCAAACCGGTCACCTACAACCTTTCAAGGCCGCTTTCCTTTCCTGCTTTCGTTTGATCGACAGTGCGCTCGGTTTCCCTCCCCCTTTCTCAGCGCCCCAGTCTCTCCACTTCCCGGCGGCTTATCGATCGTACGGACTCCACCCGCTTCCCCTTTCTTATGGACGTGTTTTTTAGCGACTACAGATTTTTACTCCTCGGTGCTACTTCGAGTGCCCTTTTGTCCCACCTTTTTAAGGGTTTTTTTGCCTAGCTATTTTTTTTTTTTTTTGGGAAGGACATTTCTTGTGCGCGCGTTCTTCCCCAATTCTCGACGAGACCCCCGTCCTTTTCTGGCTTCCACGGTCCTCACTGTGTTTTTGGCCTGTCTTGCCCCGCTTAATGTTACTCCTTGATTTTTACTTAAGGTTGTTCTCGGCTCAACCCCCAGGAACCCTTTTGGCCGCCCGTCTTGGGCTGCTTTATTCCACCGCCTTCTCTTAAGTGAACCTTTTTCTGCTCTGGGTGATCCTCTATATCCGGCTCCCTGTTTTTTTCTTCGAGTCGTGTTGAAGGACAAGCATTCTTCTCCACTGATTGCGTTATACCCCTCCCGGTGAGGGTTCTCGCGTGTTTGTGGCCCTGCCATACGCAGCCTTCCCAAGCTAAGGCTGCATTTCTAGGTCCGACCGACCCATGTTCTTCTCATCTTTTTCTTTTGGGCCCTTCGTTTCGTCGGGATGATCGTTTTTAGGGTTTTGATCGATCCACTTCCCAAGAACTTCATTCCGAAGGTTGTTGGAGTTGCTTCCCGTCTTCGTCCTCCTTGGCTTCGAGGCACGGTCCCCTTTTCAGGCTTTTGTGCGTATTTTATCAACAATCGTTCTCACATCGGCGCCTCTGAGGCCCTACCCCTTTGCCCTTCCTCTTTGTCCCCTCTCATTTTTCGCCGCTGCTCGCTTTTACGCCCTGGTAGCTTTTGGTCGTCTCCTTGGTTCCTCACACGAGGGATGTCCCCTTGCGTCCCTTTCGATGAGTTTGACCAATCCGGTCCTTTCCCCTTCCTTCATTTGGGGACCTTCCCCTAGCTGATCCCCTCTTGCCGCGATCATCGAATGCCTGTCGCCCCTTCACGCACGGTTAACAATTACCCTTCTTTTCTTCCTTCATGCCCTTAACTTTTTTTTGTGTTTTCTTTTTTTTTTTGTCTTCCAATTTTTTTGCACCGACTTCATTCCTATTCTTATTCGTTTGACCCGATTAAGGAACCCCGCGGAATACTGAGGTCAGCGCATCCCCCCCCCGAGTTTAGCTGGTCTTGCGGATCCGATATTCGAGTTGACGGTATGCGTTTTCTGTTTTTCCGCGGCCCTGTGTCTTATTTCACGATCGCTCTGCCTCCCGCCGCGTCAGGGCGTTTATTTAATCCATTTGGGTTGCCATCGATTTCCTCACGGCCGCTCCGCCTTTTTCTTGGCATGATGGACGAAACCACCGTTGCCCTCCCCTGATATTTCATCCGCATTGAGGCCGGTCTTTATGTCCCTCAATTCGTCTCACGGCGGTGCTCGATCTTCTTTGCCCGGCCACAATGTCCCGCTAGCTTTTTCTCTTTTCCCTGACGCCTTTCCCCTCACTAGAGTTCCGTGTTTTTTGCTCTTTTTCGCGATTCCCCTTCTTCGTCATCCCCCTGCTACCACCAAGGTTCTCGGACTGCGCTGGTTGTTTGCAACTGTCGCGCGAATCCTTCATTGCTGTTTTCCCGCAAGCGTTGCTTTCCGTTGAAACCTTCGCCGGAGGCAACTGGAACAGATTGACGCGCCCTTAGACGGCGCCATTTTTTGCGCTCGGTCTCCTCACATGCTACTACCTTTTACGTAAGTGGTCATTATTTTCTCCCGCGTCTTTTTCCCAATCATCCTCAGCTTGTTGAGAAACCTTGCGCGGATTTCGTTCAATCCGGATCCTTCCCCTGCCCTGCCCGATCTTTACCCGACAACCACAATGGACACCTCCGGAGTCGTTTTTCCAGTCGTCCTTTTTTTCTTTTTTTGTTGCCATTCTCCCGTCCCAACGCTGGTCACGTCTTGTTAGAAAGCCATACGAAAACCCGTCTTTTTTTGGTCTGCCCCTCCTTTTTCCTTTCCGCAGTCAACTTCGTAATCTCTCGCCCCCCTTCCGTGTTTTTCCCTGAAAGGCATTTTTTCACAAACCTTTTCCCCCCCCTTTCACCCTTTTTGGAACCCCTCCTTCCTTAATGGGTGCCCCTTTGGTGGTATCTTGGTTACCCAAAGTCTTTCCTTCCTTTGGAAGTAATACCCGTGCTTAACGGACCATCCGGCTCATTTTTGGTTTATCCGGCCTGTGACTTCTTCTCTCCTTGGTTTCCCCCCCCCCCCGTTTCACGTCGTGGCAATTCCTGAAACTTCCCCTGTTGAACGCCGGTTATCGAACTTCGGAGGGAAACACTTCGCCCGTCTACGTTGATTAGGCCTGCTTCCTTGCTCTTTTGCTTCCCCTTTTTTTTTCCCTTCCGCGGCTTTCAGTTGACAAAACAATAATTCCGGCTTCGCTCCCTCCCCCTTTCCCCCCACCCCCTGCGCCGTTCCTTTTTAATTGTCTTTTGTAGACTATGAAAGAATCTGGGCCTCCGATCACCAGCGTCCCAGACCTCTCTGTGCTGCCTTGTCATTTCTTTTTCCCCTTTTCCCATGATTCCAGTCTTTTTCGTTCCTCGGCCCTTCTTCCTTTCCGGTGCTCCACTCTAGCACCCTCAGTGATGACGATTTCGCACTTTTTTCCGAGTCACCCTCAGATATCGCTGGCCGGTGGATTCAAATTGTCGTGAGGCAGCGCCCCGTTTCTGGTTTAGGTTATACTAAAGATGCCCACCCAAATTTTTTCCTTACCACTCCCCCCCAAACTCCTCCGCTGTGGATTCCTCTCTCTCGTCAACCCTTCTCCCGCCGGCCACCTCCCCTGGTCCATCCTAGGGAGAGACCAGAATTTTTTTTTTTCTTTGCGTTCCGCCTTATTAAAGACCCCTCTTTCTTATCTTTTTTTCGCCTCCTCGACTTTTTCATTTCTCTTTTCCCCCCCTTGTCAATAGAAACAGTGGTCACCTTTACCCCCCCATGCATCGACCACGTCGCGCTTTCTTGATTTTCTTTTTTTGTTTGTGAAGAGGAAAGCCCTTACCTCTTCCCTTTCGCGGCCGAAGTCTCTTCCATAACGCGCAGGCTTTGCTCTAGGTCGGCCTCTGAAAGGCTTTTACTTTTCTATCTCCTTCCTCTTCTTGGTCAGCCTTTTTGTGATGACCAATTTCGCCCCTCCTCTTTTTTTTTCCTCGTTTTAGACTTCGCACCCTCAGCGCCCAGGCATCTGGCATTCTATAAATGAGGAACGCCTCTGCCGATGTGCTCCCCGATGTTGTATCCTCACACCGTTCCAATTTCTACAGGTGATCCCCCTACTTCTTTCCTCGGGTGCTTCATAACACTCTTTTTTCCGTTTGCTTGAACCATTGTTTCTTTCGCTTTCAGCATCCCCCTTAACAAGACTCTCCTCCAGGACTAATACTCCCGGTTTTTTTGCTGCCCCCTTGAGCCCCATTAGCTTTCTTTTCCCCCTTTCCATTGCTTACCACAAGTGCACGGTTGCCTACCAGCCACCCTTTGCGTTGGATAACCGACTTTGCAGATATCTTTCTTACCTTCACACTCGCCGCCTTACCCCCCCCCCACAGAATTTTCTTTTTTTCATCCAAGATCCCGCCTTCTTTTTGTGCCTTCGGCCCGCCCACGACGGTCTGCCCTCCCCTTGACGGGTTTTTAAGCCGACCCACATTTCCTTATTCGCACATTATGCTTCGTGACTTTTTCTTCCGCCCCTTTTGCACTTTCATGAACGTAGCTTTTGTTTGTCGTCGATCAACACCTTTTATCCCAACTCTCGCGCCTTCCAATCACTTCCCCCCAACACAGGTTAAGAGTCAAGTAGACTTCCTTCCCCTATTAAGCCGGCAATCATCCTTGACTCGTTAATTTCAGAAGATCTTTCTCGTAACACGTTATTGAAATGACTCCAAGGGTCTCCCTTCACGATCTGACTATTTCAATACTCCCGGAATGAGTATATACTTTCCTCTGCGAATGCTGGCCGCGCCCCATTGTGATCACCACCTCAGCCTTCACCTTCATTTTTTTTTTACCTATGGACTCTTACTGACCTTAACGCGTTGCCGTGCGTTTTCCATTTTGCTCCCTTACGGTCGCTATAATTTTCGGCCCCCAGTCGCCCTCGGAAATCGGGGCCGTTGTTAGGGATTAAGACTAGTCCCCTTAGCTTCCTGCCCCTCAGCCCCATTTCCTCCATTCAGACTTTTGCCCTTTCAAAGTTACGGTGTTCCCCCCCAACAACGAATCCCTGCTGCTGTCAGATGAGTTCACCCATTGCCTTTTTTCCCTCGTCGGCGGCCCCCATCTGTCCCTTTCCTCCCTGCAACACCAGCGCCCTCCCCACCCCTCAACCAGCTCAGGCTTTTTTTTTTTTTTCGCACTTGGTCTCTTCTCCCCTCTCTCGTTCTTTTTTGGATCGGTGTTCAATTTCTTGTGGTCCTTTCCCGTCGTGACACATTCCCGCGTCCTCCTCTGATAGCCCTCCCGGCTCCGTGAAACAAACATCCTTTTCCTCCTGCTTGTTGGTCCCGTTTTTTAAATGTTCAGCAGCTCTCTCTTTTGCGTAAGTGCCCCCTCCTTCCACTCCTTTTGGCGGATGTCTAGAACCTCCCCGCTCGCTTTCAATTTCAGTCTTTTGTAGCGTCCCCCCCCGCGTACCATCACTTTATCCGGCAACGTGGAGTCCTTTTTCCCCTTGGTTACAAGTCCATTTTCTCTTTTTTCAAGTTCTCGAGATTCCACCTTTTCTCGGCATTGTAACCTCCCTTTCGCCTCGTCCTCAGCGTCTGCTGCGTCGCTGAGTCGATGAAAGTCAGACAGACGTAGTCGCTCGGTCCGTGACTCCTTTTCGCCCCCCTTTCACGAAAGCAATACGCCTAGTTCCCTTTTTCTTCGCCGCTCTAGTTGTCGCCGGCGCGAACATCGCAGGGTTTTGATCAGAATCTTTTTTTTCCCCTTGCGAAAGACTGCCAAAAAGCGCCTCCCCATCTCTTTTCTTCACCCCCCCCCCATGAATCCGCCCCTTGAATAAGTTCCTTTCCAGCCTGCGTGCGGTCCATGGCCACGATACAATAAGGATTTTTTTCTCCCGCAACACTCCGCCTCGGGTTTCCGCGTACCCCTTGTCCCCAATTTTCTTTTGAAAACAGACTCGCTTCCTTCCTGTCCAAGAGTTTGGCCCCAAATCCCCTTCATCCTCAGCGGTGTCTGGCAGGCGAGACCCGTTTCCGGAATTTTTCCTTCCGTTTCTCCGCTCTAATGGAGTGTGATTGTCAGGTCTCGTCATTTTGTTTTTTTTATTTCGGATCCAGAACAACTTTTTCCACGCAATCCACCCCTAATTTGTGGTAATTTACCCCTGCTCTTTTTTTTTGGTTTCGGCCTCGGAGTAAAGTTTCTCTTTTTTTTTACATCCCAGACTCCTCGCGGCCCCAACTTTACAACTTTTTCCGATTAGCTGCGCTTGGGCCCCTCGGAAGGTTGGAATTTTTCTTGAGAGCCGCCTTCTTTTCGCGATCCCTACGTCCCGCTCTGTTCTGTCCCATCACAGCCCGTTCCTTCCACCGAAACCGCTGGTTCCTGAACATTGGGCTCTTTGCGCGCTTCCAGCTGACAGTCTATTTTAAGTTGTTTGCGCGCACTCTGTTCGATTCCCCTTATCCGCGGCATTTGCTTTTCTGCCCCCCCTTCCTATTCATGATTCGGTACTTTTCACGCCGTCGCCTAGTTGGCTCCCCAATTTTAGCCATGGTGACTCGCATGACCCCCATGGTGGCACATTGGACGCCTCCCCCACTCTGCTTCCAGGAGCTGGGACGAAGCCTTGTCAAGACCCGGATTTGAAAGCCATGTCGCTCATCGCACGATCTCGAGCTCCCCTTTATACCCGCCATAAAACGGCATCCTCCAAAAAAATTTCGCCACCGCGGGTGGTTGGTCCCCCCCATCATTTCATTTTTTCATAGGGGTCACTACCTTTTTGTGCTTATGACAAATCCAATTGCCCCTCGTTCTTTCGCATTCTCCCGACTCTTTTGAGCGCCAACCTTTCCTTCTTCTATTGGCGCTGGGTTTCTCAACCCATTACAAGACTTCGTCCCAAGCAACTCACGCCCTCCTTCTCCCTTCCTTTTTGGACAAACTCTCTTTTCCATCTCACTCTTTGTGTTTCTCTCGATGTTTCCATTTCTCATCCCTCCGGCTTGAAGTCTTTTTGAAGTTGTTGTCAGACCCCTTAGTAGGGGTTTCTCAACTCTCCTATCCTAGCGGCTTCCTTAAAAGTGTGCTCTCCCACCCACCCTCTGCGGATACTGCTTCGGTCACTTTTTTTGCACGGATTTTTCTATAAAAAAAAAACGATTGGGCTCCCTCCTTGGAAAATTGACCGGGTCTTGTCAACCCCCTCCCGATTGTGGTTGTATTCGGTGTATGTAGTCTTGATTCTCCCTTCTTTCTCCCACTTTTTTTATGAGTCAGTTTTTTCTTCCATCGCATGTTACCCTTTTCTTCGCGCATCTTTAATCTTTCATTTTCTCGGTGTTTTAGGAGTCCCAAATTGTGATGCCATGTCATTTGTCCCCCTCTTTCCCCATTGACGCCCCTTTCATTTGGATCTGCTCGTTGTTTCTTTTTTCCCGTTCAAATTCTCCTTTGCATATTCCCCCCTGCCGAATGAGTGCAGACGCAACGGCCCCCACTCTTTTATTCCCTTCTTTGCTCCTCCCTCTGGCTCTCACGACCCCTTCAATCGTTAACCTTCCTCTCCTTCCCCCCAACTCGTCCTTTTTCGGACACCCCCCCGCCGTTTCGTTAGACCCGCATTTTTCGTTCGTGACATTTCTCTCTTTGGGGCCCTGTCGCGCTGCCAAGAATTTGATTTTCCCAGGTAAGCACCTTCGCGGTTCCCCAGCGCCTCTCCAGATGCAAATTTTAATAATTTTTTTCGCCCCCTGCTCCGTTCTCTCGCTGTCACTCCCCCTTACCTTTTCACAACCAACCTTTCCCAGGTTTCCAGTTACACTTCTGATTTATGTGGCGTTGTTTTCCTTTCCCGTTTTTTTTTTTTATCGAACTCCCCCCCTGCCTTCTTCCTATGCCCACGACCTAACGTTGCAAAACTTCATTCGTACTTTATGACCCCTTCATTCAAAATCCGCGCGGCTGAAGAATCAACTCTTCTGATTCCGGTTGGTTGTTGTGGCAACTTCACTCTTTGACTCGGGCAGTCCCTCGTCCCGTTGTTCCCCCTAATCGGACAAAATGAAGAGAAGGAATCTTCTTTTGTGGCTTTCGCGCCCCCCAGATTATGGGCTCTTGTCATTTGCACTGACCTGCTGCGACTGTCTGTTCTTTTCGTTCGATCCCTTGTGGCTCAAGAGAATAAGAAAGCTCCTCTCTTGAGCTCGCATTTTTTCTTTCTTTCCCCATTTCCCTATGTTCCCCTTCGCCTTTTCCCGTCCTTGATCAGGGAGGGCTTACTCCTTGCGCTGAGCCTATCCTCGTCTTTATTTTTCTCTTTGACTCGGGCCCTGAGGACAATGTGAAGGTCAGACCTTTTTTCCGTGCGTACTTTCCTGACGACTCCACTTTCCTCCGGCTTTATCCCCTCTTCCCCCAAGTCTTTACTGTTTTTTTCACCCTTGGTCAGCTCTCCTCACTTGAAATCTCGATTTTTTTTGACACAAGTTAGGTAAACTTGTCTCCGCTGATTTCGTCTCCCACGATTTTTTTATGATTAAGTTTTTCGCGACTAACTGCCCTTTGCCCGAGAGGATGTCTTTCGATCATCTCCTCGGCTTGGCGAGGTGATTTTAAGCGGTCGACCCCCCCCAAACCCTGACACGCGGCACCTTTCTTTTTTTCCGCCCATTGGTCCCACTCCAAGCGCTTTTCGTGCCGTTTGGTTTCAAGTCGATTGGTGGCGGCTTGATCGATTGCTGTCACTGGACTTCGCCTGGTTTCAAAGATTGATCCCCACCCGCCACTTTACCGTCCCCCCCTTTTCACCCCTTTTCAAATCATCGCGTCTTCCTAATATGCTAAGCCTGTGTTTGTATTTCCCTTTCTTTCTCTTGTGTTGAGAGCCCTTGAACAATATTGGGCTCACCCGGAATTGCCTTCATCTTGGGAAACCCCTATTTTTTCCATTCCCTCTTTGTTGTGGGTGGCAAACTGCTCCTACAGACGCTGTGGGACATTTTTCATCTCCGGTATCCGGTCTGCTTGGCGCTTAGATCGAGGGTGATTTGTTTAAGACCTCCGCGCCGGCCCCTATTCCTTTCTTTGCTAACTCTTTAACCCCCGGCAATTGGATTTTTCAAATGTCCCCGCGCTGCTCCGAGCTGCCGGTCATACCATCCATCGGTCCAAAGACGCTTTATGAAAGGCGGGAGTTTTTTTCCCGCCTCGCCCTCCTTTTTTTTCCCCTTCCTCAAATCCCTGGAAGTCGAGTCTCCCTTTTTTCCTAGATTTCTTATGCGTCGATTCGTTCGCTCACTTTTTTATCCTTTCCGCATGACGTGTTCGCGCTCCAAAGATTCTGCTACTTTCTGTGATTCGTCTTTTCCGTTGGCCCCTCTTTTCCCGGGATTACTGGGTAACTCTCTTTTTTGTGGGAGACGTAACCGATTGGACTGAGCTCGTTGATGGCCCTTTTGCTTCAGAATATACCCCAGTGAGTTATGGTGCACTTATCACCCCCGGTCGGGAATTACTGGTCGCCATTGAACTAAGCTAAGGTTCTCCCCTTTCACTCCTGTTTTTTGTGACTTTCGTCACCCCAGGCCACACGTTTGCCCCCATCCTTTCTTGGGCGTTGAATTAACACGCACGCAAGTTACATGTGTTGACACCTCTCTGGGCTTCCCCTCTATCTAGGTGCTTTTTGTTTTCGGCTCTGATGGGACTTCTAACCCTATCTACCGAGCTTTCTGCGGGTATCCAGCTTCCCCGTTATTGTTTCCCCTCTAGAGTTCCCTTTGTTGGATCATGGCATTTCCGCTGGTCAAAAAGCTACCTTTTTTTCGAATGTTTTCTTCCCGACCCCTTTGCGTAGCTTAAGTCGTGCCCGGGCGTAGTACGGGTGAGTTTGGTAGTTATGAAAGCTGAGACACTTTTTTCCCCAAGCCCCCTTTTTCCTGCGTCCTGCAGTTTGGAGTGACTGCTGCATGGCTTCGCTCACCCGTTTATTACCTTTTCCCTTCTTTTTTGATCTCCCCCATAGTCGACACAGCGGCGTACCCCTTCTGTCTGTTTCGAGTCCCCCTATGTCCCTCACATCCTTTCTTTTCTAAGTTGATTTTTCAAGCAGAAATGGTTTTCATCTTGGCTTTTGACCTTCGCTGAGAACTGTCTCATTTCTTCGCGACTTTTTTTCCCCTTACCCCTGACTTTCACTCCCCTCCCCACATCGGGGCCCAGTTTTGTTCTTGGAATGCACTCTCTCACGCTTGCGTCTTTATCCCTCCAGTCCCCTTTTCTTCCCTCAAGTGTGAACCCTTCCCTCATTGCGCGACCATTTTGGCTCCGTTTCTCTCTTTTGGTGAATTTGCCGTTTTTTGAGTGTTATTTGAGTTGAAATTGAACTGGAATGCACTTCCTTGAGGTCTCTTTCCCGACTCTACGCCAAGGCCTTTCTTCCGGTCCCATCGCAGAAACAAAAAGCTGAGGTAGTAGCGTGTGAGCGTGATAATCTATTGCGTTGAGGGCCGATTTTTTTTTTTGGTTTTCGGTATTCTTTGATTTGAGCAGATGTCCTCCGATCTGTAGTTTAGTTTGACTTCCGCACTTTGGATTTCACCTCCTATCGATCACGGCGATCTCTCCCCCTCCTTTCTGTTGATCCCCTCCAAGTGAATCACCCCCATATTACGCGCTTTCCGGGAGCGGACTTTATTTATGTCACTTAACTTCCTTCAAGGATGGTCCCCCCCTATCTCTATTTCGCCAGGCCTTAGAAATTGTCCCCTCTCCTTACGCTCGAATCCTTTTCCCCCCCCCTCCTCCCTGCTCCCCTTCTCCCTATTCCCGAATGAGGTTTTTTTTTGTGTATCTCATTCCCCCCCTTCTCTTGTCATAGCTACCACCCTTTAAAGTTCCCGGCTCTTTTGTTGAACTTTGAGAGTCTCCCAGGCTTTGATGGTTTGCACATTCCCTCTGCTCGTTTGCCGTCCCTCTTAGATTAAAAGAATCATGCTTTGGCGGCCCTTCCTCCTTTCGCATTTACAATCTCCCTCCGGAGTTCCCCCCCCCCCTGGCATTTTTCAGAGTGCTGCGCAGGGATGGGGGGTCCCCCACGTTATAAATTAAGCACGTCGGGAGAACTCTCTCTTATGACTTTTCCATCAAATTTTACTGGAATGCCTGTTCCCGGACTTCCCCCCCCTGGACACCATTACGTTATCGTTTTGGCCACCTCCTTTTTTCGTTTTTGAATTGTCGGTTGTGCAATTGTTTCTTAACACGTCCCCTTTCCGGATTGGTCGAGCGCCATCCCCTACACCCCTCCCCTTGCAATTTTTGGTTTTTCTGCGTTTGAAGAATGTGATTTCAGCCAGTAATTCCCGTCCAATTTCCCCCCCCTTGACACACGCGTGTTAATCACTTCTCTTTCCCCCCTACCCATTTCAACCCCTTCTTCTTTGGGCATAACCCTTCCTTGGTGTACCCTTGTTACTTCGTGGTTAAAGTCGTGCTTTTGGCAGTCATAACCCCTTGAATTTAAGTCTCATCAGGCGCAAGGTTCCCTGATTTCGATACGTGTGGCCCCACCAGTCCCCTTGAGGGCGTCCTCACATCATCCCATTCCCTTTTGCACGACCTGTTGGATTCATTTTACAATCGGCCAGGTCATGTTGCTGAAACTGAGAAGTCCTTTGATAGGCAATGCTCTTTTTCTTCTTATCTGATTTTCACCCTTCCCCTTGAAGATTTCGTGCCACCATCCCCCCCCATGACGGCTTCGCGCTCTCCGTTTCCACAAACAACTCCGTCAGCCTCTTTTCATTGGTTGGTATCCATTAATAATCTTTCCTGCTCTTCCCCCGTTCCCCCTTTCCTTTTCCTCTCATTTTTCCAGTTTCGTTCGTAGATTGAACCTGATTCATTCGGGAGCGATTGTCCATTGCCTTTTTCCTTCCTTTCTCCCCTTCCTCGATTTTTTCCCCTCCTATGAAGATTTCTATATCCCTCCCCGCGACCTTATGATCTTCTAGATTCGTGGTTTGAGTCCCCCGGTTTTTATTTCCCTTCCAGCGACAATCGGCTCGTGTCGGTCAGAGACGATGCCACACTTTCGTTTCCCTCCCCCCTCCCAGTACCGCGGTTAGTAGCTCGCTAGTCACCTCCCATCAAGAATAGTCCACCCTGACATGTCCCACCCCCTCTTTTCAACTCTCAGAGAAATATCCGCGGTTGGTTTTTCGCCTTCCCCGTTTCCTCAAGGTCTTTTCTTTATCCGTTATAATAAGAATTATGTACTCCCCCGTTCAAAAAAACCAAAATCCCAACATAAGAAACCGGTTCACCTTTACCCAAAGACCTCCCCTTGTTCTCCTTCTTCTGTTCCCACTGATTTACCCTTTAACGCGTCGCGTTTCGACCGCGATGATCCTTCCGCTTTAATAGAGCGTCCTTAACGCCGCCGTTGACGCACGATGTAGGCGTATTTGACCGGCTTTTTCAATTTCCTTTTTATCGCTAATCCTCGGTCCCGCCCCTCCTTTTTATCCCCATAAAAAGATGTGGTTCCCTTGCTTCTGTTTGGCTCATTCGAACATCAAGCGTTGCATTTCCCTTTTCGCCTTCGAGTTACTCCTGACTTCCTATGTGCGAGATTTGCTTCCGCACACCCCTGACTTTTTCCCCCTTTACCACGGTGCCAGAAGCCCTTCTCGGAGCTCCTTTCTCAATCCAACGCGTCGTTTTCCTAACGTTCTTGAACATGGGTCTCTTCCGCTTTACAGACCCCCCCTCTTTTCCCTCCCTCCTCCTCCTTCTCTTCATTTAATACTCAACGTTTGTTTTTTTTCCTGAACCTTTCCATCCCATTTTGGTCCCCCTTATCGGGCCACTTTCCATTCGTCCCCCCCATTTTCCCCTATTCCCCCTGTGGGTCCACCTGTCCCCTCGAGTGATAAACGCATCAAGGATCTCTTATGCTTTCATGACACACGACCTCCGGAACCCCAAAGCACCGAGTCTCGATGATCCCCCGCCTTTCCCCCTGCCTCTTTGCTTCTTTTTTTAAAGGCCCCACCTCCCGTTTCTGCCAAGCTTGATTTGTTCGAACTTACACCTTCTTCCTTGGAGTACACATTCGATTCTTCCGCGACTTCCTTCCCCGACCTTGATGAAATTTTAACCCCCCTTTTCACGCGCTTGGTCTTCTTCATCTAACCCATTGCCCTAGAGGTTGTTTCGGCCTCAAATCCCCCGTTTTCCCCAAACAGGGATCTTCTTTTTTATCCACGTAGAATCCTTCCTTCAAGCCTTCACCTTTTCTCATTCGCATTAGATTAATCCCTCTCTTTTTCGCGAACAAGTCATGCCCTGATGCCCTTTGCTTCCCCCTGGCCGATTACCTCCCCCCCACTACTCGGAAATGTTCCGACTGCGCTGTGCAGCAATTTTTTACGGCCACATGACCCCTCTTTAGATCCCACCCCCCTAATCGTTTTTCTCCCGAGGATTTCCCGCACTTTGCACCGCCTCTGCGCTCCGCCCCGTTTTTGCATTTTGCTTCCATGAAGGTACGCGTTCAGTTCGTCCACTTCTCTTCCCTCGTGTCGGCGTGCCTTTTCAGATAGCCTCCTTTCTTCCCTCTTCCCAAGCCTTTCCTAGACATTCGCTCACAAACCCTTCCCACCCTCCGCGGGCCGGTGTTATCCACAACACCCGATTCCCACGTTCCTTTTCAGATCGATTTTCCACATGCCCCTTTCCTTTCCGTAGCGGACCATCGTCCTGTTTATCACCAGCGTCCCGAACCCCCCTCCAAAAGATTTGTGAGCCCTCCTGATTCTACTTATCCCCCGTTAAGCCTTGACGTAAGATGATGGAATGGTATTACCTGTTTTAAATGGCGCTTGGTTCCTTAACTGCTTTCCCAACTTTCGCGCAAGTGAAATCCTCTCCCCTCCCTGCAACTCTCCTTGACCCCCACCGTGCTTTGTCCTCTCTGCGCGGTTAGGCGTCCCTGTCCCTCCCCACTTGCCAGCGTCTCCTTTTTGTCCCCCCGACGTCGTCCCCCATACCTTCGTTCCAAATCCTTCTTGATGATGATCATTTTCTCTCACTCGCCCGCTTCCCTTTTTCATTTCGTGGTTTTTCTCCCCTCGATACTCCTCCCCCCCCCCACTCAGTGGATCACGGGCCCCCGCGGAGTATTCCAAGTGTCCCCACCTTGGTCCCTCCATCAGGAATTTCTTCCCTTTCTCGCGGCTTTCCCCCCATTTGGTTTGCATAACTACCTTGAGCCTACATAGAGAGAGTCGTCGGCTGTTTTGTCGAAGTTTTTTTTCCCGTACTCCCTACGCATTTCGTATTTCTTCCCTTGGATTCAGTCCGCGAGTCCACCGCCTTCATTCCTCCTTTCCCGACTGATTCGCGCTTCTTGACTTTTCCCTTTCATCCTCCGTGCTGAACTACCTCGCCGTTGCTCTCTAGAGGTCCGTCCATTGCTCCCTAAAGAAAGCTGCGATCAATAGCGATCTGCTCTTTTCAACCCCCCAAACCGCCCTCCCCCTTTCCCCTTCCCCCCTTTCTTCCCCCTGCCCTTTGATTTCTTCTTCCCTCGTCAAAATAAGCTCGCGACCCCGCCGATGCCTTCCTTCCAGTGGTCCCGCTTGGATTTTCCAAGGACTTCCTCTGCCCCCTGTTTTTCCCCTCTTTCCTTGGCCCCTCCGACTAATCAGCTTAGTGGCGGACCGCGCTTCCTTTGTTCCTCCTTTTTCCGGCCCTTTTTTCTTAAGTGTCCCCCATTGATATTTTTTTTCGTTTTCGCCCTTTTTTGGGGGGTGGCTAGTTTCGTCTACCACACCCCCCCCCTTTCAACGCACACCGCCCACCCAGACAAGCTCACTGGGGATACCTTTCCCCTGGCGTTTTTTTTTTTTTTTTTTTCTGTGTAGTAACTTTAGTGAGGGACAGACTCCCTCCCCTTGCTGGAAAAATTCTTTTTTCAACTGCAGTTCTCGGCGGCTTTTTTTGCCAGTCGAATTGGTCTTGGAGCATTAGAGTCATTCTTTTTTTCTTGCTGACCTTTCTCCCTCATCTCTTGTTTTTTTTTTTCCCTCACCTGCTTTCGGCACGAAACCGCGGTTGTCCTCACCTTTAAGATTTGTATCTGGCCAGGACCAGTCGCTTTTCCCCTGTGTAGTGAGTCGCACTTCCCCTTGTTGCCGATCTCTCTTATCCGCTTATTTTTTCTTTTCTGCTCATCTATATTGCAGCGGGCCCTTTTTCCCTCAGTCGCTCCGTCTCAAAAATGTGCCATGCGTCCAATGGGAATCGCATGACATGGTGGCATTCCCCCCCATTTTACTCCCCCAACCCCCTTTCCGCGACCGCGGCACTTCCCTGTCGAATCCTCCCCCTTCCCTATGATCCGCAGATATCTCTGCGCGTTACTTCACGAACGTCTTCCTCCCATAAACGCTTCTTTAGCCCCCCCCCCCTACGTGGCTTGTTTTTGTTGGACAATCCGGTATGGACAGTAGTTTGTGCCTCTTCAGGTTTTTTTTATCCAAGCAATGAGATGGCATCTTTCCTCTCGTATCCTCCTATTTTTACCCGCGTCCCCCCCCCAACCTTTTTTCGCGTATTGGGGGTTTATGTCACAACACTGGACACGATTGCCAGACCCAACTTACCCCTGCGCTTCTTTCCTGGAAAATTT
>Ga0179593_1424728_pt1 | contig 17234 bp, 13 predicted proteins | sample CZODoug2_1_08_16_FD_185931 | JGI IMG/M metagenome (GOLD analysis project Ga0179593, IMG submission 185931) | Vadose zone soil fungal communities from Angelo Coast Range Reserve, California, USA - CZODoug2_1_08_16fungal (PacBio error correction) | ecosystem: Environmental > Terrestrial > Soil >... | reverse complement strand
CCCGCGGCTCTTTACCTCGTGACCCTCCCCCACTTGTGTCGCACAACCGACGTGAAGAGTCTCCCCCATGGTTTCCATTGCGGTTTTCACTTACAGAAATCCTTTACCAGCGTTGGAATCCCCAGCGATAGCCGTGTGATGCAGAGAACCTGCACACATGAAGACTTGCGCATTGATCTTTTTTACCTTCTTCCATGAGGGAAAGGTCCCCTTTCCATGAACTCTTTTATCGTTGTGACGCCCACGACTGGTCCAGAGTTTTGGCCTAATTTCGCTCGATGGACGGTTAGTAGTATCCTTTCTCTCCCAAGTTACAATAGCCTTCCGCCCCTAGGCCACGCACTGTCTTAATTGATTCCCCCGTTGCAAATTGGACCAATCGTTCCCCGCTGCGCTCCTTTGATACCACCTTAGTAACTTGCTGAGTGAAAGTTGGCCTGCCCGATCTTGTAGTATCGAGAGTCTGCCCCCCCCCCCAAGTTTTGAGGTCTTTTTCCCCCAGGTTTCTTATCCATCATAAGGTGCCCCCATTTAGCGTGTACTCTGTCGAGGCCAACTCGGCCTGAATGAGACGACCCCCCCCTTTTTTTAGGTTAGGCTCGTTAACCACTAGCCGAAATTATGACCCAGAGTTTTCTACTGTAAAGGTAGTACTTACTTTCACCCCCCCCCTTCTGAAGTAGGGAGACTCCGCGTATAACAATTTCCCCGACCTATTTGCACAGCATTCTCGACCGAATACCCCGGTGCTCCTAAGGCAATTGTCTTTCGTGGACCTGAAGAAATACGGGGCGTAGTACTGTTCTCCCTGGCCGAAGTGCTGACTTTCTTAGGACCCTCCCCCCCCCCCAACCTTTTTTTTGCTGGCGTTCGGTTTCTTTCGCATCACACGGATCCCCCTTCTTAAGTTCTGGTTTTCTTCTTCCCTATATGTGCGGGTTTTTCTATTGGTGAAAGCGCTTCCGCCCAGTCTTCTTCTTCTGGGGACACTTTTTTCGTGTCCCCCTCAACGTCCCTTCCTAATGTCTTCTTCTTCTTTTTTCTTTTTTGTGTTGATCCTCCTCATTTGCATGGTTTCGGTAAGGCAAGGGCTTCCCCAATTCCCCCCCCGTCGGATACTTCTTTCGAGTACCTCTCCTTTTCTTTGCGGCGAGTCCTAGAGAATCTCTCTTCCCATCTCCACAGGCGGGGCAAGCCTGAGATTGACATAGCTTTTTTGGTGTCCTGAACTTAACCGGTTCTTTTTTTTCCTTCCTCCTTCTTTTCTTTTTTCTCATCCCCCCCCTGTGGCAAAAAGGCTTCTGTCGTCGTTCTTGTTAAGAGAAGTTCCGGTCCCTCCGCAAAATAAAAGTCCTTTTATGTCCAGAACTCCCTGATGAGTTTTCAACGTGCTTTATTCTGTCTATCGGTATGACTTTCCCCCGTCCTATACTCGCACATCCCCTCCATGACCCCAACATCGATGACCCCCTGACCTTCTCCCTTTCCTTCCTCTGTTCTTTTTCCCCTGTGGTCACGCCTCTGACCCCTCTTCAAAACCTTCATGGATGCTTGAGAGGACCTTCTCCCCGAATCTTCCGGAAAAATACATCATCAAGGCAGTCAGAAATGAAAACGGTCCATGCAGCCTTTCAAAATATTCTTCCTCATCCGTTCGAATCAGAGCTTGACGGTCCCATTGTCCACAACTTTCCTTTTTCTTCTGTATACAAGATCGGCTCCCCCCCCTTTTTCCAAATCCCTACCGGTGCCCGACCCTATTTCAAACTTTTACCTTTCGGCGTATCCCATAGGCACCCAATCCCCCATCGACCACTTTACAGCCCCCCTTTCCCCCCACTAGATTTTTGTCTACGCCTCCGCGGTGCGCTCATATCAGTTTTTTACCCTTTTCTCCTATCCCTTTTTTTTGTTGAGTTCCTTAACAAAGCTTGATCCCTTCTTGCTTTTGCTGGCGAAAAGCCGTACCCACTTTTTGACGGCCCGTTTCCGGATTTCTTTCCGGCTTTGGTGGCTTTGTCTGGCAATGGATTCTACCGCAGTTATGGGCTGCACAATCCGGCGTGGTAAGCTTGTTACCCATTAGTTTCTTGCCACAGATGTACCTGGATACGAAATCACAATCTAGGTTTGGCTTACCGTTCCTTTCCTCTGAGCCTACCCGGATAGCCCTCCCCTCCGAAACGTTGGACGGCTCTGCTGGTCAAAAGATTTGTTCCCTTCCCGGAGTTATCGTATCTTTGCGTACCTTGCCTTGAATTCTCTGTTTATGCATAAAAATTCTTTTTAGCCCTGCAGATTTTCCTCCATATGTTACTGACCATTGTAGTACCCCCCAGGGTTAGATCTTGGAGGGCTAACTTTCCCGAGAGTTGCTCTTTTGTTCATTTGGGCTTTGGTTCGCGTCTTCTTGGTCTGTTTCATTTTCAAGACCTACCCCTCATTCCCCTTGCAGAAAATACCATCCCTTTCCGACCAGGGAATTCTCCTTTGATTGGGCTTCTTGAACGCCCCACTTCTCCCCCCCACTCAAGAGGATTCACAGAACTTTTTCCAGATTTTGAGAAGTCTTGAAGTCCGCCCACCCCAAACGTCTTAGGGCCCATTGTCCAGGCACCCCATTGACACCAGCCATGAGTGACACACACCTCTCTTAATGCTCGCTGCTCTATTTCAATCATTCCCCTCCGCCGACCAGGTCCCCGAGTCCTTCCTTTTCACCCTTATGCTCGTGATTGCATGTCCGGCCCCTGACCTTTCCGCAACCTTCCAGGGCTCCTCTCTCCCCCCGATTTCTTAAAAATGAAGTAATCTTTTTTTCAACCTCGCTCCTTTCCCATAGAACAGTATTTCTGGGCTATCTTTTCCAGCAAACGCCCTCACTCACGATTTGAGTACGTCTCATCCCCTTTGATTGTTTCTTACCCACTGCCCCAGCCACGAACTCTCTCTTGCCCACCCAACTGGTGTCTTTTTCCGAATTTTCAGACGCAGTAAAGAAAGTCGACTGCCCGTCTCCATTCCTAAGACAGTCTTTCGGCCATTATGATGCTTCCCATGATTAACTTTCCTATAGCTAAGAGTCTTGTGGTGTGCCAGGAGCGAAGCCTCTGTACTGTCCTCCACTGCGTGATGGTGATCTCTTCCAATCACCGCTTTTGATGGAGTGGAATATTCTATCGTGACCACATTTCACCCCGCCTCAGCTTTTCAGATATGTGTTTTTTCGCCCCACCCAATAGGGTTTTGCACTCAGGAAGTCGGTTTACTACTTCCTCCACATATCGTCCCGCTAAATTCCCACACTTTTCCAAACGGTATTTTAAGAAACGTTTGGCTTTCTTGCGAATACGAACATTCTCTTCCCCTCCACACCGTTGCATTCCATTCAAGTGCTATGTTTCTCTACCTGTCTTCCGTGATGGTGGCACCCCGGGGGACCCCGGTATTTTCCCTTCATAGGGTGGCCCTTTTTCATTCTATGGCGGACTGGCTTAATTGGTCCTGAATCTTTTTTTTTCCCCCCCCGCCGTGCCCCTTTTCCCCCCAAACCAAAACCCTCTACAGTTGTTTTTACAGAAAACGCCTCCTTCCGGTCTCCGATACCTTTCCCCTACCTTCCCAAAAGAGTCACCCCGCGACGTTCCCTGATTGCGATTTCTCTTTACGTTCTAATACCATTTTTCGTCGATATGCTTCTCTCCGGGCTTTTCCTCTTCTGAGCACAGGTAACTATGTGTCGTTTTCTCTTCCTTCTCGTTGCCCGACTGTTTTTCTGGTAAGGTTATTTTCGTCATCCCGTCTTCCCTTTTCCTCATACCCCTTCTGAGGAGGATCTGGTGATGACGACTTCTACCCTCCCTAAACCCTGGGCGCCGTCCTCCCTGCGTTGCATCGTCTTAAACCCACGGACTCCCGGTGCCCTGTGCTTTCAATCTTTCTTTCGTCAAGCGGGGACCCGATCGACCCTACAAGTTTTGTGTCTCTTTGAATTAAAAAGCTGAAACTCGACTTCGCGTCACTCAGTTTCCCTTCCTTTCTTATTGCTCTTTTCGTCCCGACGGAACAGCCCGCTTACTCGTTTTTGCTTGCGGGACCCGTTTTCTTTTTCGCAATTTTTCGCCGTATTTATACCTTATCATCAATTTTTCACGCACACGCGCGGCCCATGCCCACGCCGATGTTCCCATTAACATCTTCATTTTCCCGCGCCCCCCGCTCTCCACAGTAGTCACTGATCGTCAACCTTTTCTTTTCAGTTCTAATTGGCTTACTCTGCGTCCTCAAGCGCACCCTTTTTTCGGTCCGTTACCGGTTGGATATATCTTTTTTTCCTTTAGAGGACGATTTTCTCTTAGTAACTTGCTGACGCTTACCGAAACCGTCAGGCCCAGCCTTTATGGACGGTATGGGTTAACACAGCCCTTCTGAAATTTTGATTCTTTGACCCTTTTTTATCAAGGTTTCGTTCTAGTTTTCCCCCTCGTACAAGTCCTGTCTTTCTTTCCGATTCAACCACAGCAAGCTCTAGCTGTCCCCTTCTGCGCTCCCCACATCCCTCTCGCCTCACTAAATCAGCTCTCAGCCGGGCCCTTGTCCTCCAGCATGAAACATGCGTCGTCACTTGGTCGACCCACCTGGGCGTTCACTGTCAGCTTTTCCCTTAGTTCTCCCAAACTCCCAAGTTGGCCTTCATGCTCAGGTGGTCTCTCAGTTCTGGTCGGCGCCTTCCAAGGTGGTAGGTTGTCTCGGACGTGACTAACACTCGAAACGTGCTCTTTCCGCTGATTCCGTGCCCCCCAGCAAATTGATGAGCTTGGGACTGCCAAGCGATTTCCCCAGCCCCCCTCGACTCTTTTGCGGCTGTTTTGTTGGTGTGTTTTTTCACTGCACGCACCCCTTCATGGGACATTTCTCTTGAACCGTCCTCCATACCTTCCCTCAGAAATTTGCCCGGAATGCTTTCTAATTTGTCCTGGCGGCGAGTTTCAGAGTGTCAATCGCCCGCATCCTTTTCATTTATGTGCTCCTGAGACGAAACGGGGGGCACGCATGCCCTTCCAAGTTGAAGTGGCTGAATGACCATATTCATCCACACTCTGGACCTCTTCTGCAGTATACCTGCTTTGAAGGAGAAGTGATTTTTGGTATATCAAAAATAAAGACGTTTTCTGAACCCCTCAGGCTTGTTTTGGAGGGTAGTTTTCTCTTTTTCCGAGGGTATGCCTTTTCTCTACCCGCCCGATCTCCCGTTGCCCCCCCCCCTGTCCCTCCCGACCATGCCGGACCAAACATCGCAACTTCTCCATTCCCGCGTCTCCTTAAGACCCCCTTGTCTTCCTGGCCCGGCACCTGATACTTTCTTTCACGTTGCATCTCGGATTTGACTTTCTCATTCCCTTCCCCAATCGAACGTCCTCCCGTCCCAATCACCCGCTGTTTAACGAAGCGCTTTCCAACTTCCCAAGTGGTAGATCCGGTGCTATAGCTTCGAGAGTTCCAATTGACCCAACCTCTGACTTTTTTGACCACTCCGAGTTTGTCCAATCTCACGAATTTCAAATTGCGGCCCAGCCACTTCCCAGTGCCCCGCTTCAGATTTCCCGGTTTTCCGTGCCAGCACCCCATCCCACAAACCTTTCCCTCATCCAGCCCTTCCTGTACACACTCTGTTTTATGATTTTGACCTAGGTCTTTAGCGTCTCAACGGGCGATTGTTAACCTCCGACTCCTCCTTCTTGTTGAGAGAAGGTACACCCTACCCCCGGATGTTTCATTTGCGACTTGCTGGTGGAGTCAAACACCACATCCTACACAGTGGTTGTCAATGTTATACTTGTACGTTTCCGACTTTTTTTTTTTTCGGGAACCCGCGGATACGCCGGTCCTCCCGGTCGGCCCTTTTGCAATCGTGCAGGATCCTTCCCTTGAGATTGTTGTCCCCGCTGGCGGCCATCGGTGATCTTTCCTCCCCCAAACGTTCTACGTTTTGGGGCACTCCCCCGCTCGTACGCCTCCTACCCGGTAGCCCCGACTTCAGTCTCCTTTTTTCAGCCTAGCTTGTAAACCGCTGTGTCATGCCTGCTTGGACCTTCCTTAGATTTTTTTCCGGAAGAATTCTTTTCAGGAGCGGCTACAGACCTTCATTTTCTCACAGTATTTTCATCATCGTCGCTTGACCCAAGTGTACCCCAGACCGTCTGATCTAAGGAGACTCCTTCCCGGGTCCCTTAGTTTGATTAATTTTGTTATGCGGGATGGGAGGAGCTGTGTTTCATGCATTACCTTAAATACCCCGTTCCTATATACCCTCCCCCCTGGAATTGTCCAGGTTGTTTATTTCCCCGGAGACCCGCCCCCTCTCCTTAACCACAGCGGATATCTTGCATCCTTTTCTTTCCGCCAAGTCGTTTGACAATCTGAAGATCAGGCCACTCCCCAACCCAATTCTGGGCCTTCGGCCCAATCCCCCCCTATCTTCATCCCATGGACTGACTTAACCTTACCGCTGAGCGATCCCCAGGCCTGTCTCCTCGGGTCCCGAATTTGAAGAAGTTCACAATATGCACTTGATCTCCGGATGCAATAATTCGCCCCAGTAACCTTGACCCTGAGGAAGGCTTTTAAGCACCCCCTTTCCCTGATAAAACCATTAGGATTGCGTTTTCTTTCCCCCATCGATTGTAATTCCCCCCAGTATTCCCCAAGTGCATTTTAGGCATGCATTAGGGAAGCCGACTTTACCCTTGTGTGATTCCTGTACCCCCCCACCCCACAACCCTTCTTGAGTCATTGGCGCCTAATCACCACCCAAGAGACATACCCCCTCCCCCCCTCTCTTCCCCCCAGCAGTTGTTATCCCCCCAGCGCACTTGCCACCCGCCCTCGGAACTTCGCCCAAGTCCGACGCCTATTTTCTTAAGTAAGATGCTTTCGGATTTCCCTGAGTGCCGCGGCTTGAGCGGTTTTTTGATGCGTCCCCTACGCGTGCTCGCATGATTGTTTGTGAATCTCGGTCTTCCCTAGTCACGACGTGGGATAATTGTCTCATCCTCCCCGTGACAAGTCCTTTCAGTCCCCCCCGTTTCCTTTATGTTTTTTCTCCCATAACTTTCCGTTCCCTGCAGCATTCCCCTCTTCCCTAGTTTACTACTCTTTGAAACTCCCCGCTAACCTTCCCCATTGTTAGACCCACACCCCTTTTAGTGCGAAATCCCCGGTCTTACTGCCCGAAGACCGCCCAGATCTTGCTACCCGTTGCCCTAGTTTCGGCAGGTGATTCACCTGCGCGAGCGCGGAGATTTTCTCCCTTTTCATTTATCTGGAGCTGCGTTCGCCTTCTTCCTCCGCTTATGCGGATACATCTGGTTGACGAATCGTTCCCTCGTCCACATCCTTCCAAAAACTTTCCATCTGTGCTCACCGCCTGATTTGCAGATCGAGACACCCCTGACGCCCCTTTTCATCATGAAAGCCGCTTCCATTATTCTGGCATGCGCTTGCAGGCGGGTGCAGCAAACTTTCTTTCTCTTGGGGATCCCCCCTCTTTTTGTCGCAGCTTTAGTGAGTCAGCCTTAACGAGTCTTTATTCCGCTAAGTTTCCTCTCGGAAAGCTGTTTATGTTCCGGAGGACTTTCCGTCAGATCTCATTTTCCTATAATCCCAGGTTTCTTTTGAGAGCTATTTTGCTGTCCCGTATCTAAGTGACAACATCCCATCGCTCCGCCTGTCAGCTTTTATTTCCAAACTACTACATTTCCGTTGGCACTCAGAAAAGCTTTCGCACCAGGTGATCCATACTACTACGACCTTGTGATGAACGACTTCCAACTTGAACCCCGATCTTCTTACCTGATGACGAAATTCTCGATCGGTAATCCTCATCTCTTTTTTTCAGACAATCGTCAGCCTTTTTTGGGCGTTTCGCCGCTGATGACTTCAGCCTCAGCCAGTCTCACATAGTCCGAAACTTCCCGCGGATTTTCCGAAAATTGCACTTTCCCTTGCGCGCTCAAGGACCCTCACTGGCGCACTGCTTTCCCTCGTGGTTGTTTCTCTGATCTCTTGTTTCCTTCGCACGCTCCTTAGTTCCGGCAATAAGTTGGACTTCTACCCTTTGTCCCTTTCTGCCTGACGATATTTACTACTTCTTCCAACACCATGACTCTGCCGCAACCCGCGAGAAAGTTTGGTTGTCTTTACCACATCTGGAAGCTGGGTAGGGTCGTCCCCGGGGAACTTTATCCGTTAATGGCCTCGTGAAAAACGGTGTTGTCGATTGTTTACCGATTTCACAATACCTCTCCGTGACTTAACCTCCTGTTCGCTTCAAATTAAAGATGTCAATGGAAATATCTACTTAAGCGGAAGGAAGTTCGGCCGTCTCCCCCCCATGAAAAGCTTTGACGAAGGACGTAATCTTCGGCACAACCCATTCAAGTTTTTCCGGTGGTCGGTCGTGCCTAGTATTGGGTTAAGGTAGGCCCAAATCCTTTTGCCCCCCCCTTGTGTATCGTAGTCAACTCCCAAAAGTACCCGTGTGTCTCTTTCCGGAACATCCTTTTTTCTCCCCCCAAACCTCTTTCTCTTGGGCCGTCCCTGCATTCCCAGCCCCGACTAATGTTTGTCGGCGTCGGGGTTCCCTTCACGCTTTACCATTTGGCCCTGTCTGTCCATAGGGGGCAATCAGTTCGTCATCCTCCCCTTTTTTTCCTGGGACGTTTTTCGGAGCTGGCCTCGAAACCTTCTCAGGCCCTAATTCAGGTATTTTGCGTGATCCCTCCCCCAAAAGGGGTGTTGATACTCCTTCAAGTTTTGCGTAACCATGTGAATTCCTATGGGCACTGAATTAAGGCTAAACCCCCCACCTCTTTTTGCACAAGATTGATTAAGTCCGCATGTCGGCGTGAACTCGCGGTCTTTAAAAGTAGTACAAACGGTAATCCCAGACCGGTTTCTACCCTCTCATGACGAGGTGCTTGTGACTACACGTATTTGGGACGCTTGGAGGTCCGAGAGTCGCTTGAGTGTGATGAATTTCCCCCCTACAACCCAGAAAGAAGCACTCTCCCACTTCCACGCCATTTTCCTTCCTCCCCACCCAATAATCATTCAAAGGAATATTATACTTATCAAGAGGGTATGTCACCCGGTGGTCCCAACTTAACATCTTTTTAACTAAGGGTTCCTTCTGCATTTCTCCGAGCAATAGATTTCTTTCCGGTAAAAATCAACCGTTCTTTCCGTCCTGTCCATGAAACGGGTTAGCTCCCGGTGCCCCAGCTGACCATTTGTCACTATCGGGTCGAGCTTGTCGTTTCAACCCCCCCCAACTCTTTTCTCGTTCACGATGTGCCCAAGTTTTTCACACTATACTCAGGCTCCGAAAACCGATTCCCCCAGTGTGCCGCCGCGTCCCTGTTCGGCGTCTCCCCCATGCCATGCCCCCCTACCTACGTATCCACTTCCCCCCTGGCCGTCCCTCTGTTTATGCTTTTTTCCCGCGAGAGCGTCCCAACGGGATCCGTGTTACATACCCCTTATTCTTTTTTGTTTGAGATCTCCACCCACGCTGATCCTTTTCTGTGACCTATAGCTGCTCTCAAACCGAACTACAGTAGTGGTGGCCTTTACGGATTTTCCCCTGTGGGCTGGTGTTTCCCACTTTTTTTATTTCTTGTGATACGCCTGGAAGACGTTCTTGACCTTTGACCTCGCTTACAATTTGCGCGTTTTTTTCCCCAGCTTGTTGTGTTTCTGCAAGTCCAAAGTAGCCTGTTTTCCCATTTTCCCGATCGTCGCTCGAAGACGCGCTGCCCCCCCCTTCAGTGCCAGTTTACTTTGCACCCTGGAACCGCGTTCCTGCCCCGGCCTTGGAACCTTTTGATTTGCCGTCATTCGACCGTTTCTGCTCCTTTCAGCCCCAAGTCATGAGTTAGCAGCTCTTCAGCGTTATCGTTCCCCGGGGCCCCCGAACCGATTGTGATCTTGAGACGCCGGTCAGCACCTTGCTTTTGTTGGTTCCGGGCGGTTGATGGCGCGTTTCTCCTGGCGTTTATGAAGCATCCCTTACTTCCAATTTTATCATCCACGGGTTCCGCAGAAGTTAGACACCCGCTTTTTTATTTTTTGAGTGCTCCCTGTCCTCCCACGTGAGCTCGGTAGCTTTTTGCCCAGTTTTTGGCAGTCCTCCCATTTCAGGTTTTCACTCCACACTTTATTTTGACGGTAGAGGCATTCAGCACCCTCTAATGGATCCCGGCTTGCCCAATCCCATGAAAGGAGAGGGCGCTCCCCCGCGTGACACTACGCCCAGGTCACGTCTGAGTTCAATCACGTTTCGACCCTTATGCCCTTTGATTGGGATTTATAAAGCACTTCCTTCTGACCCCCCATTTCCCTGGAGTCCAGCTTTCTTTCGTATCAACCCCACTTGACACCCCACCTGGCTCTGTGTTGCTTACGTCCCCCCGTCGAAGACTGGTATCTGCTTTACGCCCCCATCTAGTAGTATGCTTCCCATTACCTTTCGCAAGATTGTGAGCCCACCCCACTTGACCACTCTTCCCTGAATAATTCTCAGTTTTCAAACATGCCATGGTTTACTCCCTCTCGAAGGTACCACTCGAACGGTCCGTCAGCCCAGGCGACGTCCTTATTCATCGCTGACCTACTGATCCCAGTCTTGATTTTTTAGTTTTGTTTGCGCCAACTAAGATCTCTCTCCTTTTATGCTCGGTGGACTCTAGATACTACCTGCATTTCTTTCCGCACTTGGCTAACAAGACGTGCACAGTTTTTAAAAAAACCCTTTAAGACTCATGTTTCCCCCACCCCAGCCCCCCCGGTTGTTCATCAATTTCCGGCCGGTTTACCTCCTTTCCCTATGCGCCCGGTCAAACTGATACCGGTGTGCCGCCCAAACGTTCTCTTTGCTCTGTCGAGTTCGCCTACTATACCGCAAGTCGCCCATCTCATGTGATATTCTCCCTGAAGCGGCCGGCTTTCTTGTCCACAGGTCCGATTTTCTGTTTACTTTTTTGGATATTGCCGGCCGCTCTTGCGGCCTTTTCTTGATACATCTGTCTGTCCTTGCCACTCCGTAATCAGCGGCGAACACTGCTTCCCCCCAAACACTTGGACTCACTGTTGCTCTCCCCCTCAAAACCGCTCTTGCTTATTCCGAGGTAACCCTGTCGTGCACTTCATTCTCTTTCTGAATGAAAGCGCCCTCGCGTGCCGTTTTCCTCCTCCGTTTTGATAAGTCCTCCGCCTGAATATTTCTTCCTGTTTTTGTGCTCCGATTTGAGACTCCTTATGGGGTTCCGCACAGGTCAAACCATCTTGAGAGTTTATACTTACTTTATTGCAGAAATTTTTTTCTTCCAGGATATTAGTCATCCAGCTCTCTCTCTTCCCCTCCCCCTTACTTTGTTCTTTATGCGATCGGTTTTTTACTACTTATTTCTCGCCCCACACAATGTTTTTCACGGACGAAGACTTGACGTGCGTCATTATCTTATCCAAACACTCCCCCCTCTGTTGTTTGATTTCCCTTGAGTAAAGCCAGCAAAGCTCACAGCCTCCGCAAGTGTCTGCATCCTACACACGGCACCCATTTCCTAACTCCCGTCTTCTCGTTCTTTATGTTTTTTCCTTGCTCCCTTTTTTTCCCCTGCATCCTATCGAGTTGTGGCCAATGCGTCAGAGTTTTTTTGGCGTCCTTCTCCCTCTGATTGAATCGTCTGCAATCTGTAACTCCCACTGAGATGGACCCCTCACTCTTTCCATCTTGTGTATCCCGTTCACTTTCCTAGCATTCTCGCTCCAGCGAATCCCCCCTTTCGAGTCACTTTTATGCGACCTTGTTATCTTTTCATTTATAGGGCCGCTCCTCTTCCACTACGGTCGACCTTCTGTGGACTCACTTCCGGTTCCCCTCTTAACCCGCATTAACCCCACGCGGACTTCTCTTGCCACAGTTCTTCCCCTGTTCTTTGTCCCCTAACCTCTTCTTCATTCCAGGTCTTCTTAGCCCCCGTATGGTTCTTGGTTGACACGGTAGTAGACCCTAAGTCCCCTTACAACTCATCTTGAAAATTATTCTTGGACTTGTTTCTACGAGTCAACCTCACTTCTCGCCATGCTCTTGTTTACTCTCAAACAACCTTGCGTCCTCCGGCATTCCTTTGAATAATTCCTACGAATTGACAGTCTCACTATGCGCTCCTTGCGCTTCCTTGTCCCTCATCGAAGTGAATCCTTTCCCTATACAAATTTCATTGTGCGAGATGGAGGCTCGGCTTATTTGCCCTAATGTCAGTCTTCTCCAAATCCTTCCATGAGGGTATTGGAATACCCAAATAGTGCCCCGTGTCGTTCTTAGATAAAGCAGCGCCCCCTTCACCCCGTTGGGTCACTAAAGAGCGGTGCCCCCCTCCCTTTTCCCTACTGTTCAGTTCAGTCGTTGTGGTTATTCCCCTTCAATTCATGAGGTCAATTTTTCTGCGCCTTTTCGTCCCCTAGGGGAACTGCCCGCGGAATTTTCGCCAGTAATCGTCTTTCTGATTGGACTCCTTTCCCCCTTTCCAGGCATCTCCCTTTTTGTGGACACGAAGATCCCCCAAGATCAAGATGGCCCCCTCGTTCTTTTGAAATCCACAGACTAAGTTCAACAAGAAGGGTAGGCTCGCCTGTTGCGGAAGTTTAAGCAGATTTTTTCCCTCACACTATCTGGATGGAAAAAAGAGGGGACTTTAACGCTTGACATGGGGCTGAATGGACAATTACTCATCCAAGAGTAGCAATGAAAGAGGTGTGCGGCACTGTCAATAGGCTGTTGTCTTTTTACGACTGATGGGGGAGAGTGGAGTCGGTTTGGCGTGGTTCCTCCTTCCCCTGACCCGTACGCCCTTGCGCCTCTTTTCCGGCAACACCACACTTGCACTCTGTCCAACATTTTCCTTCCCTTAGTCTTCCCTTTGTGTGTTTTGGTCCCCCCGCTTACCTCTATTAACCCTCTGATCTCCCTCATTTTTCTGTCAGCTGTCCCGTGAGAAGTTAGCCTTTTTTTTCTTTCCTTCTTCATCTCCCGTCTTACTCGTCCTGTACGCCCCAGCGTGTTTCCAAGACTAGACCCCCCCCAGTCGTCGAGGTAGGATAGATACTAGGGTCCATGCCCCCCCACCACTCTATTTCCCCTTTTCTCACGCGGCTGCCAGGATTTTTTTTTCACGACGACTACTCCTGTCTCGCCTCGTCAAAGAGCCGCCCCTGCCTCCTTCCTTTTACTTCCCCCCCAATTGCCCTGAAACCCACCCCCATGTCCCGTCACCCTCCCCAGTCCCCCTGCCTTTCCACCTAATGTTTTTTTTTCCTCACTCAGCCGAATCGAGTTAAAGCACCCGGAGAGCCGCGCTCTGTTTGTTGCTCTGTGTGTTTTTTTTATCGTTACTTGTTTTATGGTTTTTTTTTATCTTCCCTTTTCCTCCTCCGTTTTAGTCGTGCACCTCCCCCATTTCTCCATGTTACGCTCCTGCGTTTTTTCGTGACAGCCGACTGTAGTGGTACGGCCCCATTTTCTTTCTTACTGTCGATGTGGTTTGCTGTTTTTTTTTCTGCTTCCAGAAGACTGAACCTGGGGCACTTTTGACCACCTTAGTTTGAAGCCTGCTCAAGTTGCGATGCCCATCGCTCCTCGTGGACTCGAAGCCACTTTATGATTTTTTTCCCTGCCCGTCTAGTTTCCTAGGATCGATACAATGGATCGTTGTTTGATACGTCTCTTTCCCCCTCGGGTGTCATTCTGGACTTTCTTTCACGTACGGTCGAGGCCCAATTCCCCTCGAACGTCTACCTTTTGCGAGCCCCTGACTAACCTTCTTTTCCTTTACCAAGTGCCAGACCAGGGCCCCGTGATGGTCACATATCTGCGTTTCATGCTGGATTTTTCTTCGGCTTCTCCTTCTGTTTTTTCAGGATGCCCCTCCATTCTCCAGCCTCACTACCCCGTGTCCACCTCTTGGCAATTCCCTCCACTGCTTTCTTTGCCTATTGTTGATTGCGCCCGTCTTCACCCAAGTTTTTGTTTAGTATTTCAGACTTTTCTTCCCCCGATTTATGTCAGTAGCTTTCTTCCCACCCCGTATAAGGTTCCGGATCACCCCCCTCCTCATTTGCACTTGCCACAGACCATTCCACTGAGAGCTCTGAGTCCTTTCCCTCCCCGGCCCCGTTCTAAAATCAGTCCCCTCCCCCTCTGCCTTTCGCCTTTCACGAAGTTCAACTATGTTTATTTTTTTTGTATCCCCCCTTCCACCCATTTTACGGGTGGCTTGGACCTCTCTGAAGTCCCCCCCCCGAAGTTTAGAATTGCTTTCGTTCCCCCGTCCTGAACGCCCGTTCCGTGAGTCGTCCTCCCCTTCCGTCTTGATTTCCACCCTTGACCTTCCCTGACAAATCCCACGCCCACAACCTGTATCTCCCCCGTGCAAGCCTCCCTTTCTTTACCTTCGTCACAGTCGACGCGTTTAGGCCCCTACATTTTATTTTTCTTCTAAATCGGGATGTGGTGGAATCTGCCCAATTTGCCTTGAGCTGTTTCGGGTTCGGCCCAATAGCAACGGTTGTCCGAGGCAGCGGAATTCATTTTCCCCGTGACACCCTAAACCCCGCCTGCTTCTACCCTTGTCTATGTGTAGAACCCTCTGTCGGTATGTGCAGCATTCTAGTTGTATATAGGCCCCCCCCCTTTTTCCCCCGGTACCCTTATGATCTTCCCCTTGCTTTTTTTTCCCCCCTCAACTTTGGGCATCTCTACTTCTCGACACTCGGTCAAAGTTGACCGTGAAGTTTCGGAATTTCCTTCGGCGCGTCTTTTGTGGCCAGGCTTATCTGGCCCCATTGGTGGCCTATCGCCGCTATGGCTTTTTTCTTAAATATTTTTTATGTAGACCGAATTTCATCGTTCGAAATTTCCCCCCCCCCCCCCAACACTCTGGACCGCGGTCGTCAGCATTAGCCGAGCTAGACCCATGGCCTGCCACTACTGAAGCCGAGTCTTAGAGTCGTGAATTCCCTGGTACACGTCCGCTGACCTTTAGTCTATTACTTTATTAAACGCTTTGGACCTTCTAGAGTAAGCCATGGTAACAGATAGTTTTCCTGCCCGTCCCCCTAAAGAAACAGTTTTTCTTTTTTTTCTTTTTTTTTTTTTTGGCTTTCCATCGGTTATTTGCCCTTAGACCGCTCTCTACATCCTCAGTGGGTCGCCGGGGATTGAACTGACGATCCGGAGACGATTCAGAAAGTCTTGTTCAAAAAGGCAAAACGTAGGAGAACTAAGGCCTGAAGTGACAGAAAGCTGAAGTTTAAAAACACCACAATTCTCTGTTGCCACGATAGCGGACCCGAAGCTTTCGCAAAGATCGGAATCCCATCAGACTCCGAATTTGATTTCCTCCGCATTACAAATGGGCACTGAGCCACCTCTTTTTGACCCTCTTTTCTTTTCGAGAATGAGTGCATTTACGATCGGACAAAAGCTATTTACTGCTCGAGATTTTTACGCATGAGGTGCTTTCCTTGTTTAGATTTGCGAGATATGGGCCCCTCCGTATTCCGAGGTTAAATGCCCTATCCCTCCTGGCCCCAACTTCCCCCAACCGCCTGTACTCCCTTTTCCTCTGAACTTGACTGTCTCAATTCGACGCCAATGCAGATAAACTGAGTCTCAATTGCTGAAGTCACTTCGGTCTGAACTTCGTCTTTCCCGCTCAGAGTGAACCCCCCCCGTTGTCGCCCCCAGTCCCCCCGTTGGAACCGTGAAGAATCCCGTCTTGTTTGCCCCTTAGGCGTTCACGGTTTACGGAGTCTTTACCTGACAACTCTTTCGACTTGTCTGACCCACCACGAGGTCCCCGTTATGGGTGCACCAAAACAAACAAAAGGAAAAATATGGTCCGGAAACGTTGGTTCATGACGGGTGTCCCCTTTCGTCTCCACTTTGAAGTTCCTGGACTCCCTCTTTTTGCCCTATTTTCCGAGTATCTCCTCTCGTCTCTTTCAAGGCTTTGCCTTTTTTCCACCCAAGAAGGTGTATTCGGCCCCATTGGAATAAGTTCCAGCGTAATGCCCTCAATACCGGTCGGATTTCTCGTTACCGTTTTCGCCGACAGTTCTTTCTGCCGCTTTCGGAGAAATTTACCAAGTTTTTTCCGTCTTTGATTTGTATGCTGGGCATCCTTTGTCTTTAGGCGCCAATCTCCTGAAGTCTACATATACCACCACGTTAAGGGCTTTCTTTTGCCTAGCAAGATTCGAGATTGGCGTACCATCGAGGGTCCAAGCAAGATAACTTAATTGCGAACGGTGTTTCTACTTTCACAAGCTCTCCATTCTCACATTTGATTCCGTTTCAATAGTTGCAATCCAGCCACCAGTAGACATTGTCCATGCTTGGGAACATGGTTCGCGGATGACCTTCCATGCGACTGTGTGCCTCCCTTTTCGCTTTCCAAACTTCCGTGTGCAATTCCCTAGGCACTTCCATACTTGTGGAGTGGCCTGTCTTTCAGGAACTTGCCCCTAGCCAAGAAAAAACCTTTTGCCCCATGCTGTCCTTTATGTCACGTGTGCTTTTTAGGAGCTTTCGTGCTGTTCCCTAGTAAAATGACTCTGTCGTCCTTTTTCTTTGTGTCCTCGGTTCAGTCTTTTCTTTCTCTTGTTCGTATTACTTTTTTTCCTTCCTGAATCATTTGATCTTCCTGCCGCCACACTCCATGACGGACCCCAAGTGTCGATTAAATTTCAATGCGTCGCCTTTTCATCCGGTATGGACCTGTTGGTCCGCTTACAACGATGTATTACAGCTAACCCCTTTTCCCCCCTTTTGTTTGCATATCCCGGAGCAAGTTCGACTTTCCCTCCATACCGCCCTTCCAGGTTGCCCGCCCCAAGTTCCCCCGCATTCATGGCAATTCTTCTTTTATCCAGTTTCTACCCCTATCGGGCAATTCCAACCCTCTATTTGCGTACGGCCTCATTTGTGTCTGCCCCCATGGTGCCAATCTTTTTAACTTTCCCTGGATTCCCTCCCCCCCCTGATTTCACGTGCTTCGATGACCCGGGCTCCCTCCCCTCTTGTTCCACAACCCACCACATCTCCGTACCCCAGTCCCATGGCCGTCAACCCTAGATTTCCCCCCACCCCTCCCCTGAAGTGGGCACAACGGGAC
>Ga0179593_1371633_pt1 | contig 17234 bp, 16 predicted proteins | sample CZODoug2_1_08_16_FD_185931 | JGI IMG/M metagenome (GOLD analysis project Ga0179593, IMG submission 185931) | Vadose zone soil fungal communities from Angelo Coast Range Reserve, California, USA - CZODoug2_1_08_16fungal (PacBio error correction) | ecosystem: Environmental > Terrestrial > Soil >... | reverse complement strand
TGACCGGGGTCTGTGTCAATGGGCGCAGTGCTTCTTCTTTTTTCCTGAGAAGTGGAGGGAGCTGGGTTCTCTTTCTTTTCACTGTTTGGTCGCTTTATTTTTTTCGCCGACCACTTTTTCCAACAATACCTGGCTTTTCCCCCTCCTTTTTTCTTTTTGGCTTGCATCGCAATTTTTCCTTTTGTTTTGGCTTCCCCTTTCCCATCGTTTTCTCCCTTTCTCCTTTCGTTTGCACAGTTTTTTATGAAGTTTTCCTTTATTTTTTTTCCAACCTAATTTTTCCCCCCCCTCCTTACCCTGGACTTCCTGGGAGGATCTTGAGTGGTTCCTTACAAGAAACTGCTATTTCTTCCCCTTATGGCTCGCAGCTGGTGTGTTCTTTTTTTTCCTTTTTTTCTACAGGTCAAGAGTGTTGTGATATGTCCATTCCTTTTTTTCCTCCCTTCAAGTTTCCCCTTCCTCCCTCCTTCTTTAGTGAGCCCCGCCCAGAAAGTAAGAATCGTTCCCTTTACGCTCCCCAATGCTTTGAACTTTTTTCCAACCTTTTCCCACAGGAATCTTCTTCCCCCCCCCTCCCTCTTTCAGGGGGGGTGTTGGATACTTGTGTGCCCTTTTCCTACAGGGGACTAGGTGAATTGCCCACCCCATTTGCTTGTCCATCTTTTTAAGTTTGTCACGTCTTTATCATCTTGTTGTCGCTGATAGGCGGTGCAGCCGTTGAGGAACTACTTTTTGTGATTTGTTCCTCTTTGATATTCCGAACGGCCCTCTTTAGCCTTTCACCCCTACCCCATATTTTCCCCCTTCACAGAACAGGCGCCTGTCTGTGTGAATTTCTAACTTTACCCCCATCGGACACCCGCTCCGTCTTTCCTTCAGAGTCTATGAACAGGTCCTCCACTTTCGTTAATCCCTTTTAACCCCCGTCTTCTTTTCCTTTCCTTGCAATTCCTTGACCCATTACGTATACTTTTCCTTCCCTTCAACTGTTTGGAGACGACCTTTCGGTCGATTTGCCGTTTTTTTCATTTCTTTTAATTGCCTGCTTTCGTCCTGAGTCCCTCCCCTCTGCTTGTGTTGTGGGACGGTTTCCCATCGACAAAGGCTGCTAAATAAGAGGGCCGTTGTTCACCTCCTACGAGCCCACTTTCCGTTCTCACTTTCCTCTCCTTTTTTCTTCGGCCCGAGACTCGAGGGTCTGGGCGGTTACCGCATTGAGAGACTTCCTCTGTCGAGGTTTTGTGGCTTTTGATCTAAGGAGCTTTTTTTGTTCCTCCCCTTCTTTTACTGTGTCGTCCTCCCCTCTCTCTTTATACCTCCCTTGGCGAACTTGGTTTTCCTGCGCGGGCCGCGCTGGTTTTTTCGGTTCTTCCTTTGACGGGCGGATTGATCGCGCCCGGATTTTCCCCATTTGAAGGTCCGAGTAATCTCCCCCTCTCGTTAACTTTCAGACTTCCTTACCTTCCCTCCTTCTTTTCGAGTTTTTGGGTACGGCTTTGTAGGAGAGTTTTTTTTTTTACCTTAAGGAGGCGGGCCGGCGGCTTTTTTCTCCGCCGATTTTTTTTTTTTGGTATTATTCCTTCCGGAACCTTGAGTTTTCTTCTTTCCCCCTTGCATGAAACAAGTTGGGCCTTTTTTTTTTTTGTTTTTTTTCGTTTTTTTTTCTTGCACGGTGTTCGGCGGGATGCCCTTTGCCTTTTCTTTTTTGGTTCTCTGTAGTTTTCTGCCCCCTCCCTTTTTTCCCCTGATTAGGATTGAAGGGACTTCGCAGTTTCGTCGAGTTCCCTCCCCCTTTTTCTTCAGAGTCGGACGTCTGGACCTTCTCTTTTTTTTTCCGCCCTTTTTTTTTCAAACATACTTTTGCCCCTCTTTAGCCAGCTAGATTTTCTCACCTTCCCCTCGAGACAAGCGAACAGTGAGTCCCCGTCTGCTATACTTGTTTTTTGACCGTTCCTTCTTTTTTTCCTCGCATCGGGGTCGTTTTTTTTCCCCCTTTTTTGTCCCTTTTCCGTATCTTTTTTTTCCCTACACCGCCTGCCATATTTTCTTTTCGCTACGACATCAACGCTGTCGGTGCTTCTCTTTAGTTCTTTCTCTTCGAAGAGCGTATCTTTCTTTCTCTTTTTCCCTCCCCTATTTTTTTTTGAGTTTTTTTGAATGCTTCCCGTCCCCTTTTTCGCGCCTGGAGGGATTGTTCCCTTTCCGTTTTCTATGTTTTTTTTAATAACTCGCATTTTCCCTCTTCCCTGCGTTCTTTTCGCACCTGTCGACTCTTCCAAACTGTTTGAAAAACCTTCCTCGGTCCGGGCTCACCTTCCCCCTTTTTGCCAACCTGACTTTCCCTTTTCAAGGGAAGTTCCCTCCCCTTTTCTTATTTGTTAACCTTCTGGGGACCATTTTTTTTTTTGACCTCTTTTCCCCTTGCTTGAAAGTCCTCTTTTCCCTGCCCCATAAATTTTTTCCCCATCATTCCTCCCTTCTTTGCCCCTCTGAGAAAGCGTGAGTCCGTTATTTCTTTTCGCCTTACTTTTGCTTTTTTTTTTTTTCGTTCTTTGTTTCTTCTACTTTTGGTCTTGGAGTTTTCTTCATTTTTCCCCTCCGTTTTCCCTGTCCTTAACTGACGAAATTTTTTCCCCCCCTTAAGGCCAGAGACCTCCCTTTTTGCGGTCCCCCGGTGCCCCCCCTTGTTTACGTTTTTGACGATTCCGTCAGTTCTTTGGTGAGCACTTTGATTCTCCTTCTTTTACTTTACTTTCGCGCCGCTCGTTGTGACCCCCTTGAAGGCTTTTTCGGTTGCGCCTCTCCCCTGCTCCCCCCTCTTTCAAGTCGGCGCGAATTTTTTTTTTCTTTTTTATCTCGCGAAGGTTTTTACTCCGCCGTTTTTCTTTCGCCTTTTGGTCGCACGGGTCCTCTTTTCAATTTTTCCGTGTGAAGTCTGTACTCATTTTTTGGGACCAACCGCGGACCCTCCCCCCTTCGGCTCACGTCATTTTTCCGCGGAACTGGCTAATACCTTTCCGTTTTCTTTTTTTTTTTTTTTTTTTTGTTTTACACTCCTCCCTAAGGCCCCGAGGATCAGCTGCTAATTAGCCCTTTTTGCTCCCCCCCCCAAGTGGCATCCCTTCTTCCTTTTTTTTCGTTTTTTCTTTGTTGTTCCCCCTTGCAGACCTCCCTTTTTCCGGATTGCATGGATCCTATTAGAGTCCCCTTTCTTTTTTCCCCCTCCCCCTGGTACTCGGCGCTTCTGAGTTTTTGTGCTAAAAAATTGACTTTTTCCTTTACTTTCCGTTGCCCCATGTTCTTTTTTCTCTCTTGACCCACCTCTTTCCCGGTCCCGCTTCTTTCTAACCGGAAGCGGGCGAAACCAGCTTGTGGATTACTGTGTCACCATCTTTTTTCCTCTTCTTACTTACGCTTTTTTTTTCCCACAGCGTATTTTTTTCCGATTTTCTTTTTCCCTGGGCGTTTTCCCCTTTCTGCCTCTTTGAGCCGGGCGCTTTTTTTTTCTCTTTTCAGTGGTTCGCGGGATAGCCTCGCCGCCCCTCTGTTTCTTCTTTCAAAATGAAGATTTTTTCTTGGGGCCAGGGTTTTTTAGAAGCTTTCTCTTCCCCACTTTTTTTTCCCCGTCAGTTTTTTTTCATCATTCCTACGTCTTTTCCTCCCTTTGAAAGTACGATCGTTCCCCTTAATTTAAAGCGTCGCGTCCCTTTTATTTAGTTACTTTTTTTTTTTTCCCCTCGACCCCCCCTCACCCTCCCCTTTTTTTCTTCTGGCGCTTTTCTTTCCTTGGAATCATTCCCCTCGCGGAGAACGATCGTGTTTCTTTTTTCCACGTCCTTGGATCTTTTTTCTTAGGAGTCTTTCTTCTGACATTTTCCTCTTTTTCAGCCCGATGGCATGTTTTGTCTTTTTATTTGGAATTGAGCAACCCCCCTTTCCCCCCCGAAAGAACCTCCCCCCCCTTCCACCCTTTGAAACCCCTTTAATTTTTTTTTTTTTTTTTTTCTTTTCCGGCGTTCCTTCTTTTCCCCCCTTTCTTCGTGATTACTCAGTGCTTTTCCATCCCGACCAGAGGTTGCCGTTGGTTTTTCTCCCCCTTTTGATCCCTCCCCCCGTTTTGTTTCTCTTTTTTTTCGGTGGGGTGGGGGCCCTCTCTTTCTTGAGTTGGCGATGTTCCGGAACCACCCGATGCTTTTTTTTTTTTCCCCTTTACCTTTCCAATTTGGTCTTTTTCCCGACAAGGCCACTCATCATTACCTTGCCCAACGCCTTGTCCTTTTTTCTTTTCTCTTGTTGGGAAACACCCTCCGTTTCGGTCAGAAAAGAGAAGGAATTCCTTCTCTTCCAGACCGCCTCCTCCCCCCCCCTCGGCTCCGGCCAACAGAAAGGACCCCCCGGTCGTTCTTGGAAACCGCGCTTCTGTCCCCCCCTTGAGAGAGGGGATTCCGGTCTTTTCTTTTTTGGTATTCCCCCCTTTTTTGTGCCGTTTGTGGTTTTATTTTTTTCTTTTTCTTTTTTTCGTGGCGGCGTCGGTCTTTTGTTCTTCTTGGTTGTTGTTCTGTCTAATCGCAATTACCCGTCGTTTCTTCCAGTACTTTCGTTTCTTCTTTTTAATCCCATGTCCCTTTCCTCCCCTCTCCTTGATTTTTTTTAGCATCTGGTGTTTCGCCCTCGTCTTGGTCTCACTCTGTTTTTCCCTCTCTACGTTGCGGCTTCGGCTACACCCGCCTTTTCCCCCTTTCTTTAGTTTTGTTTATTGGCATTTGCTGGCTTTTTATCATCGTTTTTTCCCTTCCCCCTTTCCTTTATTTTTTTTAATGCAGGTGTTGCGTTTTTGAGGTTTTTCTCTTTTTTCCCTAGTTGTTGCTCCAGTCGTCTAACCCTTCCAGTTCCTTTTTTTTTTTTAATGATAGTTCCCCTGTTTTTTGCCCTCGTTCCCTTTCTTCTTTCCGTCCGCGCTATTCCTTTTGTCCAACCATCAACGGATGAGTCCTCTGTCTCCTTCTCTCGGCGATCCGTACTTGCTGATTTTGTTTTTGTTTGTCCTGAGGTCCCCCCAAACTTTGTTTTCCTTTTCCCCTTTTTCCCTCCCGTCCTACGCGATCGGAGGAGGCTTTATGTTGTCCGATAGTACGTTTTTTTTTTTTTTCTTCCGAGGCGGAAGCGAGTCGCTCGCTTGTTATTTTTTGCAATAGGTTCTGTTCGTTTTACCTCCCCCCCTCCCCATCCTTTTCCCAGTTGGACAATACCCGCGGCCGGCTGGGGCGTTCGACACGAATCGTTTTCCCCCCCTCCCTTCCTTGCTCTGCAGCTGACCGGTCCCCCCCCTCTTTCGCAAACGGCGGTTTTTAGTTTTTTTTGCTTCCCGTCGCTTCTTAGATGGGACCCTCAGAGACCCGACTTTGCGCCGCGGTTTTCTTTTTACGGGTTTGCTTTTTTTCTTTGGTTCTCGCGATGAACATGGGGGCCCCTTTATTCTTCAGGTTGTTTTGATCTCTTTTGACATGATGTTTCTTTCCCCCTCCCCTTCTGAAGCGCTCGTAATGCGTGTTTCTTTCCCCCCGTTTCTTCGCTTACGCAGCGCGGCATCTTCTTGAGACGTGTCCTCACCCAATTTTTTCCCCGACTTTGACTCTTTTCCTTTTGAGTCGCCTTTGGGATTTTTGGTGGTTAGTTCTTCTCCTTCTCTCGGATGATTCATCGGACTTCGGTGCTACCTTGTCCGTTTGATGTTTTTTTCTCCCTCCTTTTTTTCCCCCCTCTTGTGAGTCCTGGCCGCGTTATGTTTTGTATTTCTCCCTTTGGCTTTTTTTCTTTTTCTCCGAAGTCTTCTTTCCTCCCTTCCTTTCCCCCTTTGAATCGTCAAACGTCGAGGTCTCCGGGATCTACATAACTTCTTTTTCCTCCTCCTCCTAGGCGCCTTCAAACTTTATCGTTCATTTTGTCTTCTTTCAACTTTTCCGAGTCTGGCTTTGCGTCCCTTTCTTCTTCTCCCACTTAAGATGGCTTCCAAGTTTTCTCCCGAGCTTTTTTTTCTTCTCATTCCTCCTTCCTTCCCAGGAGTGGGTTTCCCCTCACCGAACCAAGGGGCCCCCCCTCCGGTTTCTTGTCCGGTGTTTTCGGGCGCTTGACTTTATGCCTACCTTCTTTTTCGTGACGGCTCCAGTTCCCTTATCTTGAACGCCTTTCCTCCCTTTTCTTTTTTTCCTAACCGTATCTCACTGTCACTGCTCTATTGTTTTCGACGTTTTTATTGTCCCTGGATTCTATGATGTCAGCAACATTCCTCCTTTCCCCTCGTTCTGGTCTTTTCTTTTTCCTTAGTTTCTTTTTTTCTTTACTTCTAACTAGTGGGTCACACCCTCCCCTTTCACCCGTGAGGCCGGCGTATTTCCCTTCTTTTGTAGTCTGATAGGGCTTCTCTTTTTTTGAGTAAAGCCTGAGTTAGATTTTGGCCGTCCCCCCCCCCAAGGTTGCCTTTTTTTCACCTTCTCTTCTTCTTTTTTTTCCCTTTTTTTTCCTCCTCATTCGAAAACCGAGGGATGCTCTCTTTTCCGGGTGGTTTTTTTTTTTCTTTTCTCCTCTTTTTTTCTGTTTTTTTTGTGTTGAGAGATTCCCTCTTCGACCTTCTTGAGCGACCGTTCCCTTCAGTCTCGTTCCCTGGTTTTTTTCTCTTCTTGACAGAAGATTTTTTCTTGAACCTTGCATCTGTTCCTTTCCCTTCTTTCTGGTTTGAAAATTGTTTTGCCCCCCCCACCCCTATCTTATTGTACCCTTCTTCTCAAGTTACGCCGGTTTGTCCCCCCTTCCAGGTTCCTTATACGGCGCCTCACTGTCTCTTTTTTAACCCCCAATTTTACCTTTTGGATTTTTTTCCTTAGTGTTTTTCACCCTCCGTCCTCACGAGTATACGCGGGTGCCCTTTTCTTTTTGAAATTTTCCATCATCTCCCTTTTAATGTGACAAGTGACGTTCCCTCTTTGGAACGAGTTTTTTTTCCCTTTAGATCGTTCCGAAATTTCTCCTTTTCGGCGATAGCCTTTCCTGTTGTTGGAGGTGCTCACACTTCCCGTAGTGCCTTTCCTTGAAATGCCAGAATTCACAGTTCAACAAACTCCTGCGACGCACTTTTTCCTTTTTTTTTTTTTTTTTTTCCCACGAGGCCCTACTCCTTTTGATACCGTTAAGTACCCTTCCTTCCCTAGAAAAACCTGCTGCCTCCTTCCCTTCCCCCCCTCGCCGCAATTTTTGAACGGGGCCGTGAAGCCTGAGGAGTCCCCTTTTTTACTCGTCGGAGTTCCGCTTAGTTTTTTTCGTTTTTCCCTCTGTCAGGGTGGGGTAGGAGTTTTTCTTTCGAATAAGATCTTGCTGTCCATACATTCCCAACCTTTCCCCTCCTAATAAGGCCCAGAACGTTTTGAGTTTTGACTTCCTTCTTTTTTTTTCTAACGATCCATAGTACGAGTTCCTCCCCCTTTTTTTTTTTCCCCTGATTTAGGCAGCATTCAGCATTTTTTTCAATTATAAGTTCCCCTTCCCTCTGCTAATTTTTCTTGCCCTTGTGCGTAAAAGAGCACCTTACCAGGGCCCCCAGTTTATGGAGTGTGCGTTTTTTTGGCGTTCTTAGGATAGTCGGGGTTACCGTCCTCCTTCTTTTTTTTAGTTGCTTCTCTGTCTGGTGCACCCATATCCTTTAGCGTTTGCCGGTGGTTCGTTTTTTCCCCCTGTTCTCTCTGTACTTACCAACTCCAGTTCAGCGGTCCACATGAGTTTCTTGACCCCATTTTTCTGTGGTTTCTTGACTTCAAGTCGTGGGAAAAAATATGCTCATCTTTCGTACGGGTCCCCGGCCTTTGAACACCGCATCTTCTCTTTGTGGAGAGATATTGTCCTATTTATCGGTTTGGAGGAGTGTATTCCCCCCTCTTTTTTTTTTTCGGGATTCCCGTCTCGCCGCCCTCTGGCGCCGCAACTCTTTTTTTGTTTGTTTATGTTGATGATGAAACCAACCATCTTGGCTTGTTTGGTGCCCAATCTGGGGCTCGCGTCTGCGAAGGCTCGTCGTGTTAACGTATTCCTTGCGGGCACAAAGAATTGAGTCGAGATCTGGCGTTTATGTTCAGGCGTCAGGTAGTGTGTTCCCGTCCGACCCAGCCCCCCCAACGGCGGGCGCTTTAGAGAATTCCCTTCAGTCTGTTCTTTTTTTATTTTACGTCTTCACGGGTCTGGTTGTCACGGATCCTTTCTCTTTGGGTAGTCGATTCCCCTGGACTTTGCGTAGATGAAGTCTATCCCTCCCCTGTCGTTCCTACTCTTTCTCCGTCAGAAAAGGTCAACTTTTTTTGTTTGCTTTCCAAAACCAGATTTTTACCCCCCCCCCTGCCCCTTTCCGTCCTATAGAGTACAGACCCATTTGGTTTGTGTCTTACTTCTCCTTTAACGCTCGACGCTGTTTTTTCCCCGTTTTTTTACCTTTTTGAACAAAGCTTTCACGCCAAGCCGTGAATTCCTTTTTGCCCCCCCCCTTAATTTTTTTTGAAGGGAGAACACACCGCTTTTCTTTCCCCTCTGTCTCTTCCAATTGGCAGGGTACGACAGTGCCGACCCCTTGAAGTGTCGTGACATTGTATTCCGTCCCCTTCTTTTGTTTGTTCAAGCAGAAACCCCCCCCCCCTGACCCAAAACCCGCTCACGCCGTGTCGTAAGGACCCCGCCGTTTCTTCCCCACTCATGGCGAGTTTGAACCGATCCTCCCGTCCCCCACAACCAGGTTCCCTTCCCCCCCCCTTTTTTGCAAAAAAGCAACCTCCCCCGCGCATTCTCTTGTTTTTTTTTTTTTCTTTCTCTTTATTTTTTGCCACCGTGGTGTTTCTTTCCCTTGTGTTTGGTTGCCCCCGTGGTTTTGTTGCGAGGAGCGGGAGGGAGTCCCCCTTTCCCCCTTTTCTTTTTCTGCTTTTTTTTGTTTTTTCCTGCAAGCCCGGAATTAACCCTGGTCTTACCATTTTTCTGTTGTATTCTTATTCTCCTTTACAGCCGGTAACGGTCGTCCTCATCCATCTGGTGTTAGGCCCTCTCTTTCCTTGCTCTCGGCTCAGATCTCCCTTTGCCTTTTTTTTTTGCTTGCGGGCTCCTTTATGGAACATTGGATGCGTTGACCCGATCTGAGTCTTATCTCCACGCCGGCTGGGCACGGTAACTTTCCCCTTTCTCCCTTCATTGTTCAAGGGGGATTCTTTCTGTTGTTTGTTCGGGACCGAGGTTTTGTACGGCCAGATCGTCTTCCCCAAGTTTTACCCTTTTTTTTTTTCCCCCCTTTTCTCGGGCGGGCAGCTCCGATTTCCCCCCCCTTCCAGAATTTTTTTTTCCCCCTTCCGGTGAAAACTCCCCGGCTTTTCTACTTTTTTTTTCGGATTTTTTAACTCTTCTAGCCTCTTCCCGTCCCTTGGATTGGTGTGCGTATAGGGTCCCCCCTTGTCATTCAATGACCAGTTAGTACTCTTTTGTTTTCTTCTTGCCATTTTGATTGCCTTTTTCCCCGAGGCTCGGCAAGGTTCGTCTCTCTCCCTCTTTTTCCCGCCCGTTTCTTTCCTGTCCCCCCCTTCAACCCAAATCTTTTTTTTCCTACATCCCCCGCGGAGGCTCTTCCTCCCCCCTCCGGCCCCCTTGCGATTTTTGCTCATATTCTAGTATGTCCAGTGTCCCCCCCCCTCTTTCTTTTCCTTTACACGGTGCCCGGCGTGGGCCGTACCTCTCTTCCCTTTTTCCCCCCGATGTGACGACCCCCTTTTCTTGGGTGAAGATCCCTTGCCTTCAAGAGCGAATGTGCTGTCCTTTTTTCCGAGGTCATCTCTTTTCTTCTCGGTCGTTTTTTTTCGATGTTTGCATGACGGTGTTCCTCAACGGAGTCATTTGGCTTTTGTTCCCAAAACCCGATTTCCCCTCCCGCGTTTCCTCGTTTCGCGCGGAAATTTTTGGGTTGGGGGTGGGCCCCCCGTGGCCGCGTGACCTCCTTTCGCTTTTTGTTCTTTTGTTTGGAGCTGGAGGCGCCTTGGTCTGTTCTTTCTGCGGTACCTCGTTCTCGTCTTCTTCGTGAAGTCTCCTGATGGTTTATTTCGTTTTTCTCGACCAATTTTTTGGCCTGCCGGCGGGCTGATTCCTTTTCGTTGTTTTTATTTTCGTTAGGGCGGGACTTTTGTGATCCTTCGTAGTTGTAAACTTCGGTTCGTTCATTTTTTTTTGAGAGCGAATTCCCTCTTTCCCCTCAGATAGACCGGTCGTTTACGGTGGCTTTTTTCTTCTCCTTAGTTTCGAGTTGGTTGGTCATAGTGTGCGGGGCTGTTGGAAGGAGATGGCGGCACTTCTGCTCCCATTTTTCCTTTTCTCGGCCCTGGATTTTTTTTCCCTTTCTCTGATGCGACCGTTAGTTAGGGCGGACTCCCCTCACCAAGCGTCCTGGGTCGTTTCCTTTTTTATTCGGCTTGGAGGCCGGGTACTCCCTCCTACAGTTTTCTCCCCCCACGGGCGTGATCGACTCCCGTCTGAACAAGTTCCTGACGATCTAAACTGTTACAACTTTCTTGCTACAGGACGGGCTCCTTTTATGTCTTCTTGCTTTTGTTTTGAAAGTCCTTTGGGTCCCCACATGGATGACCTTGACTCTGTCATTTTGCTTCGGCTGTTCCCCTGCGACTTGGTTTCGTTTACCAAGCCGGGCACCCAGTGATTTTTTTTTTGTCTAGCCCACTTGTTCGTGGCGTTCGGCTTTTGTGGCGTATTGCCCTGAATGGACTTTGTTTCCAAAACCGGGTTTTTCTTTCGAAGGGGTCGGTGAAACCTCATGCCCCCCCTTCCTCCGATCTCGTTTTGGACGAAAGCCTACCTCCGTGCCGGCAGTATGTCTTCTTGTCTGCTGCGGGTTGTCTCTTACCTGCCTCCCGTTGTTGTTGCGACTTTGGTCTTCCTTCGCTTCCGCCTCGCGGTTTCGAGGCGCGGAATCCCCTCTTGTGCGCTCGGGTCGACGACGTTTTTAGCTTCCCCGAATGAGGGATTTTTTTCTTTCATTCTGACTTTTTTGGACCTGGTGTTTGCCCCCCAGAGACGGTGATGCTCGTTCCCCGTCCGACACTGCCCCCTCCCCTTTATACGCGAATTCTTAATTTGGGCTTGTACACTTGAGGGAGCTTTCCAGTGTTTCTCACCCCTCCGCGAGGGATTTTCCGTCGTGCAGTTGATCTGTTTGACCTGTCACCCCTTTTCACAGTAATATAAGTACAACGTCGTCGAGCATTTATTGTAGCGCCGGGTTTTAGGCCCTTGTCGGTGAGTTCTGAGACCTGCGACCGTAGCTCTCCTGTCTGGAGGCTTTTTTTTTTGCGTCGCTACGACCGTGTCCTTTTCCTCTTTATTGCCAGACTGCTAATAACCGACCCGCCTCAGAATCGGGGTCGGTGGTTTTCCCGAGACCGGGAGAACACTTTTTGTTTTGTTTTTTGGTGGTTTTTTTTTTTTTTTTTTTTTTTCTTTCTATCCCTTTTCGTTTGCCTAGTTTTTTACCGTCTAGATGCCTCCATCTCCCTCGGTCCGCAAGGCCTTCGCTGAAACCTTACAGGGGCGCTTGACGCAGGACGATTGTCATTTTTTTTTCCCCCTCGTTCCACGTCATAGTTAAGCGGAAGTTGTCAGATTCTCTCTTTTCGAAGATCAGGGGTAATATTCCCTCTTTTCCCCCCCATTCCATCAGCTGCACCGAGGACCGGTTCCCCTCGGATTAGTTCGGAGGGCACGGAGTCTCATCGTTTCTCTTCGACACCGAAGACGTTGGCTCTTTGCTCCCTTTATCCTCTCCCCTCTCCACCCCCCACATTCCAAGAGCCCCTCCGCTTCTGTCCGGGCGGGCCTTTAGGTCTCCGTGCCCCCCCCTGACCCCAAGGAAACAGACCGATGCCGGGTTGTCCTAGAGTGTTAACGCGGTAAACCTCCTTCTGTAGAGCGAGTTCCCCCGGCCTTCTTTTTCCGTTTTTGCGAGCCATGTTACCACTGCTTCGTCTGCACCGACTCTCGTGCCCAGCCGTTGAATTTTCGCGAATTTCCCGCAGCGGGTGTTGACTTGGCCCCTAGCTGCCGTGAAACAGTGGGTCTTTTTTTTCTCACCTTATTTTTGTCCCATCTTCTAGGACAAGTCCGGGCACCCCTCCTTTTTTCTTTGGAGCCGGGCAGCTCGCATGAGTACCCTTTCGTTGGTCCGCAGGTTTTTTTCTTTCAGACTCGCCGGCCTCGGGGACGGAGACCTCTTTTTTTGGTGTAAAATGTCGCGCGGGTACGGGTTTTTTTCTCGGGGAACATTGCTTTGTCCCCCGCGATCGCCCGCCATTTTTGAGCCCTAGCCTTCCCTCCACCATCCGCCCTCCCCAGATTTTGTTTTTCGGCGTCAGCTAGGTTTTTTTCCCCCCCCTTTTTGACCCAAATCAACAGCAAGGATTGGGTCCGTCGTATCCCCTCTATCCTGGCAGCGCGTAGTCCTTTTTTTCTTTTTCTTTGGTGCTATCGGGGTCATTTGTTGACTTAGGAGATGCCGGCAGTCGTTATGGCCGTTTTTTTCTTCTCCCCTTGTTCCCTGTTAGTTAGAATCATTTCTGAACCCCCAAATTTTTTTTTCCTGATCGCAAGTCCTCACAACGTCCCGGCCCTTTCATTGAACTCAGTGTCGAAGTGTCCCCCCCCCCCCCTCTCCCTTTCCCTTCCCAAGGACAGCTCAGATCGCTTCTTTGTCGGTCCTTTTTTCCCTTTCCCTCCCCGCTGCATGCACGAAACGAGACATCCTTTTTTGGCCCTACGGTGGCTTCTTTTCCCTTCCCACCACCAGTCGCCGTCCGACGGGGTACCTGATTTTCCCCCCCCCTTTTGCCCTGTAGGTAAGCCCCACCCCCCGCGCTCGCGTGCAACGCCTTGTATTCCGTAGTTTTTTTGTTTTTTGTAGAAAACAAATCCGCGCCTTGACGCGATGTACCCTTTTCCCTCCCCTGATTTTTGTCGGCTCGCCGGGCGAACAACGTTTTTCGAGCACGGTTTCCCACCAGGAAAGACCCCGGAGGGGACCTCCCCCCCCCTTCCTTCTTTCTTCCTGGTTAATCCTCTGTTGGGTTTTTTTGTTCTTAGAGAGACTCTTTTTGTTCCCGTTTTTTTGGTCTTTCCCTGTTGGCTCGTGGTTCCCTTCTTTTTATGTTGTGTTTACATTTTCCGTCGCGGGTCGGTTTTGTATGGTTAGGAAATGCCTCGGCAAACCAAAGGCGTTTTTGACTTTCCGGGCTCGATTTTCAGCCCCCTTCTTGTCAATTTTTTGTTTTTTTCCCTCACACGTCCTGCTTCATGAGGTGTTGCCACTCGCCGTCTTTGGCTGCAACGGGTGCTCGTCTTCGGACTTCCTGAGCCTTTGGTGCGCGGCTCCCCGCCTGGCAGCGTTCAGTGAGGTTTCTCCATGAGGGCTGCGGCACTCCTGGGCAAAGGCCTGCAGCGCCCTTCAATGCATTTTTGTATGGGCGTGGGTCGATCGGGGGAACAGTTGAGTTGTTGGTGTTTTTGCCCGATCTGTCGACACCGACCAGCTTGATCCGGCGCTTCCCTGTCCTGACTTTCCGTCCGTTCAGCTATTTTCCGTCTCCCCAGTCGAATCTGACCCAACCAGACCCGGATTGATTTTATTTCTTTTCTTTCTGCCGGGATCTCTTGGCAGACTTTTTCCCCTCCCTGTTTTCTGTTGTGCGGTGTCTTCTGGGCCCCACCCAGAGACCCTTTTTTTGCTCTAACGAGCTCTTTTGAAGCTGCTTGGGCGTTTGCCTGCTTACCTTCCCCCTCCCCCTCGCTCGGCGGATCCTTTTCTGAGCGCCCCCTGCGTTTTCATCCCCCCCCCCCCCTGAACATCTTTTTCTCTTCGACACTTGGCGTCGCAGGCTTTTTTCAGAAGATTGGCACCGCCCCCCCCTACCGGGCATGCGAGCTGGGGCCCCCAAAAGATTAGCGGTGCCGGCGTGCCGTAGAGCTTCCTGCGCAGGTTTTACTCACCCACTCCCTTTTTTTTTTCCTATCCGTGTTTCCCGAGTTGTGGAATTTTCTTTGTCTCTGCCGACAGGGCGGGCCGTCTTTTCCCCCTTCGTTTTGATTTCTGGTTGCTCAACCCTCGACGGACTTTTCTAACGTTGTTTTTTTTTCCAACCCTGACGATCGGCTTCCTCGGCGTTTTTCTTTTTTTTAGTGCTCGCCCCCACGCCCGACGCGTTTGTCCTGTGGTGGGCTGCGGAGATGGGATGCTGTTTTTTTGCCCCTCGGTCTGACCTCGTCTTCGGTGGGAAGACCTCTCCTCTTTTTTATTTTCCCTCCCCGGACGATGTGCGCGGTTTTCTCGTTTGCTTGAGTACATTAAGGGGCGGATGTCGAGCCGGCTTTTCTTTTCAATTTGAATTCGAGAGGCGACACCTTCGGACCCCCTTCCTCCTGTTTTCGTGTTGCGAACCGACGTGAGTTCTCTGCTTTCGGGTAAGTAGTTTTTGTTTTCCCTTTTGCAAGGGGGGCGGCGAAAGGAGGGCGGGACTGATTTGCGCCTTTGCTTTGTTCTCGGCGCCGACGTCGGGAATCCCCTTTTTTCAGTTGAGTTCGGACCGAGAACTTTGTTTCCTTTGAGGGGGGTTCGGCTTGGATGCCGGGTCCTGCGGACGCGTCGTGAGGGCCCCTTGCCGTTTCCCCCCCCTTATCGTTCAAACGCTTTCCCAGTTCCCTCTGCTTTATCCAAATGCTCCCTTGTGCTGTCGCCTGCGGTGCTCGAACGTTTCCTGGTCCTGAGGATTTGTAACCCTCTCCCCTCAGGCGTGGACGCCTCTTAATTCCTCTGCCGTCTGGTCCCCCCCAAGCTCCCGTGGGCCCGCGCGTATTTTAGGAGTTTTCTTTCCACGTGTTTTTTTTTTTTTACGATTCGTTATTTTTACACCTCTTCCTTTTTCCCCAAAGTGCCGCGAGGCGCGAAGACCGTTCCCCACTTTTCCCATCATTCTTTTTCTCGTCGTGACATCGCCCAACGTTTTCGGCCGCGCTTTCGTGCGATCGGCGGGTCGAGATACTTATTTTTTTTTCCCCTTTCCCCTCTTTTTGTGTTTGAGAGGATTAAGCTTCGGCGGTCTCCGTCTCCCTCAGTGTACAGCCGGAAATCGGTTTTTTTGTTTTTCGTGGGCGGCGACGGAGGATTTTCGAAGTTTCATTGCGGTGTTTTTTTTTTTTCTGTCTTCCCCTCGAATTCTTTTCTTCTGTGAACCACTTCGTTACTATGTAAACCCGGGCAACGTGGCCGTTTTATCGGTGGCTTCCCTCACTGTGAGGTCCCCCCTTTTCCCCCTCTAGCTTTTCCTCAATTTTTAGAAAGGGTGATTTTTGCGTCTCCGCGTCGTGCCCTTTGTTGGGGGTCCCCCTCCCCCCCCCCCCCTTTCATTTCTTTTAATTCCAAGATTCGTGGAGCCGCTGTCGAGAATGTTTTCTCCTGTTCAGCCGGTGCCGGGCGGGGCAGTTTTCCCTTTTCCTTTCCTTCTGGCGGCGTGTCACGTTACCTAGGCCCACCTTCCTTTCCTCCCCCACAAGGCATTAACACTATTTCACCGACGCTGACGCCGTCTTGTTCGGGCGTTCCTCTTCATTTCTTTGAAGTGAAAACGTTATTGGGGACACGCGTTTCTGCCATCCATTTCGCCGGCCCCCTTGGCCCCACACACGGTTGGCTGGCCCTTGACCGAAGCCGACACTGTTCGGTTCTTTTCTTCGTACGATGATCGTTTTTCCAGTCGGTAGGTGGTCGTTCTAGACTTTTTTTCTCTTTTTCCGATCCGGCGGCCGTCATCACCCGTCTTATCGTCGACACCCTCTCCCCACGCGAAGGTCAGTTCGAGCACAGGGACTCCAAATCTCGTCGTGGGCAACCCCGTTCCCTCCCCTCGTTGTCGGAGGATTTCATTAGTCCTCAATTACACTCCCCCCCCCCCACTGGAAGAGCCGCTTCGTGTTCCCTTGCCTTGTCGGTAACGGCACGAAAGGACCTTCCTCTTTTTGTCTCCGCAGAGTTCCCATTCTCTAGTAGTTTTAGGCAGTCGAGCGCGTCGTCAGGTCCCGGTGGCGCAACCCCTCACTTCCCCTTTGGTGCCCAAATACTCGTCCCATGTCTTTCAGCGCCCCCCCCTTCCCCGACACGACGCCGCGTTCCCTCCCTTCTCCCCGTGACACCCCTTTTTTTGCTTGGGGAGATTCCACAGTCCGGTCCACCCAATTGTATTCTTACGGGCACGGCCGGTCCCCGGGGAATCCCTTTTCCTTTTGAGATAGGCCGGAGCACTTGAGATTCTTTTGTTTTCTGATTAGGCTTTGGTTTTTCCTCCTATGCTGGTGGGGGTTAGGTCCCTCCTTTGCGGAGTTCTTGGGAAATGTATGTCTTCCAACTGCTTCTTCCCCCCCCTGGCCCCTGCGATCCCCCTCTGAGAGCTGTCGTTGTGCAGTACGAGTTTTGGCCACGCCAATCAGCTCCTGATTCGCGTCCGACGACTCCATTTCTCCCTTCTTGTTGTGCCCGTGATGGCCACGCCAAAACTTTTTCAACGGGGGTGAGAATGCGTTCTTGTCCCCTTCGGGAAACGATTTTTTCTTTTCTGTTGTCACCATTGGCGGTGCTGCGTAGGGGCAGTTGACGATTCCCTTTAAACGGCTGCGTGCCTCCGACAGGACATGTTCGTTTTACGACCGATCTTTTCCGAGCAGCACAATATTTTTCGCTCGAAGAACCACAGACCCCATTTTTTCCTTTTTTTTTTTCCCCAGTTGCCGAATTCCGGCACGGTTCCGACTTCCAGATAATTTCCCCTCCGCTCAGGATCTTTCACGTCGACTTTTTCTCCGTTTGTTACCGCGCCCCGTGCGACAGAGATTCTCGAGTCCTCCCCCTTTAGGTCAGAGGTTTTTGAAGCAAGACGGCAGAGGTCACACCATATGATGCAGGTCCGTTTGTAGTTCTTTTCCCCCCCCTTTCCAGGGGGACAGCGTTTTGCCTGTCCCTGGTTCCCACTTCCTTGACCCGAAAGGCGGTTTGCCTGGCGGTCACAACCGCCGCCCTAAATTTCCCTTTCGTTTTGGTCTGGCTACCAGCTCCCGTTTACCCCAATGAGCAGGGAAAGGGCCCCCTTTGTGTGGACCCGTCGGTCAAGCCGCGTTTT
>Ga0179593_1522313_pt1 | contig 17235 bp, 12 predicted proteins | sample CZODoug2_1_08_16_FD_185931 | JGI IMG/M metagenome (GOLD analysis project Ga0179593, IMG submission 185931) | Vadose zone soil fungal communities from Angelo Coast Range Reserve, California, USA - CZODoug2_1_08_16fungal (PacBio error correction) | ecosystem: Environmental > Terrestrial > Soil >... | reverse complement strand
TCTTTCGGAGCGGTGAGGTCCTTTGTGGGCATGGGCGAGCGGTTTTTTTTGCCTCCCCTTCTCCCCCCTTCGAGTCTGACAACATGCTTCCCCCTCGCCAGGTGAAGGGGTTCTTTCTCAGGGGCGGTTCCCAGTTCCCCCCCCGGAACGATCCCTGACCGGTTTGTTTCCCTTCGCAGCGGGCGACTCTCCTGACACGGCCACTTCCCGGAGGGGTCCTGTAAGATCGTCGAGCCCCCGGGGGGATAACTGAGCGCCTCCTTTGGACCAGCAGCCGTCCCCCTTCCCTTTTCCCCCCCGCGAAGCCCCGTTTTTTTTCATTTGCCCGACCTCCATTCAGGTGATAACATCGGGATGATCCCGAGAAGGACCCCCCCAGCGTGACCGTCCTGCTCGGGCCCCGCTTCTCTGGCAGGCACACTTTTCGGGAAAGACTGCCCGTTCTTTTTCCCTATTGAGATCTTTTGAACAGAAGTAAGCCCCCCCCCCACCTTGGAACGGGCCCTTTTCGTTGTCCCTCTTCTTTGTATTCCAAGATTCCCCGACGACGTGCCGTCTAACACTCTTTATTTGCTGTTTTCTTCCCAGCCCACAACCGTTCCGATTTTAAGTCGTGGGGAGGCTCCCGAGGAAGATGGGACCAAAAAGGGACGTATTACGTCGGGCGAACCCTGCGTCCCCAGCAAAGGAAGAAGGTGTCTCCCCTTCCCACCCCAAAGGTCCCCCCTTCGCTTCTTTGCTGGATTTGACTCCTTGATTTTTCGACGGCACCCCGGCCTTCCTTCGGATCTCTCCCTATCCTTGTGCCGAGAACTGCCCGCCTCCTTTCCCCCCCTTCTCCCCGGGTGTCAGCTTAGGCTTAGCTGCCAAGCCGTATTTTCCTTTCCTTTCAAGAGAGTCCCCCTCTTCGGCCTTGGTCCGTTTTTCTGGTAGGAAATATTTGTGGACACCGGCTGGCCGTTGTTTCGTAGACGCTTCGGTGGGCATAATTTCGAAAGGGGGCCCATTGCACCCTAAGGAGGGTATAAAGACGATTTTGACTGGACTTTGTAAAACCCTTTTCCTTTTGGAAAGCGGCTCTTTGCAGGAGCCAGGGCGCCGTGCTCTTTTTAATTCTCGGCCTAGTTTTCTTCCTAACTGCGCACTGCCCGTTTTTCACTTTCTTGAGGAAGTTCTGTGCGAGGTATCCCCCCCCTTCTGAGTAGTACCCTATCCCAAGTTTTTCTTTTTGAAAACTTGCTCTGTCCTTTTGGCCCTAGTTATTCCCTTCTGCCCTGGGTATGAATGCGATTTTTTTTTCCCCTTTCTTTTTTTTGCTGCTAGACGGGCCGACGTCTTGGACCCCCTTCCCCGTTTTTATTTTTTTCCTCCCTATAGGTACAGGCAGCTTCCCCTTTTTTGATCGGAATGTCCCTTTTCGTCTCCCCCCCGGACTACGTCTATCTCCGCAAGATGGCGACTTTCTTTTCTCTTCACCTGAGGCTCTTTTCCTTTTCCCCCAGTGTGACGGCGCTTTAGACGGCTATGTTCTTTTCCCCCCTCGCTTCAGGGTTTCCGACTGTTTTTATTTGTAGCTTGGTGCGACTTCCCCCAAAGTGTGTTTTTTTCCAACGAAATATCTCTGTAGGGCCCTTTTCCCTGTTCGGATCTACTTATTCCTTCCTCCACGTGTGTTCTTCAGTGGTTCTCCCCCTTCCCTCTGTCTGACTAGTTCGCGTAGCCGGAAAACACTTGTTGGCCGTAGTAGATTTGCGCGATGATTTGGGCGTTGTCCACTACGTAAGCTAGGGCGTCCGGTGTCGCCGCCCTCTCTTTCAGGAGCGATGACTGTAGGCAGTTTCTCCGGAGGATCGTCTCTTTTTTCCTTCAGCGTTCAAGCATCTTCCTGTTCCACACGATCTAACTCTCTCCCGATGCCCCCTCCAATTGTTGGTCGCTTCCAGTGTCAACTGCTTCTTTTTTTTTTTTCGCTGCCTTTTCCCCCCCTCTCGGGTCCGGCGTCCGGGATTTTCTCCTGCCGGGCGGCGGCATGTTTTGCCTTTTTTTTTCTCACATCAGTTTTGATCCCTTCTTTTCCTAGTAAAGGGCTTCCCTTTTGGATCATCTCTTGGCATTTGTTGCCCGAGTTCCACCCTGGACTAGTGGTTTCACCCCCTTCTCTCATTAAGAATAATCCGGTTTTTTTCTGAGAGCTTCCCCCTTTTTAAAATAGGTATTGTGGCCACAATCTAAAGGGTCTCTTCTTCTCCCTGGATCAGAGTGTTCCTTTCCCCATACAGTATTTTCTCCTATAATTGATTTGATCAGTCTTTTCTCCCTCCCCTCAGAAGATGAAGTCTTCCTTTTGAGACGGGGGTAAAAGATGTGTCCTTTTTTTCCCCCTGAAGCGCTTCTAGGAGCGAAGTTCCCCTCTCCCCCACAAAGTACGAATTAGTTTTTTTCGATACCTTGGAAGACGTCTTTTTTTTTTTCCCTGTACCGGGCAAGTCCTTCTTTCCTTCAACGAGCAATCCAGTCCGATATGCGTGGACTTTTTAAGAGTTTCCTTTGCTCGGGCCGTTCTTTTCCCAGACTCCGCGCTTCAAGTGACCTGTCCTGGCAACCCCCCTCCCTTCTCGAGATCCCCTTCCCTTAAACCAGGGCCCCCTTTTTTCTTCCCCCGTGTCTTTTTTCCCGCACTGTTAGTTTTCCGTCTGGCTCACTTTTCCCGACCCCCGAATTTTTTTTCCTCCAAGTCCGTTCCCCTCTGAACCGTCCCCTTCCATTCCCTGCCTGGATCCACCCTCCCCGTTGTAACTGGGGCGTTTCGCCTCTAAAACTGTTTCTTCGACAACGTATAATGGTATTTTTCTTTCTCGCCGGCAATGCTCATTTTTCCTCCGCAAACTGGGGCGTTTCTTGACATCGCTCGGGGCTCTAGTTTTTTAAGCTCCGCACCGATTTTCGGGCATATTTCCTTAGGGCCGGGACCCCCCCTTATCAGGCCTCTTCCACAGATGACGGTTGACCCTTTAAGGCCGGAGAAAGGGTCCCCCACTTTTTTTCCTTTAGCAGCGTAGGCTTTTTTTTAAGACAACACCTGGTCGTCCCTTACTAAAGCAGCCCAATCCACCCTCTCTCTCTCTCTGTATCAGGTCGCACAGGATTCTTCCAAGTTCACCCCGGTGGGCGGGTTTCAGACGATGTGCCTTTAGTAGCACCGTTCTGGACCATCAAGGCCCCTTTTCTTGCGCCATGCGGCCGTCCCTGATGCGCCTAATCCCCAGTCAACGCCTTGCGGCGTTCCGCACTATGTTCAACCTTTCCCATGTTCTCCCATTGAATCTTGGCGTCAAACAGACGTGTTCCCGTCCGTGGTTTTGCTCTTCGAGGGGTCACGCAAAAGGCCTACCTCAGGACAACACACCTTCCCGAAACCCCTTCCCAAAAAGCGGAAACCAAACAAAGAAGTCAATTTTTTCGAACGCGTTTTTCCGCCTTTTCGGCTGCTTTTTTTTTTCATTCAGTGCACGACCATGAGCCTTTCTGTTGACCAGATCTCGCGTAGCTGGTTCAGTTTTTTCCTGAGCTGCGATCTTTTCCTTTCATTTTTGCCGTCGCCAGGGCGGGTGCCCCCCCACAGAGAAACAGAGATTGGTGGGGTGGTTTCCTCCCTCCTGCTTTCGTTCGATTTTTTTCGCCTCATTCGTTTTTACATTGTATCGGGGTGACTTCTTCCGCCACTGGGCCCAGTTTTTTGTGGTGTGTCCTGACTCCAGACGTGAAGATATATGTGTGTTCCATTCGTTTTCTACGCTGGATTCCTCCCATAATAGCAGCCATGCTCCGGTCCCCCCCCCCCCCTGTTAGGTTCCCAGAGCTATTCATACATATCCCTGTTTTGTTGGGAGCCTTGCTGTCCCCCCTCTTCCCCCCCAGGATTGTTCTAGAACTCATCGGGCAGCTTCGAGCACTCGTCCTTTGGTCATGCTCGTCGTACATCGAGAAAAAAACCCCTTCGAGGGGATTTTTTGGTTTGTGCGTCTATGCGACTGAATTAGTTGTGACCCTCCCCCTTCTCTTTTTGCGGTAAAGCAGTAGTTGCGCTCTTCTCTCTCCCACATGTAGCCCATTTGAGATCTGGATGGTTTTCCCCCAGTTAGGAGGCGAGAGTCCCCCCCCCCCTTGGGATTCTCCTCTTTTTCCCCCGTGCCGTCACTTTCTCGCTGGCACTAGGCCCTCTGTCACATAGTTCCAGTTTTTTTTTTCGCAAAATCTCCGTCGCTTTGGCCCCTGCTTGCTGCCCTCTTTAGACCCACCTCTCTTTTTTGCATCTTATCTGTAACCCCTTGTTGTGTTGTGAGAGTCTTGCCTGAGAAGCAGGGTGGTCGAACTTGTTTTTCTTTCGCGCGGTTGCCGATCCACCACTTCCCCTTCCTATGGTCCTGCTTCTTCCCCCTTCCCCTTTTGCGATTCCTCGAGGCCCCATTTTTTTTTTGACAACGGCCCGCCCTTCTCAGCGGTGGCGCCCTGATGGCGCAGAGCACCCTCTTTCCTTTTCCCCTGTCCTCTAGAGCGCTTTATTCCCTCTGTGGCGAAACATTTTTTTTTTTGTGATAATTCACGGGTGAGCACGTTTTTTCCCAGAAGAAGGATTACCGTTGCCCCTTCAAGGCCAACAACTTCTTCCCTTGAAGAAAGGACCCTTTTCTGTTGAATTTCAAGCGGGACCGAGAGATTCCACATTTTTTTCGACACAGAAGTTGCCCCTTTCCCAACCGGGCAGATGCTGTCCTCCTTTGGAACTAAAGGTTTTTTGCGACAGACGGCATCCCGTAGAGGCCTTCCGCAGCTCCCCCACCCTTTCAGGAAGGATTTTCTTTGATGCGCGTTGAGTTTTTTCGTGACCCACAGCGGACTCCTCATCCGCATAGATATTCCTGGGTTCCTTTAAAGACAACAAGATGAGGCAAAACGTTTTTCCGTTGAATCGATAAGAGTTAATTTTTCCCTCCCCTTTCCGAAGAACGAGCGTACCCCCCTTAAACAGGCGAGAAGACAGTTTTTCCCGCACCCCAACCTATGCTGTCCACCCCCCGCATTTCCCTTCTGTCTTTCCTCTTCTCCCCCCCCTCTCCCCCCTACCGTCCATCTCTCTCCCCCTCTCTCTCTACCGCTCCCCTCCCCTTCGCTCTTTTGGGAGGGTCTCTTCTCACTCCACTCACATCCTCCTCCCCCCCCCCTCCCCCCACCACCTGTCCAACTTCTTTTCCCTTCGGAGGCCCAGTACGCCGGCTTTTTCCCCCCCCTGTGCGAAGGCGTTGACGCCTCCACAGTTTTTTCGGCCGACCGTCCCTCATTTCCCCCCTTTTTCCCCTCTACTTTGAGCCTCTGTTTTCACGGAGAATCCGTCAGGCCTAAGGTTTTGCTGGCCTCTGTGCAAGGTTACCCTCGTCGTGTGGCATTTCCGGCTGGGGGGGGTGCCCTTAGAGCGGTGTGTTTTTTTTCTGCTGCTGCCGTTCGTACCCTCGAAATTCCCCGTGCCACGGACGCCCAACGTCTGTTGTGTCACGACTGAGCCGAGGGCGATGGTATTTTTCTCACCACTATTATCCTCTAAGTGAATCTTAGAGGGTTAGCGAGCGCCCCTGCCCGTGGAAGATGGTTTTCCATGGTTCATTTTTATAGAAGGGAGGTCTTGAGATAAGTTCCCTTCGTTTAAGGACCTTTTTTTCTTTTCATCGAAAAGGGTCTTCCCCCCGTGGATCTTGTGAGAAGGCGTTTTTCACCCCCTGACGTAAGACTGGCCCCCTGGTGCCCTGTCTTTTTTCTGTTGCGAAGTGTGTATGTTGGGCCGCTACTCCTTTTCCCCTGGGCCCAGAGTTTTGGGCGACGGCATCGCGTCATTCCTGGCTGTTTTTCTGAGAAATTGTCGTAGCTTTTTTCCGCGACGGGCCCGCGGCCCCCGATGGGGGAGACCCCGGCGTATCCCTCTTCCTTTTCCTAAGTAGTGACGCGCCTTCTTATTATGCCGGAGTTTTTCATCCGCGCGCTTCAACCCCGGTTCGAAGAATGATTTTTAGTGATTCTCCCGCACCTCTTTCCACGGGGCTTTTTTTTCTTTCACGCCCGGCCGGTGCCGTCCGTTCGGCAAGGGATTCGTTTTTTAGACCGAACTGGGTTTTTTTTCTCTTTCTTCGGTTGATCCAGACTCTGTGCCCCCCGGAGAGTAGTCATTCCCTTTTCAATGCCTGGGTGTAGCCTTTCTTCGCGATAGTAGATGGATGTTTCCCCCTCCCCGCACTAAGCTTTGTGATGTCTCGAAAAGAGATTTTTGCAGCCGGCCTCAGACGATCCTCCTCCGGAGGACTGACGTAGTTTGAGATAGGCCTTTGCGGCGCCTACTGGGCGGACACAGGATAGACCCCCTGAGCGCCTAGAAATACAATTTTTTTGTCTCCTTGTCCCCCACGTTCCCTTCTGTCGCGGTGTCACTCACCGGACCCGAGTCGATCGGTTTTTGAGGACAGAAATGACCCTTCGTCGGAACTGCTGCGGTTGTCTCACATCAGTTAGAGCCTTTTGGATATGAAATCCGCGCCCTGGACTCTTCTTTTTCCGACTATCGGACACCGTTCCCTCTTTTGCCAAAATTCTTTTAACGTTATCTCTCTTTCCCGACTCCCCTCCTCCGTTGTTGTTTAGATTTCCTTTTTTCCTCCTTTTCCTTTTTCTTGTCCCCCTTTTTTTTTCTTTTCAAACTCGGGGTGCATTTTTGGAGCCCGCTTTGACCGGCTTTACAGTCCCCCCCTTATTTCCCTAACTTCTTTTAATGATGGATTTTTCCCCATTGCAGCAAGTCCGCCCAGCCTTGGCTATCTGTCCTCCCCCGTTTTGACGCGCGGGACCCATGGTCTGTCTGCTTTGCCAGCTCTCGGCTTTACAGCAGTTGACACTGCTACAAATTGAGTTCGAGTTCGTGTCTGGGGAGATAGATGTGAGCCGGTTGTGTGTGGTGGTTTGTTTTTATCACCGTTGTTTTTTTTTTTTTTGGGAGGTAGCGACCTTGCTAACAGAGAAGTCAGTCCCTCCGGTCGGATATTTTTTTGCTAACGTGGCGGATTCCCAGCTGGGTGACACAAGCCCTAGATGAATGTTTAAAGTTCGTTTGTCCCAAACCAGAAATTCACTTCGCGCCTTCTATTTCTACCCCGGCAACAAGGGGTTTTTCACTCGTCTGGGCCCCCCCGGCATCACAATTTTTATCAAAGACGTCCCTTACCTTAACACAGTCCTGTCGGCGTCCTCCCCCCCATTCCGTAAAAGGCCCCCTTCGGAAGTTGGATTTTCTAGGTGAACACCCCTTTGCGTGGTGTGCCTAAACCCCTTTCCCTTGACGACACCGGGCTGACGTCGAATTATCGACCGCTTTCTCTCACGCTCCCGTTCACTGTTGCCTCCCCGGCATTCTTCGCAACTGGGTTAAGCTCGCACCGGCCATCTTGCTGGTTATCGCCCTACTCCTTTTTGGTAAGCCTGGACCCTTTCTTGTCGCCCCCGACGGCGTGTCTGACCTTACGCTTTCCCTGAATCCACCTTTGTGCCCCCTTCTTCGGATCGCTCCAGCTCAACACCACTTTACAAGCTCAAGACCCAGGATCCGGACAGGTCGTCTATGCAAGCAACGTCTTAAAACCCATAGGATCCGAACCAACAATAGGCTGAGTTTTTCTTAGCAACCTACCTGGGCCGGAGGATCACCAAAGAAGATGCGCACGACATAAAATTCCTGAAGCTCCTAAAATGATCGAACCCTACCTCGAGGTCCATTCGAAAGAACACACCGGCAAAAGGCTCCGATTCCGACTCACCAAGAAACTGCTATTTTTCACAAATAAGCGTTTGTCCTAATGCATTTCACGCTCCCCTAGTTGACAGGGTCGGAAAGATTTCGGGACGCACTGGGCAGCAGCGCTCAGCACGCTCCAGACAATGCCCATACCCGCACCCCCACCTCCCCGCTACATGAAGACCGGCTTCCAGCATATGGCCTGGGTAATCTAAGTGATTTTTCAGACCTTTTGGACGTTTTGAAAGATGATTTTATCTATTCGAGCGCGCCTTCAGAAAAGGATTGATGTCTTGTCTACCCCACCGGAGCAAAGGTGTTCGAGTAAGGGCAATACCCCCCGTGAAAAAGAGAAGGTTCGGTGTGGAAGGTTCCACCTTCTGAGATGGATGGGGAGCTGGTGTAGCCGGTTTTTTTCCCGGACTTCCTTCACACTATTATAGGGGCCTTGAATCCCCCAGCACTCGGCCTGTCTGGTCGGGACCCTTTTTTCAGAGAGTGACGTTCCTCTAGCTTTCGGGGCTCTTCTCTTCGGGTTGACGATCTTCCCAAAATCCCCGTATTGCGCTGTGCTAGACCGTTGTCGGTTGTAGGCACGGAATCCCTATAAGAGTGGCCAGAGCCGGCTTTTTTTACAAATTCTTTTTTTGCTTGCATCAATACGAAGCCGGTCAAAAATCCGTTTGACTGTGGGGATTCTCGTGCATAGTAACTCGTAGAGACCAAATTATCCATGTTGAGTAAGGGTACTTTTTTATGGACGCATCGGTCCAACCCACTCCCTTTTCGTGGGCTTCGTGACGACGTGATGATCTGCCCACCCTAAAATCGCGTACCGCTTTAGTGGCGCCAGCACGTTTCCTCTCCAGTTTGTCCGGCTAAACCTTCATGTGACGAGGCGGGCACGCATTGGGAACGCTCGGGCCTCTGATCAGCGTAACCTTGAGACTGACTTGTTCTGGGAGAGACCATCGCGTTCCCTCCCCCCCTTGTCGGCAAACCGGCGTAGAATTGCCTTGTGTAGACCACCCTGCCGCCCTTGGTGTCACCCTCTTCTTTCCTTACTTGTTGTTTTTTTTATATCGATACGGAATCCTTTTCGGACACGCTGTGCGTCATTTCCCCCCCTGGTGCCGATCCCATTTTTTGCTCAGGCTTCTGATTTTCGCCCCTGGCCCATCCGGGTGACGGGCTATATCTGCGGCGTCGGGACCACGTCCCTTTTCTGCCGGGGTGGCGCTCTCGCGCGGTTTCATCACGCCCTTCCCCCCGAGACTGCGCTTTACTCTTTGGGCGGACAACGGTGGTCGGCGGTGGACCCGACGGTGGCCTTGCGAGGGCCACGCCTCGCCCTAGCACCGGCAGCCTTCCCTCCCTGGTTTTGCTCGAGTGTTGAACGCGGGACGCCTTGCCCCACTTTTACGTCCCTCTTGGACGGGCGAGGAGGTAGAGTAACAAGAAAGGGGTTTTCCCAGGGAGGAGTATATTTGTGTTTTTTTTTTTTTTTTTTTTCCTTAATTTTGTTGTTCTTTTTTTTTTTTTTTTTTTTGGAGAGGTAGGTTCCCTAAACTGACCGGGACGGCCATTTTTTGCGAGTCTGATGGTCCTCTTGTTGCCCGATCGGTCCTGAAGATGCCCGCCCCCTCGCTCTTCCCCGTCCAAGGTCCCGACCACAAGAATCTTAGTTTTCAGGCTTTTCGACTTACCCCCGAGACGAGTTTTTTTCCGCCCGGCTTTTCCTTCGAACACCCGCGGCCCCCCGCCCAGCGCAGGACTACGTGCACCCACCCCGGCGTGTGCGCTGATGGCCCCCCACTCTTTTAGAAGGCATCGGTGACCTATGGCGTTGCGACCCGAAGTCCGGGCAGTCTCCACGGCTCCACACAGTCAGAAAACGGGTAAGACTGAGGCATCTCTTTTACCATAAGCGAACCATTTCTGGTTTCCTCATCCCGCGGTCGACCCGGTTATCAGTCGTGTGCGGTGAGGCCTGGTCGGGCATTTTTTTAGTTCGAGCATTGACGTGTCCCGGTGGCTTCCCCAGTAGATCAAGCCGCACGTACACTTCTGGTGTGATTCTTTCTTACCAGGAGACCCCTGAGTTGGAAGGTTAGGCGGCTCAAGTCATTGACTGTTTAAATTCGCTGTCTCATAGGTCGGCCCTAGGAGGAATGATTTCTTACACTCCTGGGTCACGTACCCCCGGAAGTAGGAAAACTGTTTCCTTGACTCTATTTTCCTGTAGACTACCCCGGCAACGTTTTTCCTAATGCTGGTTTTTGTTTTTTGAATTTGGGTAGTGGAATGGCGGTTGCTGCTGGCCCGCTCTTCCTCCATTCCGAAACCTTGTCTGGGGGTTCACTGGCGGAATTACCCGTCCCCCACAGACTCCGGAGTGGCTCCCCCCCCCATTTCGTAGCCTTTTTTCCCCTCTCTTAGGCACCCTTTCATTTCCAGCCCCCCTGCTTTAGGGGGGCCTTCCCTTCTGAGCTTTCCGTGCTCCCCGTTCGTCCTCCCTTGTCCGTCCGGTGTCGATCCGTCGCAGCTACTGGGTTCGACGCCCGGATTTAGCTGATTGCACGCCCCTTGATGTTTTTTTATAGGTGGGTTTTTTACCTGGGGAAGCATTTATCTAGGATGACCGCTGGACTGTTTTCCTTGGACGTAGGACTCGTCCATGCTGCCAAGGAGAAAGAAACGCCATTTTTTTAGTTGCTCAGCAGCGCCTTCGCTTTGCTGATGGGTTTGGCACCTGGACCCCGCGGAAAGCCTAGAGCTTCGCCGTGGGTTTCGCCCCCCCCCCCCAAGCGTCCATTGCATCCGGAGACAGCTGAACGAGCAGTCCTGAGGGATGGGACGTCTGTTGAGCTCGACTAATGGCGCTCCATTGGCCAGGCCCGATACCGCAAGTGAAATATCCCTTAGAAGTGTCAATGCCTCTTTTTCCTCGTTTTTCCCTAACGGGACCCAGAGGTCCGTCGTAAAGGGGAGGAATTCCCATGAGCGGAGCTTGCTTTCCGTGGGTCATCATGAGCTTGGCTAGTCGTCATACTTCCAACCGTGCGTCCAGCCCTCGGCGTTGCCCGATTCACAAGGCCCCCAAATTTAATCTCTCTCTCTCCCTCCAGGGGGTTTTTTTTGGGTGAGATTAGACTTTACCCCTTTATTTGCACAATTAGTTGGAAAACCGGGTTCCCTAAGAGGAGACTATCGGGGGGACCTTTACAACTTAGTTGTACTATCTTAAGATCTGCTTTTTTACCCCGCTTAACTCGAGGCAGCCGTGAGGGGCGCGTTGCCAAGACCGGGGACCCCTGTTTCCGTGCCAGAATAGTAGACGATACCGCAGGTTTTACATTAGCGACAAAACTGACACCCCCCTTTGCTTATGGCTCATACTTGTGAATTTCCTGGAATGCTGGCTTGAGGCAAGCCGAGAGCACCTCGTGGACAGCGTCTCGGAGATTGCCTTGTAAGCCCGGCTCGTAAGAGGGGTCCAGGTCCCGCCAACACCCGAAAGTTTCCCCCAGGGGAGCAACTAAAATAAGCCCGCTCGGCTTTTCTAACCCCAGCCAGGACGTCGTTGGAAGCCGAAAGTTTTCAAGTCAGCCGGCTCAAGAAGGTTCCAAGCACCAAATGTAAAGTCTCGTTTTTCAGTCCCTTTGACAGAACCTATTCCCGTCCCACGGACGGCCGGGTATAAAGCTCCCGGTGCCCTTGGAGGAGCCTAGATAAACCATTCCTTCCCTCCCTAACCCCCTGGCTTATATCTACGACAGATCGCAATCCTCCACCCGGAGAAGCGTTTCCGAAAAGGAAATATCCCCCCCTGCTCCCCCTTTGTTGACGCGCACCCCGAACCCCAATGTCCTTTTTCAAAGAATATTCGGCCGTCTACGCCTGGTCCCCAAATATTGACTCCCCCCGACCGGCCACGGTACGACTCGCAGGACGCGGTCACCCACCCGCTGCCGGTCTGTCGGGTGCCAGCCTTTCCAACCCTTTTAGCAGATCCACCCCCCAGGGGACAATGCTCTCCTTCCTACGATCTCGCACAAAGCTCCCGCAACAACGTGGCTTTGGACCGAAAAAGAACTACCTTGGACTTCTTTGTACATAGTTAATTCCAAGTGAGATTGCGCCCTTTTTTAGATAACATATCGAGTCACCTTACTCGTTCAACTGATGTTTCGCAGGCAACCCACGTTTTAAAAACTCCCCCAGTCGGCTACCAAGATCCGCGTACTTTGGCGTAGTGATAGTTTTTTCAGCTGGTTCCCCCTCCCAAGGGTTACAGAATCGGCCAGAAGAACGGACAAACTCCTAATGCAAAACTAATAACCATGGAACCACCAAGGCTCAACCAAAGACTCCCCCCTTCAGAACGAGAGTGGGAACCGACCCGGCTTATGGGGATTTTTTTGACGACAGCAGCAAGTGACGGTTGACAAGTGAAGTTTTTCCGATTTAGGTGCTACGTTATCGGAACTGGAAGTTTCATCCCTCCAGGAGACCGGGTGTTTAGTAAGGCCCGGATCGCGACCCACCGATACTCGAGGGGGTCGGCAACTACATGAAGTGGGGGATGATGGGCGTTGTCGGGGACTTAGTCACCCCTCTGGTTTTTCGAGCAGAGGGCCACCTTTGCCTCGCGTTTCTTTTTTTTTTCGGGTCCTTTGACCACGTATCTTGGAGGAATATTCTTTCTGATGTACTACCGTCGACTGTTCTCCCCTCCGGCTCTTGCGGTGGAGGACGGGATACCATCTAACGAGGTTTTACCTTTAAGCCTTCACTTGTAGCACCCCCCACCCGTTCGAATAGAACTCGCCGTCCTTTCGCGCATGTTGGGCTGCTTCAGTGCTTGCCGTTTTTGAGCACCCTCTTTCCTGGCTTGTCTTGCTTCGTCGGGTCCTGGAATCTCCCACCCCCTCGGCCATTTTTTTTTGCCATTTCTTTTTGCTCGCCTTGATGAGCACCCCTCTTTTTCTCTCAGTAACCGCCTTAGTTACGGGTCCCGTGGTAGAACTTTCTGCCGCTCGTTCTTTTACACCCGCTGGATTGTTGAATCTCAAGTGGTTTTTGGGCGTTACGATTGGGAATATTACCTTATCCTTGGGGCGATGTTTTTTTTTGTTTCTGTTTGCGATCCCCCTCTCACTCGGTACTTCAACAATTTTCGAACTACAGCCTTGTTAGCCACGAACTTGAATATATATATCTCCTTTTTGTTGTATGAGAACTTTGAAAGGAGGGTTTCTCCCCTCTGATGGGCAGGGCGAAGCATTTGCTTCCCCCCCCTTTTCGAAGGTTCCCGCCGGCAGGCCAATATTTTTCCTTTGCTGCCTCGTAGGGTCCCTTGAAACTTCCTCAGTTGTACCACTTCCACGGGTGCTCTAGCTCCATCCCCTTCCAGTTCCGTACTTTCCCCGTCTTCGGTAGCGTCGGAACCTGGGGGCAGGCCTTCGTGAGCCCAGAAGATGGATTTCCTAGACCTCTGGCATGAAGTGCGAGCCAGCCCCTGAACCGTGTGCAGTGTGGGCGACGTTGCCGTTTCGTGCAGGCCCCCCAACTCCAGGGATCTCTTTGCCAGCTTGCTGGAGATTCCCTAACCATGGGCAGCCGGACGTCTCTGATTCTTTTCCTGCCCTCGAATTTCACGACGCTTGTAGGGCGCGCTTTTCTTGACCCGTTCGACGATTGCCGCCCCATACGCGTTTTCCCCCTTTTCCAGACCAAGAACTGACCCGATGCGGAATTGCTCCTAGAAAGTCTGTGTCCCAGGCCTAGTCCACCCGAGGCGAACCACAGAGCCCAGAACTGAAGGTGTAGGAACTTTTTCACCCCTTCCCGCGTGGAGAGATGATTTCCGGCGAGGAAACCATTGCTGGGCTTCCCTTATCCTCTCCGGGGCCCACTCCCTCTTCAAATAAAGACTCTCAGGCGGTCAGCATCGTAGTCAATCATGCTGAAAACCATACGACTCCGGGATGGTCCGAGGTAGGCATTTGAGCATACGTTCGTTGCATTTTGACCCCCTCCTTTACTTGTGGCCGGGGGGTGCTAGATGGTTTGTGTGCCCGGTGGTCTGGGTTATTTTCTCCTTAGATTGCCGTGTCACTAAGCACCCCCTTCCCTTTTTTTGTAATTTTGCCCCAATATGGATGGTTAGGTGATGGCGCTCCTTTGACGCTTTTTTTCATTCTCAGTCACTCTTTCGTGAGACTGGTCGAATCGCGGATTTGCCTTTCGTCATTCGTCCCAGCGAATAATCCCCTTTCTAGGCGTTCTTAAGCTCACCCGTTTTTCCCCCCTTGTTTATGGTGCTATCACGTATCCGATGTACAACTTTTTTTGATCTAGCTAGAGATGGTGTTCTCTGTGACCCGCCGAATCTGGGAACTTAATCTTCTGAAAATGCTACGGTATTTCTGGCAGGAGGTTTATATTAAGGTTATTTTTTATGACCGATATTTCGTGCCTGATTCCCAAGAGGCGATTAGCTGCAAGGTCTGTTATTTTCCCCTCTGTTCTTTTTAGTCCCCCTTCAGTGAAGGGCGGTTAGATACCTGTGTGAGCGTCTTTTCCCGAGCTTCATCCAGGTCGAATTTTTTTTTTTGTCTCTCTCGCCCTTTCGGTCCCCTTCTGTAGAATGGGTTTGTCCGGTGGCCTTGACGTCATCGGTTTCGTTGCTTCGAAAGGGAAGGTGTTTTGATGTCCTTGTCTGAATACCACTTTGTTCGTTCCCACCCCCAATGGTCTGTAGCCTTGCGCAGATCTTCTTTTCTGGATTGATTTTGGAACGTTTTCACCGTTCACCCTCGAGGGGCTATTTTTCTCATAGTCCCCTTCCGGAGCCCAGAGGGGTTTCTCGCATTTTTTTTCTTCTTCCCAGTCGAATTTTTGAGGGCCTCCTTTTTTCGTTGGCTCGTTCGCAAACATTTCCCTTGAAGGAACCGGAGATCTTTCCCCCCCCAGAGACTGTGAAAGCCCCATTTTTTTGTTTTCTAATGTCACCCTGCTTATTTCGTCCCGGTTGGTCTCCTACCATTTCCCGTGCTTTATTCTTTTTCCGACAGCGCCCTTTCGGAGGGATTCTGCTGCCGAGGGGGGTTTCCAAATCCCGATAGGGTGTCGAGTATAAATCCTAACGTCTTCAACCGCTGGCTCCCACTAGATCGGTCCGAGTTCCATGTTGTTCCGCTTCAGTACCCCTCTCACGTCATCTCTATCTTTTCTACCCCCCTTTGTGTGATTTTGATCCCCCTTTGCCCAATTATTAACCTGTGGCCCCCCATTGCAATTCGTTTTCGATCGATATGTCTTTCCCCACAGGCCCTTACAGATTTCATATACACTGCTCTCCTGTGTCGAACATCTCCCGACAGTACGCACCTCTCCCCTGTCGTCTTAATCCCTTACCCTCCCGGTCCTATTGTAAGTGGGTGGAACCCGCTCGTAGGAGAGCAGGCCCCTGCTCCCCCCACACACAACCCATTTTTCTTCTAGATTATGTAGATAGACCAGAATACTGCTACTGTAGATGTGCCCAAGGAGTAATCACCCAGGTATCCCTTTCTACTGTTCATTTTATCTGTAAGGGAGGATCCGGGGACTACTACAAAGTAAGACCTCTCTGCTGGAACGGTTTTCGGGACCATCCTCCCAAATTATAAGATCCGCATTATATACTCAACCCAGTCCCCCCCAACCCGTTTCCGGTTAATAGCCCTTTAAGCAAGCGAGTTCTTTCCGACGTAAATAAGACCCTTCATTAGAGTACAATTCAGTCCAATGAGGAAAACTAAAGGCAAGGCCACTTTTGCCCTATTGCTAGATAACTGGTGGACTCCTGGGGTCATAGTCAGACAATCCCCACCCTCCTACACCTCCCTAAACCGTTAGTATACATGGCTCCGCCGGATAGAATCGGCATCTCCCCCTATCCCGTAATTGACTGGGTCCCCGACAATCTCTGCCGGCTCAACTGTTTTTCCCTCTACCGCAAACGCCTTGGTTTGCATCGGCAGACTCGGGGGCGGTCTTCCCTCCCCCTCTACTGATCGCCCCAGCTTCCGGTAGACCCCCCAGCGAAGTTCCGGACAGGGCCACCTGGTTCCGTGGCTCGCTTCGTCGTCTCCATCTCAACACAGCGTTTCCGCTCCCTTCAGCCTTTGCTCTTTTTTTTTTTCCGAGTAAGCCTTGCCCAGACGCGAAAGTTTAACACACAAGATGATTGCAAGAAACACACTAAGCGCGGACCCCTCTCTATTTTGAGCCACCCGAAGAGCCGGGAATGATCTAAACCCTCCAGGCTCCATGACGAAAGGCCGTGACGACCCTTACGCGACAGCGAATTACAATACCAGAGGCACCGAGGTTCACGACCGGCACACATACCAGTTACCCTTCATTAATTTTTTTCCCTTGTAATAATCCTGGATTCCACCCACACCTGGTGGCGCGTTTTTCTCAGGACATCTTTCTAATGTTTCACCTCCACCGTGCAGAAGTCCTCCCCCGAAGGATATCCCAACTTTACCGAAAGCGTACAAAAAGCCCCCCCTAAGATCAACAATGACATTCCTTTTTCGCTTCAAACCTTACTTGCAGATCCCCCCCCGTCCCCCTCAAATCCGACCACTGGAGAGTTTTATCTTCTTGGAGGGAGCCACTTTTTTTCCTGTCCAGTATCCTGGAGGCCTCGCCGGAAGCAGTTTTCCTGTAAGGTGCCCGTAGTAGCCCGGGAGGAATTTAGCCCCCCCCTGATAATTTGGGTGGGTTTTTTTCCGGATTACAAATTACTGATGTGTTTTTTTTCTTTTTGTGTTAGACTTGCATATGATCGTCTTATCTAACATTCTTCGTGGGCCTCGTATTCTTCGACAATCGTTCTTTTGGTAGGGACGGGCCCTCAGTGATATATGGGGTCGGATATCTTACGGACGAGGAACTCACCAATCCTCTGAAATCAAGCTTGTTTTTTTGGACCCAACTCTTTGGCGGTTCGGAAACAATGGAGGGGAGGATACCCCGAAAGTCCAGCTCCTATAATAGTGGTTTACCAGGATTGATGAGTTCTTTTTTTTTTACACGTACGCGAAACTGGTATTAAGGGCTGCTTTTGGTGCTTTCTTTTGGGGAACGATAGTCCTTTTTGAGCGAACGTGTCTGCTGAAGTTTGATACTCGCCCACCTTTTCAATTCACGCGCTATAGGGAGGACGTGGCCTTTTTCCCGTCCAGCTTAGCCCCCTCGCAAAGCTTGGCGGGAATGTTCCCTTTGTCCCAAAGAATCTGTAATCGAGCTCCAAGTCACCCGGGTGGTCGCGACCAACCCCGTCAATGGTGATCCTTCCCGCTTCCAATGCCCAACTTTTTTTATCCCCCCCCTCGCCCGGTCCATCG
>Ga0179593_1367464_pt1 | contig 17235 bp, 11 predicted proteins | sample CZODoug2_1_08_16_FD_185931 | JGI IMG/M metagenome (GOLD analysis project Ga0179593, IMG submission 185931) | Vadose zone soil fungal communities from Angelo Coast Range Reserve, California, USA - CZODoug2_1_08_16fungal (PacBio error correction) | ecosystem: Environmental > Terrestrial > Soil >... | reverse complement strand
TTGACACTTTAGGGTTATCCGAAGTTTTCACGATTGAGATGAAGACAGACGTTTAATTGACAATTGATTCATGAATCACCTACACTGTTTTCTTTTAGATCTCTGAAGAAGATGTGAACTCGCCTTATCAGGCTGTGGTCTTTTTAAGTGCCCGAGCGAAGCACTTTAACAGCCTTCTCCTATCCTTGTCATCGAACTCTGCAGTTCAGCTTGCACTGATCCCCTCAATTTTATGAGATTCTTTTCTCCCTTGCAGACTCTAGTTCTCTGTATTACGTCTAAGATGGTAAGAACACCATACGACGTTTTCTCGTGGTTGTCTAGAAGACAAGCTATGACTCACACCCGTGTTCTAGTTGTTTAAGATCTTGGTTTGCCCCGCCGAAAGATTGAACTTGTCGTTTCACTTTTCCAAGACTCCTAAAGCGTAGTACCGCACTCCCCCTTCCCCCAGAAATTTGTTTTATTCGATCTCTCGGGTTAGAACTCTTTAAAGACTTCTTCTGATTAAAATTCAGCCCCCCCCCTAATTCGGAGGGTCCCTCCTGTTTCAGCCCTTGCTGTTTCGAGGAGCTGCCTGAACACTTGCAGTTTTTTCCTTTTTCCTTTTAAGCCGGGAATGCTGCCCCCTCTCCCCACGCCTTCCACTCTGCTCTGCTCCCTCCCTTTGATTTTTTTTTTTATCTCGCAGGGTTATACTTATTGGACGAATGCTTCTCTCCTTTTAATACTTCCTAAGATGTTGTTTGTGCTAGCTCCTGTTCTTGCCCATCGTACTCTTCCCCTCCTTTCCTATCAAATTTCGATTCGTCAAGAAGACTTCACTATTTAGAGTTCCACCTGTACTTACGGAGGAACTTAACCTTAACACGGCGTTGCTTTGTATCTTGATCCTGCCTGACTTCCGTGACCCTCCTTCTGCCCGTCCTACTTGTCGTGACATCGGGTGCCCCCCTTACTTTCGCGTGCCTTCTTCTGTAAACGCTCGCTGTTCACGAATTTTGGGGAGGATGTCACGGCCAGCACGATGGTCATCCCCACACCATTTTTCCAGCCTTACAACATCTGCCGCGACTTTCAGTCGTGCCTCCAACCCGTCCCCCCTTCCCTAACCTCATCCTTCCAAGTTGGCAGTACTTTTTCTTGAGTCTCGTGATCCAACCGGCGGCTGAAAGTACTTTCGTTTTAACCCCGCGAGTATTTGGGTTGGTTGGGCTTGTGTTGTGCATTTGGTGGTTCGTTTTGTTGTGTCTTTTTTATGGGCGTGTGTTGGTGGGTGTTTGGGGTTCCTTCGTTCTAAGGGGGATGGTGCTTGTTGTGTTTGTTTTGTGTGTTTTGTTTTGTTTTTCCTTTCTCCCTTTCTTTTTTGCGTTTAGGTGTTATTTCGTTTCTCTTTTGTTTTTTTTTCTTACGTTGTGGGGGTTGGTTTTGTTGTGTTTGTTTTTTTTTTTTTCTTCTTTTTTTTCCTTTTTTTGTTTTTTTTTTTTTTCTATTTTTGGTTTTTTTTTCTTTATTCTTTTTTTTTTTTTTTTTTTTTTTTTTTTTTTCTTTTTTTCTTGGTTTTTTTTTTTTTCCTTTTTTTTTTCAGCGTTTAAATCCAAAGAGTCTTCGTCCTCCTTTCGGTGACCAGCGTTGTATCCTGGGGGCCTTGGACGAACGTCCGGTATGGACGTAGCAAAGCCAAACCTCTTAGATCTGACTAGGACTTCCAGACGTTTCCGACGTAGCCAGATGTTAAGACGCCAGAAGTTCTTTTATCTTTCCCCTGATAGAGATCTAGCAAGGAGTCAGTAGCGAATCCCCCGTAGGTAGCTATTACCTCCCCACACCAGATTTGAAAGAACTTCTCCCTTTAACATTTTTTTCGGTCCTTTCCCCTGCTTTTCTGATTCGAATTTTATTCGAGTTCAGCTCCAGGGTTGAGCAGTTTGGATTTGCCTACGATCTCTGGTCGGCCTTTGCGTAGCTTCTCCCCCCGATTCTCAGGCCCTTACACCTATTGTGCCCATGAGATATTACGTTTTCCTGAGCGTGTCGAGTCGACCCCTGTCTAGGTCGTCAATGTCGTATTTCCTATCGCGTGTACCCCCGGAGTGAGAGGGTGCTTGTTTTGCATCTTTATTGGAGAGCCCAGAGAGACGATGTTTCATATCAGCGGCGTCCCTTTTTCCCTCCTGCACTGTTCGCGGACTCTCTGAAAGAAGATCTCCACAGCTGCCTGTTAGACAGAAATATCTCTCTTCTTCCCTCTTTTGAAGTGGATTCACTCGCAGCTGCCCCTTTCTTGCGAGGACGATTTGCATGCAAAGGAAGTGACCTCCATGTCACCCCCGAGTATTCACCAAATGCTAGATCCGCGCAATTCAATTCCCCTCACACACGATTCTCTCGTCCGCGCTGACCGTTATTTATGGATGAAGTAAGAGTAGACGGAAAAGCAGACCCGTGCTTTAGTCGAACTATACCCTTCAGCGCATTCATATACCGCATTGTAGTTCCTCTCGTGGATGCTTCAGGAAAAGGCGCTTGACCTGACGTTTCGTGCCTTAATATGGTTGTCTGGTTTGGTTGTTTTTTGGTTTTGATCAAGAAACTCCGGGGGTTGTATAATTTTCGTGGCGTTTTGGTGGTTGGGGTTATCGAAGTGAGTGTATCGGTTTTTTTTTTTCTGACTATCATTCGGTACCTTTGGGGATAGCCCCCCATTTTCATTTCTCGTCTGTTAGCATTCTGCTCGTATCTTTTTTTTTTTTTTTTTTTTTTTTTTTCTTTTTAATCTCCGTCTCCCCCTGCCCTCCCCCTGTGACAGCAACCACGAAGACGTCTCTGATTTTCTAGATCTAGGTTCCGTCTTTTTTCAGTGCACGACCCATCCCCAAGCCTGTCCCTTGCGACGTCTAAAAAACAATGCATAATTCGCAGTTTTTATTTTTCCCACGTTAATATAGGATATTGACCGCGCGTTTTTTTCTCTTTATGATGAGCTCCCTTACAACCCTTTCGCACCATTCCCTTTTTGGTTGAACCAAGGTAACGCTTCTCCCTTTTTGTTTGTTTTTTTTTCGCCCCCCCAATTGAGTGTCTCCTGCTTGCATACTGTGCAGACATGTGAGCTTTTTTTGCTGGGCAAGGCGATGTTACTCCTGTTCCACTTCGGGAGCCCCCTGTGTAGATACCCGGCCCACGGAAAATCCCATCCTCATCTGCACATTCCACCTCCCCATCCCGGCCACGAATGTTAATACTTGATTCTCTTGACCTTTGCAACCCCCATCCTCGTATCGAACCGACAGGTCTTACTTTTTTTCCCACTAGACCGCTTTCTTAGAAGACTCTCACACATAACAGCGACGCTACGAACCCATAAAGCCTCCTGCTTATTGCGAAATTCTCAAGGTCGACCTACCAACAGCCCGGAACTATTCCCATTTTTTTTCAGGGTGGAATATGCGTAGGATAGACAAATGCGGAACTATGGGGCATTTCAGCCGAGTCCGATGTTTAGGACAACCCCCCCGATTTGGTTCCCCCCCGGTTCCCCCGGTTTCCGAGAAGTGTTGCTTGTGGGTGGTTTTTTTCTTTTTTAGCCGATGAATTCCTTTCTCCTCCTGCTATCCATTATTCTTCGTCACAGCTCTGAACCTTTGGAAACTGATTTTGAACTTTGCGTGGTTGTGAATGCTCTTTCTTTCTTCGAGAGGTCTTATCTCTCTAAGAGTCGGATAATAATTTCCAGATGCCTCTTTCCACCACCCACACCGTCTCCCTTTTGGAGAGGAGTCATTGGTTTTACCGCTAGACGGAGAATTTAATAGGCTATCCTCGATACCCTGGCTTGGCCTCTCTCGCTTGGCCCTCGACCGCAAACCCCCCGGGGCATGACTCGTATCACTTCTGGTTTCTGTTTTGTGCGCGGTTATTCTCGTGTGTATGATAGCGAAATCAAGCCGGCCAGACCCTCCTCAACGAGAGTTCCATCGGACCCCATTCGGCTCGCGTCCACAGGGCTGGACTCATAATCAGTGCCTGAAGGGGGGAGATTGTGATGTTTCTCGGGGGCCCCTTTCACGGACCAGCCTTAGGGAGGACGAATAAAAGCGGTGGATGAGACGTCTTCTGGGCGAGATCCGGACTTAACTGGAGCATCGTGTGCTTAAGAAGCACGACGGTCTGGTGTTCTTTGACAGTGAGACCCCGCGAGCCCACAATGACCGCGACTCCATATGCTTCCTCCTTCTCCCAAACTCCTTCCACTCTTCCTCCAGGCAGGCGTGAATCGAGATGACGTAGACTCAGTTACACCATATCGGGAGCACCACGTCTTACCCACATGAACGCATGTTTCGTGGGAGCCACTTAACCAGACTCCGAGTCGGACAAAATATTATTTTCCCTACCGCTTCCCTCGACCTAACTGGAAACGTGCTAAGCTAGTGAGTTTGACACTCTGACTCAAATTATTAGTGAGAAGAGGACTTTGGCAGGTCGCCTGGCGAATCTTCCCTCTCCTGCCACTCCCCTCCTTTCTGCGGTCTTTTAGAGGAGTCTTTGCGGGAACATACTACCTCCCCAGTTACTCGACAACCTTGAGACTCCTACTACAGAGAATATATAGACGATGTCTACCCCCGCCGATTTTTTCTGTTAGGACGCGCCCGACTTGAGGCCTCACTCCCTTTTCGTGTCACTAGGATAGGCGTTCCCCCCGTTGAACTCCTTACACCTGACAGCTTTTTCCGCAGACATAGGGTTTGGTGCTTTTTATGCGCGACAAAATTTCTCGCTGCCCATCACTTCGAAAAAGTTTTTATAGCCATAGCGTCCCCACCCATTTTAACACAAATCGAAACAGATTGTAAGGAGCTCCGTCGCCATGGAGAAATTTTTACCCTAGCAGAACAGATAACGATTCACCGGAAGCTAGAACCTTCCCTCCCTCCCCTGGAGCATAGGACAGGCCAGACTGCAGACCAAAGCATACTCGGGGAGAGACAAAGAGGAGTACGCATGCATGTCTAGACCTTCAGGCCGATTGCTCCAGCGCTACCATCATCCTCCAAAGCGTGATTATGTCCAAGGAACCTCTGGGGACCGAGAGGGCAGGACCATTGACCAGCGCCCAAAGAGGGAATAGTTTTTTAATAGGCAATCTTCCTTTGTGTCTTAGGTCGCATCACTCTCTTTTTGTTGGACAGGTATAAGTCATGTAAACTATTCGGCCCCCCGAGTATCTCATCGGGAGGTGCGTCTTTTTTTCGCCCCCATGAATGCCCTCAAAGGAGGAATGGGACCGTCATTCCTTATATTTCCTCCTGAACAAGAGAAGTGACTTTATTGAGACCCTTCTATCGTTACCAAGCCCGAACCGTCGACTCACATCTCAGTCAACCGGTTACCACCTCATCCAAGGTCCGCTAACTAAATTTCTGTATCCGCTGTTGGGTTTAACCAAATTAGGTTCCGCCCCCCCCACCTCCTTGTTCCACAATCGACCAAGACCCTCCAGAGCAACCATCGTGTGTTTACGGGCTTGAGTCCTTTATGTTACTCTATCCACCCTTATTTAAACCTAGTCCCTTACTTTTGCTTTAACTCCTGCATATTCCCAGGTCGAAGACGGAGCGATCTCCAGTGTGTTTTCATTGACTTTTTTCAATGAGGGCGTGCCAGTTTTTTTCGCAACGTCCTATATATTCGCTTCTCTTCGTTTTCGTCCTGGCTTTCCTTTTTTTTTGGCTCTTTTAGCTTGCCGACGGCCGACTTTTACTCCAGGAGGAGCCCATCCGTTCTATCTTATGTCCTTACCCCTCTTTACCCCCCTACGCCCCGGCCTTTCCGATTTTAGACGCTCACCCTTTCTACTCTAGCGATGCCCCGCTTCTGAGACAGTGAAGCCCAAGTCGACCCCTTGCCATCATGGCAGCACTCGCCCCCTCCGTTTTTGGAAGCCCTTGAAGGGATTTTTTGTTTTTTTTCCCTATACAGATTTTCTTCTTTTTTGGCATTTTCCCCTGGCTACGATCCTCCTCTTCCCGCGAGGCCACGCGCCATTCTTTTCTCTGTCGTGTTCCATTGCTAATTGATTCCTGTTGCCCGAGTCCTGCTGTGTGCCATGAGGATTGCCCCCGGCAATTGAGATCCCCCCCTCGTCAGCTTTAGAACCGTGAACTCCTCCATGTCGGAGAACTCTGCCTCCAGCATTTCGTTCTTCGCGATCTCGAGTCCGACTCCCTCCAGGAACACTTCCCTATCGGTCCCGTCTTTCCTCCTAGGAGGCCCCTTTTTTTTTGTTTTTAGTTTTTTTCAACTTTTTGGCGTTTTTTTTTTTTTTTCCCTACGTCGGTTTAGTTAAGAACGAGGCCATTTTTCCCCTTCCACCCAAACAAGCCTAGCATACCTACTCTTTGATCCCCCCCCCCCTCCAGTCGAGAGATCAGAGAGTGCCGGCAAGAAGTGTCAATTATATAACTACTAGAAGGACAGGAGGACGCCCTTGTTTCTTAGCGTTGGAGGGATTTGACGGCAGCCGAGATCTGTCGATTCTTTTAATCCCCTCACACGAAACCTGCTACAAAGTAACGTTCAACCTGACGTAAACCCGATTTCGCAAGAGAGATGAACTTTCCTCCCCCCCACCCCCCCCCACAAGGCCAGTACCCCCCCCAATGGCTGGCATTGATTAAAGGCTACAACGTGTGGGCATCTTTTTTGTGTTTTCCCTCCTTGACCCAACCTCGATCTTTGTTAGCGCTCAGCGGTTCGATTCTACCCTTTCTCCGCGGATCCTTTGGGCCCCCAGACGAAGAGAGCGTACGAGCAGATACTTTATGCTCCTCCGAACTATAAGGCTGTTCCAATATAGCGTCCTATCCCTTCTCCTCTTGAACCTCCTCCAAGGTTGCCTTTAACGACCGCCCTTGAAGAGAAGACTTCGCATCTGGATAATGATTTACCGAGACCTCTTTCCGACGACGCCAGAGGGGGATCGAGTACGGCACGCGACCACCAAGAGTCAGAGGGCATGTGGTTTTTTTTTTAGTCGTGTGGTGACCGCTCGAAGGTTCCTTTCCTACTCCGAACTTCCCCCTCCCTACCCCACCTCCGCCCAACATCCCTGGACTCCCGATGGGAAAGATGATCTTTGACAACAATCCCCCCCCCCAACGCAGTGCCCATGATCGTGTCACGAGGCGTTTTAACTCGTTTCCGTTCCACGTCCTCAATTAAGCCGACCTAGTCCCTTTTACGGACCTTCCGTCCGGGGTTACCGCGGCGCGTACCTCTTACCCTCCCACAGTCGTGTGAAGGGTAAGGGTCTTCTTTGCTTTTCTAACACAGATCGTCCCCTTTGCCCCGCCGGCTTCCCGTTGCCCTCTCTCGAAGGACATTGTACTTCATGGATAATCCTCACGTTTTTGGTTGTTGAGCTTCTTCTTTTCCCACGGAACTCCCTAGTCCTGAGATAACGTTGACGAGTCAAGGTCGTTTCAGCAATATGGGTTTTCACAGGTAAATCCGGCTTCCAATTTCCCCCTTCCCCAGGACCTTTGCTTGGTTCTCGGAGTAAGATATATTTGCCAGCGAAAAGCCCCCCCTGAAGAGAGACAGTCCATTTTCTTTGCGTTAGCTTTTCGCGTGGCAGCATTTTTTTGTTTGACGAAGGATCCCAGACTCCATCGTTTTTTCCTTCGTTCTGAGGCAGGTAGCTACTACCCCAGAATCCTGTCAGCCTGACTTCCATTCTTTTGGTTTGGTTGTTGTTTTTTTTTTTTTTTTGTTGCCCGTTCAGTCGTTTTCGACTCACCCAGCCTCTCCCCGGAATACAGGTTCAAGTGTCTTTTTTTGTGCCGCTGACAACCCTTCGGCGGGCCTTGTTTTTCCTTCCTCTCCTTTTAAATACCCGAAAGTTTAGACCTGCAAGTCTTTCCTCCTCCTCTTTTTTCCCCCCTCCAGAAGGCCCTCCCCTTCCTTCCGTCAGAACCCCTGTAATTTTCTCCTCCCGAGGAATTCCCCGACGTATCCCTCAGATGCCCCCCAATAGATCTAGCGAGACACTCCTGAGAACGCGGATCTAGGCTAGTTGACCGCCTCGTTTCGGCTTGAGACTCCCGCAATTAGTCAATTTGATCCCACACCCCCCCCCTATGTTTCCACGCTGTTTCACTTGTGTGGTCAGGCACCTCTGCCGGACTTTTTTTGAGGCGTCCACTTTATTTAGACTTTGGGATTGGGACGTAGGTCCCTGCTACGTCTGCTACCCGAGTATGTCGGCCCGCAGATTTTTTCCCCATCCCGCCCCCAATTAATCAGTTGTTCACACCCCCTCGTGTGCACCGATATAGCAGCGGTTTGCATTCCCCGCCCCCCCCCCCCCCCCCCCCCCCCCTGTCTGCTCAGTCGCGGAGGATGTTTCGCCTTCCTCTAGAAGCCCCCACCTTTTTATCCCGTTTGGATTTTTCTGTTCTTGCAGCCAGATTTTTATAAGCTACACCCTCCATGATCGTACTATTCTGTCTCGTAGCCAGGTCACCGACTGTCTCTTGGAGGGCGGAGGAAACGACTCTATGACGCGGAAGGCGTGTACAACCCAACAACACCACCCCCAAACACACAAAAACCCCCCCCCCCCCCCCCCCCCCCCCCCCCCCCCCCCCCCCCTCGGAGTAGAATTTCGACTCACTCTTTTCGTTTTTCACTCGATGCTGCGAGAGTCCCTTTTTACTCAATGTGCCCTTCTGGTTCCTACTACTTTCACACGGGAGATTCGCCACCAGGAGAGTCTTTTCTGCCTAATACCGACAGAATCTTTTTCTTTTCTTTTTTGTTTTTTTTGGTTCTGACTGTTTGATTTTTATTGTCCGGGATTATTTCTCCAGAACTTGGCAAAAAGTCAGAAAGTGCTTACTGAACGAACCCACATCTCCCCCCTGTTGAATCCTTAACCCCCCAAGACATGGAGGACCGAGTTGCGGAATTGCCCCGCATTGTCGACGTTCATTTCCCCCCCTCAGACCCTTTTGTTAAATCGCTGAGCATTTTTTTCTGGTTGTTTGGAGGACGCTCTTAGGAACCGTTCGGCCTCTCAGACGGGTTTTTTGATTCCTTCCTTTTTTCAGTTCTATGGTAATACCAATTACCCATGTTTTTCTCCCAAAAACCTTAAGAGCCATTTTTCCGACTTCTCCCCGATAGAGGAATATTCCTTTTCCCAGCCCTGCCTAAATCTTCCTTTTCTTTCCCCTTTATAGGCCCCCCCTGGCCTGAATTTAGCTCCAGATATGCCATGGTTGATTGTACCGCAAGTTGGATTATTACCTCGACTGCTTTTGCCCCCCTTCCCCCCCCAATCTCCCCCGGAACCCCCCCACCACCTCGTTGGTGAATTCACTGGTAGATGTCTTTTTTTTTTTTCTTTATCCCTTTTTGTCCACTTTGGTTTTTTTTTTTTTTCGCCCCATTAATTGCTGGTTGAAGGAGTTCAGAATCCTCCCCTAACAGGCGCCCTTGAGCCGCGGCGGCTTTTTTCCGTTCCCCCTCCCCCCCTTTACCGAGGTATCGTTCGTTGACCTCTACACGCCTGTCAGTGCATCACCACAATCCACCTCAGGATTTTCACCACGCACGAAGACTTTATGACTTCAGATTCAATGAAACTACTACTCCCTTACAGCACAACTTTCACCTCCATTCAACTGACAGGTCATGACCCAAATCAGCAAGCCTGACCACGTTTAGAAGACGAAGCCAACCTTCCGATGGTAAGCTTTCACCCACTTCCTTCGGGCAGAATCGTCCCAACCACAACCACCAAACCTGCCAACTACAAGACTAAGATGTTTAACCCTATCTTTACATACAAATGAACGAACTACCCCGCCCGACTCAAAATGTCTGCGTTTGAAGACCATGCCATAGAATTTCTCTCACAATGGGAATATACTCCCGGCGGTAATAAGAATAGAACTTTTTTCTGTTAAACCCGAGGGAGGATAAGAATGACGAACCGTCTTTTTTTCTGTTACGAAGCTATTCTCCCCCGAGTAACGACAGGGTCTGATGGGACATAAAGTGCAACGTTCAAATGCTTTTCTCCTCCCTTAGGCGGGTTTTTGCCCCACATGATTGTACCGAGACATTTTCTCCCTTTAGCGACTTTATCTCCCCCTGTACCACCTCAATGCCTCACACCTACACATTTTTAGTGCCTATCTTTCGGTCGCGTCGTCTTGTTTCCGAGTCCCTAGCACTAGTCAAGTGAAACCCTTTTTGGCTGCCCTCCTGAGCCCCCCAGGTTGTCTGTACCCCCCCCCCTTAACGAAACCCCTGTCAGTACCTACATCCTTCATTGTGTAGGTGGCCGCTTCGCGCTTTCCCTTGGCGTGTGGATGCTCGAGAACGCTCATCTACTCGCACATAAACTCTTGCCGGTCTCTATTTGATTGGAAAGATTACCGCTAAGTTGGTTCTTTATTTATGTCCCCCTAAATAGAGATGTTCTTAGCCAACACCCCTTTATGAACCCCGATGAGACAAGTTGCTATCAAGAGAGCCGCTCCTAGTGCTGACGATGATTTTCCTCCCACTTGGGGTGTTGTGAGTACCCGATAGCTCTGACTCCCCCGATATCACAACGGTATCTGTAGGCCCCTTGTGGGCTGTATACGCCCCGACCGACCCCCCCCCCCCATACCGATCGTCCCACTTCCACGGTCGTATGCTCTATCACGAGTGAATTATGAGGCCATATGTCACTTTTTGCCTGGATCTTACGCCTTTAGTACCGCCTGGATCTCTTCTGAGAAGGCAATGAAACTGCTTTTATTTAGACGAAGCCGAGTGGTGGACCAATATGTACCACCCCCAACCCTGTAACCAGCTACATGCACATCGACTTTGCGATTTTCGATGTTCCCACTGTGGTTCGGGTCGAGCGACCGCTCCCCCCCCCAAATTCCTCTTTTTCAGCACGTGCCAGAGAATGTTTAGGACTCGGATATCCTAGAACTCATCCTCCTTCCTATTTTTTTACCGCAGACGGCCCCCTTAACCTGCCCCCGTAGGTTTCGTTTTTTTGAGGTTTGAAGCCGTCAATCTCCTTCCCCCGTCTGCTCTGTCTTTTTTCCAGCTCAGTCCACCCCCCGTTTGGCATCCCCCCCCCCTTCTCAGACACAGAAACTTGTCATTCGCAGTTTTTGATAGGCCCCAGCCCGACCCCCAGGTCATTCCTTTTACACTCTCTAACGCATTCGATACAACCTGTTTTTGTCTTTAACCTCCAATTGCGTTTTAGGACCCTTAAACATTCTTTTTTCTCATTAAGAGGGAGGCCGCTCCTCAATGAAATATTCCCAAGCCGTTCGGCATGTTTTTTTTTGAGCCTCGGGAGGACGTGTGCAGTGTCGCCCCCTCTTGAAATCGGTCCAATCGGTAGTAGGGCGGAGTCTCTTTCCCTCACTGTTCTGATTTGGGTGCATTCCAATTGAATTGGACGACTGTACCTCCTGAACTAGTAGCGATCCCAATTTTCTGCTACCTACCCTAGCGTACGTGAGGAAACCTTTAACTAAAAGTGAAGGAGTCCAGCGGAGGACCTTTGCAACAAGAGACGGAAGACCTGATTGGATTACCACGTCTTCTTTTTGATCTACGACCAGACAGGATAACCTGTTCCCTGTTCGTGTCCCCTCTAAAGGGACTATCTTACTTTTCCCAAATTTTTTTTTCAGACGCCATTGTGAAGAAAGCGTTTTTACCTATGTTGCGAAACAAAACCCCCCCCCCCCCTTTTCCACAACAAGGCTAACTGTTCCAGGGAGTCCCCCCCAATTCGGGTTTTAGCGCTTGTGACTGAACAGAGGTGAACGTTTTGATCAACCCCAGTGCTTCCCTTTTCTCAGGCCCATGTCGAGTTAATCCCAGTTGATTTCATTCCCTGGCGGTCTTCTTTTCTGCTCATGGAGAACCGACACCCTCTTCTTTGAAGGATGAATTCGTCACTCCCCCCCCTTTAATATCGTCCTACTTGAATCCTTCTTTGTTTTTGAGTATCTCTGCCTTTTTTCTTACCGTAGATAGCGTCGACGGCTTGCCTGCCTGACCCGCACTGAGAATTCCGACTGGGAAACGCAACTCGTTCCTCAACCAAGAACCGCCCAGAGTCTATTTCAAAGTCCAGCCTGCTATTTTGCACCCCCGAGCTCATGATACATTCTGCGTGTGGAGCAAAATTTACCGTGAAGCTGACCCCCCTACACCATTGACCCCCAAGGCGCCTCTTCTTCCCGCACTCTTCCTAAGCGTTTGGTTCCAACGCTTCCCCTTTGAGATTGTTCGACTTCCTCCTCCGGATTTGTGTCATCGAAGAGCTGCCTAAAGCTATCTCAACAGAGTTGACATCGCCGCATTGTCTTCGGTCCTTCTCCAACCTTTGAGACGGTCATACTTGTAGCATTTTAGGGCCATGATTACCTTTGGAGGCCCCAATTGCTGTCACGGACCGCACAAGAGAAAGGCCTTGGAGAGTGTAACTAGAACTGCTAGAGCGCGACTCGAGCCCGTTGGAAACTTACCCCCCCCCTGAGGTCTCCTTTCCTCGGTACCCTGAATCGGAGCCGTAAACGTGAGCGATTTGAAATTGCTCCCTGCGGAAATGCTCAGCGTCTGTTTTTTCGCGTTCACATCCCGAGGGCCCCTGACCTCCCCAGTTTCCTGAACGACTTTCTTTGTCCTCACACCCCCCCGCTCTTCTCCATTTTACCGTTTGACGCGCCGGCCGTCCGCTCGACCCCAGCGACCCCCCAGGCCCAATGCTGCGCTCCTCTTGGCCCGACAGTATTGGGAGCTTATCGTCATGTGGCCAAAGGTCCCCTTCCTCCCTTTCTTCTTCGCGGTCAGCTCGAGCCCCTTTGACGCTTACCTTCCCCAGTATTGACGCGCCGATGACCCCCTACCCAACTTCCCCCGTCCCGCACAGGATTCCCACTCAGCAGGGTAAAGCGAATCCCTTTTGCGATACCCCTATGCCCGCAAAGCACAACCTTCCAGGCCCTTCGACTTCCCCACCCCCGGTGTCGATTTCCCTCGTCTTTTGGCTCTGACGGCTAGTGCTCTTATTCACGTCTAGTAATGTTACCTGGCCTTACTGACTGCCTACACCGAGACGTACGCCGACGGATGAGCTCCCTCAATAGGGATAGACGCCTCCGTCAGGAGGCAGTCTAGATTATATCCACCGTCATCAATAGGTTGGCTCCACCCCCCCCGCGCGGAGATTGTCCACGCCCCTCGATGGAGCCTTATCTGGTTCCTCTTACCGAGACAGAGTTTGAAGAAAGCACCGACGCCGCATCCGCTGTTCCTACGGCAGATCCCTTTTTTTCAAACAACCCTGTTAGAGGAACTGTGCCTTTAGCCTGGTGCGCTTTCGACATCCTTTCACGTTTGTAGACCACTCCCCTTCCAGATGATACCACGGGATATTACTCCCGCCCCTAACCCCCTCCATCTTAACATACCTCATACTTTTTTTTTATCCGAGTAGAGTTCAACCCCGTTTTGCCGTGCCTCTCATCCCTACAGACGTCTTTTGATAAGAGTAGTAGTTCTTACGTGGCAGTCGGATGAGGAGAGTTCCCTCTTTCTACCCCACACCGACCCATTCCTTTGTGTCTGTACCTCTCCCCATCCGTTGACCCAACCATTCCCCTGTCCCTTCTTTCAACTATATTAGCGCGCTTGACTATTCGATCTTTTTTACTCTCTGGCGCCAAAGGATGTTTCCATTGAAGATCTCTCTTCCTCCTTCCTGTGATTTAGTCGAGCCTCCTCCCCCTTCCTCCTTTTAGTCACAGAGCTCCCCCCCTACGCCTTCGCCCCTCCGCTTCAGAATGTCCTGCGAGAGTTACCATGCCTCAATTTTCACTAGAGCCACACTAAGTTCACATGGCCCTTCGTGTTCGAGCGTCAGAACTCATAAATCTCCTCCGTCCGACAGACTGTTTCTCACTGGCCCTGCGTTCAGCCTGTTGCCTGTTTGCCCTTTAATTTTTAGATGTGAAACTTTTTACTGCGCTCCCCCGAGCGTGTCCACTTCTTCATCCTAGTGTCTTTTTGTTCCTAAACGCATTGGCCTCGTCCTGTCCCGCTCCAGAATTACCCTTGTCCTTTCTTTTTCGAAACCCCTGATTTTCCCTGACCGACTTCTTCACACTTTTCTGTCCTGACCGAGCTTAAATAGTAGCCCCCTTCTTAGGCTGTCTTTCCGCCCCTCTCCGGTAAATTACCCCCTCTTCCTCCTCCAGCCGCAGGAGAGTTGTTCAACGAGCAGTGAGCTCCCTCTAGACCACTTTATTCCCCTAATGGAATCAGATTTTCATTCCCAGAAGTATATCTCGATTCCCTATTTCGATCTCGCCCCGTCCTTTCGATTTGGACCCACTCCTGACTAGAATCACTCTTTCTCGGCGCTTTCTCCCCGAACTCGTCACCCTTGTCTGCCTTCTACCCCGCCCTGGTAAAGATCGACTCCCCACCCGTTTTGGTCCGGTTTAAATCTGATTTCGTTGCTTCTACCCCTTTTTTAGCTCGTCTTTTTTCGCGCCATCGGTGTAACCAGGTTCTGCCATGGGTTTTCATCGTTCTTTCCGGCTCGAGACTTTTACTTCTCCCCTGACTCCTTTTCCGTACCTCACCCGCCCTCCTCGTCCAAATGACTCGAGCAGTTTTTCTTTATGCCTTTTTTTGCGATCCCTGTCCGTCATCGATTTTTCACTTGCATAAGATCGATTTTGTCAAAAGTATTTTCGCGATCTTTGCCCGCTTCCATCTTGATAAACCCCTCCTACGTTTAAGATCAATTCGACCTTTGAACGATACCCGCTGCCCCCGCGGACACTCCCGATAGCCATCTTTACCCTGTATTTCAGACGGCTTTCCTGAACGATCGGTCTTACCCCTCTTGGAGACCCTGAATCCGATTACTCATTTACGCTCCAGTCGACGCAAGAATTCCTTACTAATCAAAGATTGCGTTCTCTTACCCCAGGATATACTTTTTACCTCTCCGTAAAGGGACTACACATCCCACCCAGATGAGAGCGGAAGAGCGATTGAGGAATGTGATATTTCATATCCGGTCCTGCCTACCCCTAAGAACACTGCCTGGAATAAGTCGCCCCCCCTCCAATACGAGAGATTTCCCCCCATCCCCCGTCCCTCTGCTTGCCGGGTTGGATGAAGCACGGTCCAGGACCCTGATTTTTCGTCTTCCCCGTTAGGGTCCCTTCAGCAGATGGGGTCGCACCTTCGCCTAGAAGCGTAGAGTTTTTTTTTGCCCTCGGTCCGCCTTCGTTACGTTGGTTTTCCCTGATTCTTCCCCCTCGCAGTCTTTGCATTGGCTTACGCGTGGCATTCTGACCTTTCTTCCCCAGCCAAATTTGACCAAGAAGTACAGCAAACCACCGCTGAGAATCCGGCGAAGTATAGCTGCTACGGTAGACTGCCTCACCCCTGCAACCTACTCTATGATAACCCAGAGGAACGAGCCAGAAATTTTAGGACCCCCGTCACTTCCCCTGATCCTCTCCCTTCAAACGAAGATGATTCAGATGTCAAGACAGGCGCTGAATTCCTTCCCCTTTGTGACTTCACCCAGCTAGTTCCAAACCGACTTTTTGATCTAAGGTTTCCCCTGCCTTATCATTTTAAAGAGGGGTTTTTGCGCTCATGGGAGGTTGCCGCCTTGCCTTGAATCCAGGCCGCAGCAGAACCATTGTTTCTAAGCGCTCGGTAGATTAGTCACCCGGGCACCCCTCATTTGAGAAGCTTTTTAAGAGATCGGACAACTAGTAAGATCCAATAAATCACTTAAGTGCAATTCCCGCCCCCTATGACCCATTCAGTGCCGTTGCAAGCGAACTCCTTATTCTCTAAACACGTTAACTTTTTGAATGAGGTAACTGCCGTTCATTCCTTCCCACACCCGCGGATCTCATAACGAAACTAATCCCCCATCTCCTCCTTCACATATGTGGCCCCGTCATGCCCGCTTTTATACGCACAAATACCAGCCGAGATAAACGTGTTGTTTGCGCCGCTGATTGATCATCCTCGACACCTAGACGCGTACGAGTGCTTTCCCAGACAGGATTGATTCTCAACCAGAGGTGGGATAGAGACAACTGAATCTCTTTTTAGAGCCTACCCAGGTTCTATTGTTTTGCTGCTAGGCCCTCAATCCTGACCTCCTGCCCAACCGTGATTTGTCACGCCAGGGGTCGGTGATTGAATTGCGATTTCATAGAGTGATTGCGCTCTTTGATCTCCACCCTTCATACCCACCCCTAACCCCTCGTTTTTCTCTTACTTGAGTTGATATGTCGCCTGCTCCGCCGTATATACCTATTCCCCGACCCTTTCCTGGCGGCCCCTCTCTCGACGGTGGGACGGTCCTCTACAAGTAAAACCGATGGTTCCAGACTTCGAAATCTTCCTCCCAACCCCCCCCCCCCCAATGGTCTCCGTGGCAGTTCTATTTTTTTCTCTGACTACGTTCTGAAGACCTATGAACAGCAGATCTCATTTACCATCCCATATATGTCCCAGATCTTTCTCTCTTCTTTGTCACTGCCCTTTTCAGAGTGCAGGCTTGTCCGAGTTCGTCTTGTACCGCACTCGCGCTGTTGTCGACCACAATGGTCCTCTAGGCCTACCGGTTAGTCCTTCAATGCGCCGACTGCTCGTCCGATCTTTTACGTAACAATACGTGCTTCCGCTTTCGGTGTGCTTTGATCACTTTACGATCTGTGCCTGCTAGCGCTTGAAGTTCCGCTGTCCTCATCCCTAGAAGCCTCCCGACGATAGAAGACGATTTCTTGTGTTTCCGACCATCATTACTTCCCAACGACCCGTCAATAGCCCGATTTCCAGCTGTAGACTTTAATTGTAAAATCCCTCTGAACGTCTCGGAAGTCAGATATGGTTTTGCCTTTCCCCTAGATTACCGTTAGACCAACCCCCACTTCTCTGCTCCCCTGAGTCACGAAACCACTTACAATAGAGAGCCTCTCCCTTGGCAGAGATTTTCCCCACCCAGAGAGGATTACCCTGATTTTTTTAGATTACACCGCCGACCCCAGGGCCGCCCGAGAAAGGCGCTATCCAGGTCCGTATAGTATATTTTTTTTTGGTTCTATGACCCCCGACTCCTTTCAGTGTGCACAATCAGCATTTTCGCCC
>Ga0179593_1283447_pt1 | contig 17235 bp, 16 predicted proteins | sample CZODoug2_1_08_16_FD_185931 | JGI IMG/M metagenome (GOLD analysis project Ga0179593, IMG submission 185931) | Vadose zone soil fungal communities from Angelo Coast Range Reserve, California, USA - CZODoug2_1_08_16fungal (PacBio error correction) | ecosystem: Environmental > Terrestrial > Soil >... | reverse complement strand
CAGCTGGTTGTCAGTTTTTGCTGTCGACGCACCCCACTCACCCCGGTTGGTCCTGATTCCGCGGAGCGCCCCAGTCTGTTTTGTGTGCACTGTTCGCGTTTACTAAACATTTTTGTCAAGGCTACACCGCCTTTTTAAAAACCTCCTCTCCTGTGCATAATCGGCGGCACTTCTCGTTTTTTTTGACTGAGCTTTTTTCCGTATGGCTTCTTATAATTCAATTTTTGTTTGTCTGAGATTTCCAGTTAATGCGGCCTTCTTCCCCGGTCTCCCCCCATATCTCTTTTTCTGTTTACCAATCCGCTTTTTTTAACCCCTGCTCGAGGGGCGCGATATCCTAAACCCCTATAGCGGGCTTTTTTGCTCCCTTCTTTTAACCCTTGAACACAAAACCGTGCGAGTACCGATAGTCCGTAACACCGATGCCTCAGTTTTTAGATGTTTACACCCCCTCTCACTCTGCCGATGCCATAGTCCCTGCCCCCTTTCTTTCGGCCCTATTCCTTTTTCGGAATCTACGATGCGCTGGTAGTTGCTACCCATTGGTTTTGTTTTGCCGCACCTTGATTCTCTACCTCCCCCTCCCCGCGAGCCTTCGTTCATTTGATTCCACCGTACTATTCCAGTCAAGTCAGTCCTATCTTCTCGATTACCTATTTGCGGAATGCTCCCCTCACCCTTTTTTTTTACAACTTTTTCACCGGGACGCAGCGTTTGCCTCATTAGAATGTGTTTCAAGGTGAAAGCAACCCCTGACATGCATCCCATTTGTGCTGATCTTCCCTTTCCAATCTGGTTTTCTTAAAGTTGGATTTTTCTGCGGAATTCCCTCCCCTCGGCCTCCAACCCCACTGTCCACTTTTGTTACTTCCTTCTGACCATGCTTTTATTTTCTTTGTGCTGGTTTTTTTGTCTTTGATGGGAGCGGGGCCGCCAGTCTATCAATGCATTCATTCTCCCCCTTTCTTGACTCCCCTCCCGCCCCTCTTGTTTAGTTAGCCCCCGACGCGATCTTTTTGTCTGGTTAAGGTCATTATGTCGCCGGTCTCCCTCCCTTCTACACACAATGCCCGCGGATTTTCTTTTTTTTTGTCTTCATCCTTTTTGAAGCCCAGATTTTTGATCCTATTCGCGATCAACCTCGGCGGATCCGTCTGACGTGTCGCTTGCTCCTCTCTCCCACCCTTTCTTTCACACGTACTTCCTTCATCCCTCCCTTGCTCTTTTTTTGAAACCACTCGCGTCGTGTTTGGCTCCTCTCTTTTTTGACGCCGTAGTTGCATAGAGACTTGCGGTACGGCCAAAAAACAAAAAAAACCCCCCTCTCTTTTTAACCCTCCTTCAAGACTGTCGCGCCGCAGTCGTTGTTACGTGAGTGTGTGACCTTTTCCTCTCTCCTTCTTCACAGGTTTCCTTTTTTTTTTTTGGGGTGTTGGGTTTTGGGCACGCCCCTCTGGTCTCGTCTTTACGCAAGCCCCTCTTCCTTCTCTCATGGGCTTCTTTTTCCCTTTTTCTTTCCCCCCCCCCTTCTGCGGGAATTTTTTCCTCCTCTATCTTCTCTTTTTTTTAGATTATATCTTTGGCATGATCAGTGGGGCGTGTTTTCATCCAATCCGGGCGTCGTTTTTGCTTGAAATCCCCTTCTCGGTTCATGTCGGTTTCGGCTTTCCTTTTGACACCTTTTTTCCTGGAGGTCGTGTATTTCTTGAGTTCAAGCAAATTTTTTGTCCTTCTAGTGCCCCAGTTCAGCTGCCCTCCCCCTCTTTTGATTTTTTTTTCTTCCCATACCTCCTCGTCGCCATCGTCTGGTACCCAATCATCTCTACTGCCGCTGGCTGTGACGTTCATATTAATGTTCTCCTCTTTCGCCCCCGACTGCATTTTTTATGTGTCTACAGGCGCGACTCGTTTCACTTCCCCCCCAGATTCCCCACTCTCGCTGTACTTTTTTTTACTGGCGTTTTCCTTCCCCCCTCAGTTTCTGCTCATTCTTCTAGATTTGGTAAAGCCCCCTGTGTTTTTTTGTTTGGTCCGTTCCCATACGCGCCTCTCCATACACGTTCTCTTTTTTCTTTATTTTTTTTTGTCCTACTCTTTGTTGCTATTGCAGACGTTGCCACTTGGTTGGCTTGCCTCCCCCTCCTAGAACGTCTGGAGCGTCCCCTCCGCCCCGTATTTCCCCCTCCTTGTCACACCTTTTCCTTTTTCAAAAAGAATACTTGAAACTGGGGGGCTGGTCGGAGCGGTGCTTTTCTTTTTTCTTTTCGACGCCACTTCGTTTCTCTGCTTTTTTGGCTTTACAGTTCTTCGTTCCTACTGGACCGGTGCATTGAAATCACAGCGCGAAGTAGTGAGCGTTGCGTCCCCCACGTAACTTTGGTCCCTTGCACTCTTTCCCTTTTTCTCTTTCCCACCTTCCTCCGCAATTTTTTGTTTACCTTTTTGTTGAGCTTGTTTGGGGTTGGACCGCTCACCGATGTTTTTCGCTTCGGCGCAGTCCCCCAGTATTTTTTGTGCTAGTTTCACCTTCCGTTGCAGCCTCCCCTTCTTTTCCTTTCCCCGAGTTTCTTTTTCCCCCCCTTCTCCTCCCGTCCTCCCCGACTTGTTCAACTGCAATCTTTCTTATGACCACATTGAAACTACAAAGGTGGGGATGGTCCGTTGCGGCGGTTTTTCTTTTCTTCCAGCCCTTGCGGCTCTGTGTTGGCTCGTCACACTGCAGAATTCGAGGCTTGAACCCGGAGTGGATTTCGCCCCCGAGAACGTAAGTGAGCCCGGTCAGCCTTTCCTCACCCTCTCTTTTGCAAGTTCCCCCCTCTTTTTCCTCTTTCCACAAACTCCCCTTCTTCAAGGTGACCCCTGGGTGTGATTTTTAGATGTTTTTTCGGTGCTGATCTCTCTGTTAAATACTCTATTTTTTTTTGATTTTTCCTCCCTCACAGCTTTCAAGTGATCCTCTACCCTCCCTTCCCCTTTTCCCTCCTTAGTGTTTTGGTCCTGACATTTTTAGCTTTCGCTTTCCCCCCTTCCATTTGGATGACTCTCACGATTAGCGGTAAGACCCCAACTCAGTGCTTTTTCCCTCCAGTCTTGACCCTCTCCCCCCCCCCAGAAACTGTGATTCTTCCCAACCCCAATCTGTAGCCTTTCTTTCCGTCACGCTACGCACCCTGCCCGCTTCGCGCCAGACCGTTCCCACTCATCAGGTTGTTGTGTTCCCATAGCAGCCCTCTTTTTCTCTGCCCCCCGTTCGTTTGAGCGGCCGATATACGTTGCCATCAGGATGACATGCGGCCCGGACTGTCCATTTACGCCCCCCACTTCCTTTTTTCCCTTCGCCACCAATCTTTCGTCACTTATTTTTCTTCCGTTGTCTAACCTCCTCCTTTCCAATGGTCACCATTTTAGTGGGGTCTCGTAAGGAAAGTCTGACTCCTTGACCCACGTTCGTTTTTCTTCCGTTTTCTGACTTCCTCCCCTTCGCGGTTTTCTCACCTCTCCCGACCCATCAATATTGATTGACATACTGATCGCGAAAGTCATTTCCTCTTTCCCGCCCCCCCCGCCACCAGATCAGCTTACAACCGTTCCCACCCCGCGTTGATTTCGTTGTTGTCCGTTATTGTCGTCCACGTTTGAGGGCCCTGGCTCCCCTCCCTTACTTTGGTTTCTTCCGCAACTCGTTGACTCGTCCTTGAAACTAGAACCGCCATCTGGACTTTCCAAAACTCCAAGACTCCTAACGTTAGTAGGGCGCGTTCCTCCCTTCTTTTCCTTCCCCTCCTCCCCCCTTTTCTTCCCCCCCCCCCCCCACTCCTAACGAGTGACACAGCTCTTGATGTCCCCAGATCCTTTTAGAGTCCATTCCTTAGCTTTTACTTTTACTGTGCTCCATTCTGACTCGCCTTTTAGGCCCCAGAAAATGCGGACTATCCCTCCCCCCCTAGGACTTCCCCTCTCTTACTGCGGCCCTTTCCTTTCCTACTTTCTTTTTTTACGCTGCAAGAGCTCGTTTTTGGGCGCACAGTTTCACTGAACAGGCATTTTGAGACACCAAGGCACGTGACCTCTCACGCTTTTCCCCTCCCCCCCAAAATATTTTCCTCTTTACCCGCTTCTCCTTTATTCCTATGATAATTTTTTTTTTTTTAGAGCCCCCCCACGGGGGGCTTCCCTGATTCCCTCCTTGGCCGCATGACCCCTGACACCCGTTTCTCACCCCCCCTTTCTGACCGTCCGGCGGTCTTTTTTCCTCCCTGTAGCAAACGACACAGTGATATTTGCCCTCCGTCCGATCCCACAACGGATTTTCTGGTTAAAACCTCGGACTTTTGACTCCCCTTCCTAGCCTTCCCTTCCCTTTTTTATTCTGTGCGTCCCACGCAGATTCAGCCCACCGTCCTTTTTTCCCCTCCATGGATTGATAAGTCAAAACATAGGAACCAGGCTCTTACCCAGAAACTCCCGGAAGGAGGATGCGCCCGCTTGATTTCGATGGGTCTTTTTTTCACCGAAAGATATATATCCCCTTCAGTCGTTTTTAATCAGATCTTTAGTATTTCACTAGCCTAGGTAAAGCCTTCCTCGGGACTTCCTGGAAGCCAGTATTTGCTAAGCTGTCGCTGATCAGAGGAGCAGACCAGATGCCTCTGGCCTTCCCTTCGCCTCCACCCTTAAGGATTTGGCGTTCGAAAGCGCCCCTCGTATAGCAAGAACTTTTTGGGTGTCCCCTTGTTCGACAGGTTTATCCTTGCCTTTACATTACCGAATTCCCAAGATCGAAATAGCTCGTCGTTTTGCGTCGAAAGTTTTTTCATCCAATAATTTTGCCGGCTTTTTTTTTTTTGTCTCTCTCCCAGTTCATTTTGCCTCTTTCCGTCCACCTCGAGCTCGCCCGCACAACAAAGTCACTTCGGCCTGTTACTGAAACAACGTAATTCCCTTTTTTTTCTTACCTCTTTTTTTTGAGTTTAATTCTTTACTGCCCCAAAACATAGGTTTACCCCCTTTTTTTCAACCCTCCTCCTATCTATCTCTCTCCCCCCCAAATTTTAGGCGATTTTGTGTCCAAACCTTAGCCTTAGTCCCTGATGTTTCCACCCGGGACCGCGCCAGTTTGTCCCCATGGTGCCTTATTCCTCTGCCCTTTTTCTCGAGGGCCGGTCGTTTTATTGTTTTTAATTTCAGAGGCTTCTTTCCCCCTAGGGGGGCTCTCCGAACTTTCATGGCTCCTTGTGCGTTCGGAAGGATGATTTTTTTTTTCCAGAGTGTGCTCTTCCGAGAATTCCGCAGCCCTCTTATCGTCTTCCCAACAGCTAGTTCGACCGTCGATTTATGTCGTTGTCGATGGTTCGCCGTTCACCCCCTTCAGGATGGACTTCTTTCCCTTTGACTCTCCTTCCTCTCTTTTTTTTTAGACCTCGTTCCCCCCCCGCCGGAACATCCGATCTTTTGCCTTCTTTTATTTGAACAGCGAAGAGGTGAGTTACCCCCCTCTACCCTCATACGCTCGCCCTTCGTGGTAGAGTTTTAAGGCCCCTCCTTTATGCCTTCCTTATACTATATTTCCTTCCCCCATGTTGTTTAGCTCTCTCCTTCCAGGACCCCTTTCGTCAGGGCTTCGGCACGATTTTCTCAAAATTCCGCGACTGAGCAGCGTAGCCCCCTTCTTCCTGTTCCCACGATCGCTGGTGGCAGTGATCACTCTTTCCACCTTCCCTTTGATTGTTTGTTCTTCTTGGTCCACATTTTAGACCCCCCCCAAGTGAGAGTGACCAGATTTTGGGAGCACCACTTTACCTGGGTTTCGGGGAGATTGTTCCCACTTGAGGTAGTAAAAGAGAACTGCGAATGCCTCCTTCTCTTCACATAACAATGCCGGAAAGATTCTTGGTTTTTTTGAAGAAAGAGAGTTTTTTGTCGCTAGGTCAGCGCATACTTATCTTTTCCTCCCCCTCGCCTTTCGCGCTTTCGACGCTTAGACATCATTCGCGCCACACTCGTTCATGCACTTCCGACGGTCCCCATTTCTCTCCTCCCTTCCCTTCAGCTATAAACGCGGCCGAACAGTGGTGTCAAATTGCGTTTGCACGTGTCCCCCCTCCCAGCTGGCGCTTCTCCCTTCCCTCTGAGACCTTTTCTAAGGTTCCACCCTCCGTCGCTTGTTGTTTTTTCAACTCTGTTCGTCATGGCATTTGGTTTCTAGTTTTCGGAAAGGACTTTTATCCCCACCGCTAATGCTCCACTGTATGAAGGTTTTTATCCTGCACAGGCTTTGCCTTCCCTTTATCTGTGGTTGGCTTTTCCGCTGAGTTTTTCTGCTTTTTTGGCGCCCGTATCAAACCCCTTTTCCCTTCTTTCCCCCCACTGAGCCGGGTCTCCCCCTATTGAATTCACCCCAAGCCACGTTGCTACAGCCCTCTCGCTCCCCCGCTCTTTTTCTTGCTCTTTTTTCCCTTTCCTTTTGTCTCATTAAGACGGATAAATTGATCAATGGAGCCTCTTGCTTGCTGTTTCCCCTTGCACCTCCTTTTTTCGGCACGCCCCACGCCTTCACTTTTTTTTTTTCTCCCTTTGGTAAGTTTAGATGTTTTTTTTATAGGACCTTCCTATTTCCTCCTCCACGCTCATCCCCCCACCCACGCCTCCTCCAGATCCCCCGCTTTTTCCTTTCAAACACCCCTCTGCTTCTTGTGTTTGATGCGCCTGTTGGAACTCCCTTCTTTTTTCGTCCCTCTTTCTTCGGTTAACAAATGCCACCCACATCCAAACGAAATCGTAATAGTTCGGCCGTTGATCTTTAGTTGTGTGAAAGTTCCTTCATTTACCTTTCCTCCCTTGATTCTCAACTACCCCCACAGTTTCCCTTTTCTGTTTTTTTTTCGACTGCACTTCAGATTGGTCTGTTCTTACCACGTCTTTTAGGCTTTTTTCGGCCATCATTATTTTTTTTGCTGAGTTGAAATTTTCAATTGGTGTATGTGGTTTTTTTGTTCCCTTGTGTGAGGGTCTGAGTGCACCTCCCTTTTCTTTCGTCTTTGTTTCGCCCCACTGTTCTTTACCCTCCCCCCTGGCATGGCGGCACTGGTTTAAAGACCCACTGTTGATTTTGTTCTCGCATTTCTGTATTGATTTGCTATCTTTAATTTGACCCTAAATTATTTTTGGGTTTTTTCTTTCTGTTGCTCCTTCCGCCTTGCTCCCCCAATCTCTGTGATGGTCCGTGGTTTTTCGCTTTTTCACAAATTTCCCCCCCCATCCTCTTCCCATTCGCCGCTTGTCCTTCACCAACTTCCTTTCTTTATGGACTGGAAGTTCAATTGCCTTTTAGAATGAAGTTTAGATGTAATGCGCCTTTGAAACCCGAGACCCCTCAGATTCTGGTTTCTTCGTCTACGCTTTCCCTCGGTTTTTTCCCCCTGGTCTCCCAGTACCCCCTTGGATCCCTCAGTTACGTTCCTTGTACAGCGAGATTAGGCGCCTCCGTCGCTTTTATGACGCTCGTCCTCTATCTTGTTTTGGTTGGTGTTTCCTCCTTTGTGTGTCCTTGCATTCCAATCCGCTAGCCTCCGCCCTTTGGCTTTTTGATGTGTGTGCGCCTTCCCCCTTTTTTGTTTCTTTTCCTACGATTGCCGTCGCCCTTCTGCACAGTGCGCCGTAGTTTAGAGTCAGCACCAGTCACTCACGTACCTGTCCAATTCGCCATCGTGCTTTTTCATGACCCCCCCGAAATCTTTGGGGGAGGTTTTTTTTATTTGGTGAGGTTTGCCTCACTTTTCCCTTTCTCGTATTGTTTTCCTCCCCCCTCACAGGATTTCTTTTCTCTTTTTTTTCAATTACAGAGGCCCTTACCGGGTTGGCTGTCTTGCGAAGTAAGTGGGGATCCTTCAGAAGGCCATACCCCCCTAACGTTTTCCTTTTTGCCTTTTCCCCCTCTTCCCAACAAACTAAGGTCCTTTCCTGGGGACCCTTTTTTTTGGTCGGTTGTTTTTTGTTTGGACGACCTTGTTTCTTGCTCGGCTGTTTGTTCTCCGTCCAGATAGCCTTGGTCAGTTTCAATGCCGATTTTTCCCAGGAGTGCATGAACCTCTTTGTATTTTAATTCCCTTACCCCGCTGCCCCCCCCCTTACTTTTCAATTTCCTCAACTTTGCTTTTTGATTCACCACAAGGTTCCCAACGTCGGGTCTTTTTAGCGCGGCGGCTTGGTCTTTTGCGTTGACGCGCACCCCCGTTCCTCTTTTGTCTTTTCAGTAAAGATTTTTTTCTTTCACAATGCTCTCCCCCCCCTCCACTGAGTTGCCTTGACCCCGGATTCTCATAGTTCGCGTTAGCCCCACTGTAATCACGACTTTTTCCCCTTCCTGAAGAGCGTTCGATTCCCAAAACACTACCTTTTTTCTTTCTTCTTTTGGGTGCCCGTTTTTTTTAGCCCGGATGCTCCGCTTTTCTGTGGGAACCATCTCTCATTTTCCTCCTACTTCTTTGTTGAGAGTTGCTGGTCTCCTACCCCGCCACGCACTCCCCTCTGAACAGGTCCCCCCACCCTTTTTCGGGGGTCATTCAATTTCGCGCTTTTGCGCATTGTCACCTCGGGTCTTTCTGTTGCCGACGCTCCCCATTCCTTTCTCCTGGTTCCTGTCTTAACACTCCGTTTTTTTGCCTGGAACCAACTAGTCACCCTATTTCTCCAACAAATCCCGTCCCAGCTTGAGAGGTCAGACACGCAAACCAGAGCTCTCATTACCCCCCTCCTACTTTCCCTTCTTTGTTTTGGGTCATCTCCCCCTCCTCTGCGTTTTAAACTGTGGTGGTTCGTTACAGTGTAAGATTCGCGGTTTTCTCATGTCCCAAAAATTTTGAGGCGGTCCTCCTTTATTTTCCCCCCAGCACCCCCCCTTATTCCTGTCCGCCACCCCTCCTCTCCTCTCCCTTTGGGAGCTATTTCACCCCGAACACGCTGCTACAATTCACTTCCACCAAGCCCTTTTCTTTGTGTGGTTGACTTCGCTGAATTTTTCCCCCTTTTTTCTGTCTGGGACCGGTCACTAATTGCTTAGGATTCATTCCCTTTTTTCCTGGTGCCTCTTCCTTTTCCCCTAGCACCCGAATCTGTTGATGTTATCCCCACCCCTCCGAGCTACGAAGTAAGTGAGTGTAAACAAAGAATAGCCCGTTCCCCCCCCCCGCCATTTTCCTTAGTTTTTCGTTTTCTTTTTCATCGCCGGCCCCTCTTCTTTTTATCTGTTTCCGTGATTTCAGCCTTTTAGAGCGTCCTCACCCTTTGCTCGGCTCCTCTTTTCATTTACCCTATCCCCCCATCAAATATGTTCGTGCACCCACTCCCAATAAGTTCCCAAGTGATTTCGGCGAGGTTGCCTGGAACGGCCCCCCCCCTCCCTCCACCGGTTTTACCCCCACGTCAGTGTTTGCCTCGGCTCTTTCTTTTATCAGGTTTCTTTTTGGTGCGGTGATCCCCCGGTTTTTTCTTTTTTTTGATCTTTGTTTGTGCCGCCCTCTTTCCCTGAAAGCGTGTAGCGCGGCCCCTCTTTCGATTCAGAACATGAATTATTCCCCTGCATTCCGCTTCTCACTATTTTTGTGGCTTTTGGTGAAAAGCGATGGCGATTGTGGTGGGTTTTTGTTTTTTTTTTTTTTGTTTTTTTTTTGTTTTTTTTGTGGATTTATTTTGAATTCGCGACCCTTTTGTCGCAAGGCGTCCCTCCCCCTAACTACACAAGAATTAGTTTTTTGTCAGGTCCTTCCCTTCTCTTTAATTCAGTTTCTCCCCCCCCCCCCCCAGTGGGCGGCTCCTTCCCTCAATCCTCTCCCACGTGCCTTTAAGGTGGAGGGAAACGCTATGTTACTGAAAAGAATAGGAAACTACTCTCAACCTATCCTTCTTCTCCCCACTCCTCAGACTTGACCCTCCTCCCCTAGCCCTTGCTACAGTCCCTTTGGCGCGACCATAGTTTTGAACCTTCCAACTGATTTAGACCCTTTTGCTTCACGTCCTCTATTTGGAAAACTGTCCATACGATTCCCCTTCGTTCTCCTACTTCTTTGCGTTTGTTGCCGCTGTGGTTTGCATGTCCGAGATTCCGTCCCTGCACCAAGAGGAGCACAGCCCTTTCTCATCACCCCTCTAGCGCGCCTGTTTCCTTGTTGTTTTGGCAAGCTTCCAGCGTGGAACACATCCAGTTCTTTTGGTGCTGCTTTCCTCGACCCTAGGACTGCTTTTAGCGCTCCTCTTGCCTTCGTCTCTCTGCCTCCCATTCCGTCATGCTTGTGCGCAAACGTTGCCCTTCTGTCAACAGACAAGCACTAGGCGGATTACCCATTGGACGGCTGGCAAGGCGAAATTCTCTTTACCCCCCCAATGCCGCAGATCCGGCTCACCTCTCTCCTCGTTAGCTCCAACCGTTTCGCACCCTTTAATTTTTCGGCGCATTGATCAGAAGTCATTGCAATGCTGGAGGGCGATCCCCCTTCTCTCCCCGCTTTCCACTCCATCCAAAACGTCCAACTGTTCAGCCACACAACAGACTCAAGTGGTTTTTTTTTTTTTTTTTTTTGTGCTGACATCCTTCGTTTTCGTTCTCCTTCCCCCCCGCGCCCCCAAACGCCTCTGGGTCCAAATATCACCAAGATTCCCCCTTTTTATCCCTAACCAGGTCCTGGCGATTCTTTTTTTAAATTTTCACCCACCTTTCCAGATCAGTCGCCTCTTTTCACACCCCCAGGCACGACGGTTTTTCCATGTTTTGCCGTCGCCCAGGTTATAGATCTTGAGAGTTGCGCCCCCTTCCCCCCTGGTTTCTTAGAGGAGTATTTTGTGGCGATTATTTCTTGTTTGCTCGATTCTCCTCCGGCTCCTTTCGGCCCATATTGCGGCTCGACCTCGTCCCTGCGAAACCCTTGACTCTGTCCCCCCTCTCTTGGAAGACGATTTGCTGTCGCTGGGCATCTTAGCGTTCCCCCTATTTTTCTAGCACCCCATATAAACCCAAGGTGCGGTAAATGACTTGCTCTTCAACTCGACCTGTTTTTTTAGACCTTTTGCCTCGGTCCTCCCCCTCCTCGTAGTTGCTTATTCCTAAACCTGCCCCCTCGCGGGTTCCAAACCTTTACTTTGCATTTGCGCCCTTTTCTCGCGCTTTTTTTCGCCTATCTGCCGCCATAACGTCCGGCGTCATCTTCCAAATCCGTTTGTTGTTCTCTCGCGACCGGCCAGGACTTCCTATTTGATTCGTGCCAATCTACCAGCTCCCGCTTTAATGATATCCCCCAACCTTCCCCTTCTTTTGGACGAACGTCCTCTGACCAGAGAATCTTTACCTTCCGGTTTCGCTTTTTGTCTTCCCCTTTGGTTCCTTGTCCCCAAACCCATTTCTGTACCTTTTGCAGATCCTTTCTCGAGTCCCCTCTTGGTTAGATGTATTCTTCGCACCTCTGCCTCTGCCCAGCGAATCATCGCCTTCACACTTTTCGCGGGTAATCTTTTTCTCTATAGAGTCAGCTCCGCTCTAAGAACACGAGCCTTGATCCGGATGACGAGGTAAATCCTTTCTTTCACACCTCCTCCTCTAATCTACAGTGCCGTAGCGCCACTCTCCCTCGTCTCGGATTTTCCTCCCCCCCTTTCAAACACCAGGCTGGCCTTTTTTAAGGTTTTTTGGTCTGCGTTCTAGAATTGGTTGAAGTGGACACCGTGAATCGCCTCCACTGGTGGCTGATATTCGGCAGCCACTGTTCCTTGTAACAGCAGGCTTGGTTTCCTTCCCGTAAGCCCAAAGAGAGCTTTACAAAAACCCCTGTAAGTAAGTAATCCTCCACATTCCTTTCCCTTGACCTTTTTTTTTGACTTTTCCAGGCGGGTTCGCTCCTTGGTTTTGCGACTAATTACAACGTTGGATTTAAAATGTCCTTTCTCCCTGCTTGACATGATTCTTTTCAAGCGCCACGTTTTTCTTTCGCTACTCTCTCGTTTTTGAAATGTTCATTCACAATCGTTGCGAAAGAAATCAACTTCTTTCCGTAGTCGTTCTTTGCGGTGTCGCCCAACGGTCACCGCTTTTCTTACGCCAATATTTCCCTTTTTGATCCTCTTTCGAACAGAAAAGGGCGTTAGTATCCCCGTTCCCGTCCTCCTCTACTGCGCGCACCGGCAACCCCCCCCGGCGGTCCTAGCAATTCCATCCCCCTTGAAGCATTCACGAGACGTGTTTCTTCGCATCCCGCTTTTGTGACGCCGCGCTGGGCATAGATTTTTGAGGGTAACCAAGTAAAAAACTTTTCTTTAAATCTTCCCGTCTGCCCTCAGTTTCGTGATCCTTTTTTCTTTTTCGATCTTTTTACCCGGGATTCATCCTCGTTTCCTCCCTGCCCCATTCGATTATTTGGGTTAACTCCGTTTATATAGTTTCCTCTCTTTTCTTCTTTCAGTCTTAGGCTTTCTCCTCGATATGTTGTGTGTGCGTGTGTTCAATTCCCTTCGTGAAGTTTTGCTAACTTTTTTGCCTTGACGAGACCACTGGGTTTCCCTCACCTTTTCGTTCCCTCTCGGCCCTTTTTGCACGGCTTTCCCGACCCAGTTTGGATTTTCGTGGCCTTCTCCTGTCCGTCTTAAGAAAATCTATTTTCTTTTCTTTCGTGCAGGATACACGGCTTGATGGTCCGTTTTTCTCTTTTTAAAAATCCCCCCTTCTCTCCGTCGCGCTTGGACCCGGTCACCCTTCTCTTATTGGCCCTAGTGAATGAGTATTTTTTTTTTTCAGCTCATTCCTACGTTCCGACCGCTCGACGCGCATGTTCTTTGTGAGAGACGGATAAGAGAGAGAGTTAAAAGGTTCAAAGGGGATCCACCTTCGTTGCCTTTACGCTACCTTCTTCGGTTTCAAGCAATTTAGTTTCCTTTCTTGCATAGTCCGTAAGGAGGGGCCTACCCCCCCTTTCTTTTAGTGGCAGTTTTTCACGTGCCCCATACGAGCAGAATCATAACTTCGTCTTATTATTGTTTTTTCTCCGTCACCAGTTATTTTTATTTTCAATGACGAGGCAGTCCCTTCGTGCATGAAAGTCTTCGAAAAGTCACCGTAGAGAGGGTCCCGAAAAGGACTCCCCAGAACCGTGGATTAGAATAGTGGAAGTCGATAAACATTTTCCTTCCTGTCGTGGGGACCTTCAGTGAGAGGCTCTGCGTTGATTATTTTCGGGATTACATTGCCCTTATCATCCCCGCACCAACTCTCCACTCCCCAGCCCCTTTTCGACCACCTCTTCCCCACCCCATATCCCCCCCTCCACACCTCTCCCCCTCGCACTCTCCCCCCACCACCCACCCCCTTCGCCCCCTATTCTATCCAACCCCCTCTTCCCCTCATCTACCCCCTTCCCCTCACTCTTATATTTTCCTCGCACTTCCCCCACTTCCTCCCCCACCCTCCCCCCCCTCCTTCCGTCCCCCTTCCCTCTCCCCCCCTCCTCCCTCTCCCACTTCCACCCTCCCCTTACCCCCTATTCCCGTTCCCTCCTCATCCCCTCCTCCTTCCCTACCCCCCTGCTCCCTACCCCCCCTTCCCCCTCCCCGCCCCTTCTTTTCCGGGTAGAAATGTTTTGTCGCTCCCCTCTTTTTTGGTGCTGCATGAAGAGTCCCCGGTTGCATGTCCTCCGCCGCGCACTTCGTGAGCGTCCTCCCCCTTCCCCCCCCTCCCCGACCCGTGGTAATTCGTCAATCGTGCTCGATGACCAAAGAACAAAACGAGTGGTGGACCTTTCGTGCTCTTCTGTTCTTTTGTGTGGGGGTTACCTATATTTCCGTCAGAGGCTCGTCTTTTTTGGTTCCCCCAATTAGTTTCGCCGAGGAAGCCCCCCGGAGGCATGACATCCGAGCCGAACTAAGTGAGGGTCCTCCAAGGTCTCCCACGAACGTGGTTTTCTCCCCTCTTGCTGTTCTCTTTCCACCCTAACCCTAATGGTGTAACCTGTTCTGCGTGGTCTGTTGTTTGAGCGTTGCGGCGTGGATTGAGTTTAAGTTTAGTCTAGGATTTTGGGCGTCCAGATTTCTGGGAGTAGTTTCACTTCTCGGCCCCGCACGGACTGTCTCCCTGAAGCCGCGAATCGTGTCGCGGTCAGCAACCGGCCCAAGATCTTTTTTCACCAACCTGAGTCAATTTCCCTCTCCGTTCGAAGGACCACAACTCGTTTCGGTGGTTTACCCTTTCGTGAGCTGCCGCGTTTTCTGGTGCGGGGCTTTCCTCTTTTTTTCCATCTTGTTTTTGTCTCAGATCTTGGTAGCCCGACCCATGATCAAGTGCAGCTTAACGGACCAGGTCCCCTTTCGTATTCAGTTTTGCCTCCAGCTTGCGTGCATGCCACGCTCGGTGAGGGCGGGGCTTGACCGCTCCTTTCCTTTCGAGGCTCCCGATCAGAAACTCCTTCCGTGTTTTTCCTTTCCCGAGACTCTGCACCCTCAATCTTTGTGACGGCGCCCAAGAGGTTGAGACGGTCGCCCGGCCTTCCCGCTCACGACCCGTCCGACCGCCCATTCCGTAGTTTCGTTTTGGTCATCGTCCCTCACGATGCGGACATTCCATTCTCTGATGGCGGGGCGTTCCCCTCTAACTCTTTTAGTCTTTATTCCCATGCAAATCGCGGAGGAATTGCCACTACACTGTGACGGCCCAACCACTCCGAGGCCGATGAACGTACCGTTTTGTTCTCTTCCTTCCCCCTCCCACAGCCCCTTCAGCCTACGGACCAGTTTCCCCCGCCGCCATTTCCTCTTTGTGTTCTCATGCCACTGCGAATGTAAAATTTCGTGGGAGGGCCGGGGTGACCTCCCTCCGTTTAGCGCGATCATGTCCTCCCGTGCAGGGGCTCGTTCCCCCCTCCCCTGCATTGTGCTGGCTCCAAACACCCGAGCCGCGAACTTCCGTGAGCGTTCCGAGAGAATCGCTAACGGACCAGGTCCCAAGACTCTTTCCGTCGTTTCGTTTTTTCCCTTTGAACGGCACCTTTCCCTACTTTCCCACGTTAGTGTCGGGCCGTGGTCTTACCGACTAACAGGGATTAAGCACTGAGAAGTCCTCGCATTGAAAAATCACTCCATCTGTGTCCGTGACCTCCACACCCATCCCTGCTTCTTGAGTCGTTTCGCTTTTGCGCTTATGCGCCTATTCCCAACGTCCCTACCAGCTGCTTACCCCCCCTCTCAGTCTCGGGAGGTCAGTAGCGGCTTGCCGCCTGGTCATGGGGCGCGGTTATCTTTGACGGTTCCCCGGTTTTTGACGATGTTCGCCTCGTAGCCGCGCCCTTCCCAAATCCCGTAGTCGTGATGGTCGAGAATTAGATTCCCCTCATCTAACTGTCCTTACTGCGACCTAAAATATGAGTTTTGAAGTCCGATGGGCGCCGATCTTTTTTTCCCCGCTCGTCATCCCTTACCATCCCCGCTTGCGTCCTTCCCCTGGCGTTTCACTCTTACCTACCACCATGATTCGAACGGATGTCCCTACGGAGCCAAAAACATTGTTTGGCCGCCGTGGCCCCCTCCCACTGGCCGCGAGTGTGACCGACCTTGCTTACGCGCTTTCAGGGCGTGCACGGGCCCAAGTTATCCAAATGACATGAAATTGCTCGGTCCCCCCCCCCCATATCTGAGGCGCCAATCCTCAACTTTTGTCCTTCCCTCCCACTATACATTGCGATCCGGCTGATGGTCCGTTGACGTAACCACCCCTCAACCGCAGGGACCCCGCTCCAGGTAGACCTGAGGATGACTGGTATTGCTCGGACCGTCACACCTGTCCCGCCGATCCTGTCGTTCTCGCTGCCATTTCGTTCGCTTGTTTTCGGTGTTTTCCGCAAGATCACTATATTGTCACCCTCGTGCAGCGCATCAACCGACGAGCTTGGTGTTTCATTTCTGTTGAAATCGTAGGTTAGGATCTGACGGCTTCCTTTTTGCCGGTGTTGTCTCTCTTCTCTATCCTGCGTCCCCTAATTCGCCTTGGGCTTTGCGATAGCGCCAAGTACGTTGTGCCGACAAAGGTTACCTTGCGACCCGCAAGCACTGGTTTTCGGCCCTGGTTCCCGGCTTGCCCTAGGAGTGCTACATGATTACCTGGTCACCATTCAGATCCGGTTTTCCCTTTTTATAGTAGCGAGTTCCAAACTTAATTCATCAAATCATGGAGCGTCTCCCTTTTGGAGTCCCCCCCCTTCCGCCCCTTTTTCATTCGTTTCTCCCCCCCCCCCTTCGCTCCCCTCCTCCTGGCCCCCCCTCCCCCCTCCCACACGTCCGGCGATAACAGTAATTACAGTGAGATTTGCGCGTTGAGGAGCGGACCAACGTGGACTGTCCCCAACCCTTTTTTTTGTTTTTTTTTTTTCCTCTCTTTTGTTTTTTTCTTTCTTTTTTTCTTTTTTTTTTTTTTTTTTTTTTCTTTTTTTTTTTTTTTTTTCTTTTTTGTTTCTTTTTTTTTTTTTCCCTTTTTTTTTTTTTATTTATTTTTTTTTTTGTTTTGTTTTTTTCTTTTTTTTTTTTTGTAGTTTTTATTTATTTTTTTTTTTTTTTTTTTTTTTTTTTTTTTTTTTTATTTTTTTTTTTTTTTTTTTTTTTTTGTTTTTTTTTGATTGAATCTCTCGTAATCAGCCACCCCTTTGATGCGATTAAGGGAGTTCACTTACCACCCATTTCTCTCGCCTATTAAGCGCCGCTGCTTTTCACCTGGGACGCTTTCCACGGTGAGGGAGGCGAAGACTATCTGCGGCCGAGGATTTTTTTGGACCTTCCGACTTGATGCGGACGTAGTGTTTTCTCCCCCCTTGAACGACTTTTATCGCGGTCTCCCCGCGCGCGCGACGGGCGCTTTGCGCAAGATTCGGGTGACCTCGCTTTTTTACTATCGTATCACCCACTGAGATGGAAGACTTTTCCTTGTCGCTGGGACTTTCTTCTTTTTTATTTTCGAGCACCCCCTCTACCCCACGGATGGGACTGCGGTCACCTATGGAGAGGACGCGATGTTATTTGTGGGAACCTTCAAAGAAGGTTCCTCACCCCCTCCCCGACTCGTTTTCATCGGATTATCTCGGAACCAGCTCATTTGAGTTCCAAATCCTTTGCATACGCTACCAAGCGTCAATTATGGCCGTCTTTTGTGACAGTGAGCCCCCGGAAAGCTTTTGGATGCCCCCCCCCCCCCCCCCCCCTTGAGGAAGTTTTACTGTGATG
>Ga0179593_1528768_pt1 | contig 17236 bp, 19 predicted proteins | sample CZODoug2_1_08_16_FD_185931 | JGI IMG/M metagenome (GOLD analysis project Ga0179593, IMG submission 185931) | Vadose zone soil fungal communities from Angelo Coast Range Reserve, California, USA - CZODoug2_1_08_16fungal (PacBio error correction) | ecosystem: Environmental > Terrestrial > Soil >... | reverse complement strand
TGAGTTTGACCCCTTCCCCCCCCCTCCCCTCTTGCTTCTTGCCGGTACATGACGTCCGCTTTTTTCCCCCCTCCCGTTCTGTGCGGTCCCCTTCGGTATTAAGGACCACTATTTCCTCCGCTTTCGGGCGCTGCTCTCTGCTCCGTGAACAATCCGTTTTTTTTTCCCAGATCCGCTGTCGCTCCCTCCCTCCCTTTCCACTCACCGGCCTCTCCGCAACGGAAGAGAGACATCTTTCGTGCCCGCTGCCTCTCCCTCTCCCTTACTCTTTTTTTCTCAGACGTTCGCCGTCTTATCAACGGAGAGAAGCTAGCTTGTCACCCCGGCTATCATTTGTTTGGCGACGCAACGTCCTTTTTTAACAATCGAGCACTTTCTTAGCCTCCCCTCCTTCCTTACAGCGACACAGCCTTCCCTTCCCTGAGAATGATGTGTCGTGAGTGAAGCCCCCCCCTCTCCTCTCTTTTCCGCCGCAGGCTTGACACGGCGGACTGATCTCCTTGCCGGCGTTCGTTGAGGGCATGAAAAGATCGGGTCTTACTGGCCTTTGCCTCTCCTCCCCCCTCCGCCAGTAAGTCATTCTGGACCTCCCCCTCCCTTTTCGCCACCAAACTCTGAGAACAACCAGGAAATAAAGTCTTTTCCTATCTTCAGTTGTTTTTACTTACCTACTGGCAGGGCTTCCTAGCAAAGGACCCTCATCTTTCTGTTGCCTTTTATCTACGGGAATGCATCGGTTAACGACAACTTCCAACTCTTTCTTTCCCCGACACCTCCCGTGATGCTCCCTATTCCCGGAAGGGCCAACTAACTTCGACCCCCTTCTCTGGAGATTCACTTTTGTGGACCCCTCCCCCTAGAAGTGGAAAACCCCCCCCTGTCCTTCATGAATACGGCTCTTCCTGGGATTTCAGAGGACTCCCCCGTAAGACGCGTTTCTATTTGGTTCTACCTGGTTCGTAATATAATTGCCTTTCCCGAGGCATGTTTCTCCTCCTTTTCTTCCCCTACTCGGATTTATTCCTTTGCGAGTGTCTCAACGGCTTTTCCCACCAAGGGTTTTGAAGGGATAGAGTTCTGCTTTAAATCGGTTGGTTCGACTGCGGCCTTTTGAGGAATAACAATGAAGCGTCTGTTCGCAAATGGTTTAAAACTGTTCTTCAGAACTTGTGGCCCCCCCCCCTCTCCAGGGCTGCCACAATTGCTTTTTTTTTTGGATGCGGCAAAGCGCTGACCCCCCCCCCCCCCTACCATTCAGAAGCAACCCTATTACCCCAGTACCAACGGATGATCCCTTGCTTTGCCGGCGATCCGCTCCCGGCGTTTCCCCGCAGCTAGAACGTTTTTTCCCCCACCCACGGCAGTGTCTGTCTTGAGAGAGGCCTCCCTTCCTTCTTTCCGGAGCAGAAGTAGTTCCTTTTTTTCCTAACTAGGCCGGGCACAACGGCGCTTGCCTTTCCCTATAACTGGCGCCGCTCAAAGGCCTCTTTGACACTCCTCTTTTTTCCTCATCCTACGTTTTTTTCTTCTCTCTTGCGAAGAAGGCGGATCTTTGACTTTTTTTTCTTTCACTCACAGATATTGATCTCCCCCCTTGTGCAGCATTTGGGGGCGGCTTCTTTTCGGGAGGTATTCCTCACACTCTCCTCTTCGTCGACAGTATTTCTCCCCGGGAATAAGGAAGGGTTTTTCTTTTCGCTGCGTTTTAGCTTTGTGTATACGGAGAGCCGGTCCTCTCTTCCCCTCTTCTATATAAGGTTGTTCTTTTTCTTCCTTGTCTAGGACTTTTTTCTTTTCAGCGAGGTGCAGCAGCCGTTCCTCCCCCAGCGCAAATTTGAAACTTCGTCTTTGTTGGCGAGCACCATTGCGGCGTTTTCCTATAACAGTTAACCATTGCCTCCTTCCCTCTTACTCTGCTCGGCAGTGTTCTTTTTTTTTAAAGGGTGGGCGGCGCCCCTAGTGCAAGCCCCTTCAGTAACGGCAGATTTTTTTTCTTCCAGACTCCAACCTTTCTCAGCCCGAGTAGTGAAGAACCTTTCCTTTTTCTCCCGCGGCGTAAGCGAGCTCTTCCCCCGGTGAAGAAGGCCTCTAGCGCATTCGGTTGCAAGTGAGAGGCTTTTTTTTCCCCCTACAGCTCATTTCTCCCTTCAGGAAGGCGGTACGATGTTTTCTTCTTGGTCCCACAAGAGAAGTGAATCTTCCCCTCCCGTTCTCTTCTTAGTTGCCCTTCAGGTCCCTTTTGACCCGGATTCCTTTCCCTCAAGAGAGAGTTTCAGGTTCGTCCTTTGATTTTTCCGCTTCACGAGGCAGTTCCTCCTCCTTTCGAAGATATCGATGTTCTTTGGGGGCCGGTGCTCCCCCCACATCAGGAAAGTTAGGGATTACGTCACTTGCACGTGCCGGTGCGTCCATCTTTTCCTTTGTTGTCTGACAGCACTTTTCCTGTTGTTGCTGAGGTCCTCCCCTTCGTCCTTTGAATGGCTCGCGCCCCCCAGTGTAGAGTTTGGTTGCGCCCGATCGGTGGACTTTATTACGGGATAGATATCATTCCCCTTTTCTTTTTCTAAACGGGCCTTTTTTTTCTTTCTCGCGGAATCGGATTAAATCACCGTCCCCCTTTTTTTTCTCGATTTCGGCCGAGTCCTTCTCTTATGTCCAAGTTCGTGAGCGAAGGATAAGAAATTGCCTTTTTTTCCCTTCAATTGGCGTCGCCCCCCCCGATCGGGCGACAGGAAAACGCTTTTCTCCGAAGGTGCGGTGCAATTGGTGCGGTCCCCCTTCATTCCGCTGGCTTGGATATATTCATTCCCTCTCTATTTAGATGTCGATTGACTCTCTCCTCTTTGATTGGAGAGTTAGGGGCTTTCTTTTTTTTCAAGCGGATCTGGGCGGGGCGTTCCCCTCTTCCCCGGAGCAGCTTCCCTCTCCGTGAAAGAAAAGGTACAGGCCTCTCCTTGGTCTTACCGCCCCCGGCCCTCCCCAGAAACGGCGGATTTTTCACGAAGACGGAGCGTTCTTTTCTTCGTCTCAACCGCCGCGCTTGAGTTGAAGTGGTGCGGGTCCACTCCTCCTTCCGTTTGTTTTGAGGATAGCTTGAGGGGCCCTCGAAACGATCGGAGGGTTGTCTTTCTTTTTTCCCCCCGCGACGGATCCGGTAAATGAGTCATCTTTTTTCCTCTCCCTGCATTCTGTGAGGAGTTTTTTCTTTCTTGCAAGATGTGCCCGCAAATTTCTTTCTTTTCTTTCGGTTCATCTGCACTCTTTGACCCATTTTGAGTCCGTGACGCCAGACCAGATCTTTTTCTTTCAGTATGACAAGAAATCTCCCCACTCCCTTATTTCCTTCCACCTTCCCGAGAGAAATCCTCTTTCTTGGAGTGACAGATGAATATAAAGCCCCTTCTTTCATTTCTTTTTCTCAGCGTTAACCAATTGAACTCACCCCTCTGCGAAGAGTTTTTTCTTTTTCCCTCTTCCTTGTTTTGGCGTCTCTTGAGCTCAGCGCGAAAACCCTTCTCCCCTAAACGTAATTAAATAAACTCGGCCGACAAATCGAGCTCGGAGCCCTTAATTCCCGCGCGATCTCTCTCTTTTGTTCGCTTTTCCCCGGAAAACCGGCCTTTTAATCGCACTGGACGGCGTTGCTGGCATTCCCTTTCCCCCAAGATAGCACTGGTTTGCGGGATCCAGCACTGCAGCAGTCAGTCAATTCCCTTCCCTAAGCACCCTTCCCCCCAACGCATGCTGTCTCCCCAAGGAAATAAAGGGACCCTCTTTTGTGGTGCTGAAAGGACTCCTTGATATTGCAAACAGCCCTTCCCCCCCGTCCCACCCGGGATCTTATCTTATGTCTGTCTCGATGGACTGCCTCTATAAACTTACAACCTTTTCTCCCCTTCCCTCCCCCCCCTCCCGCTGATGTTTCAAAGGGTGGACCTGGGCTCCCTCCTTTCGATCCGGACCTAACTTTTTGGTCGATTCACTTTCGCTTGTGGGACACCTCCTTGGAGAAAAAATCCTCCTTTCCTTTCCTCTGCTCAGGAGAGGTTTTTTTCACACTACGCGCATTGCAACCGGTCCCCCTGACATATTTTTCTTCACTGGTTCTCATCTCAGGCGATGTCTCTTGTTGTATGAAATCGCTAATTTTCACCGGGCTTGCCGATGAATTTTGGATTTTTTTTGGCAGCACCGGGTCCCCCCCCCTTGATACAGCGTTCCTTCCATCTAGTTCGACTGCGACCCGCCCCTTTTTCGCGGGCTTCTGGCGCAAGGTTTCCTTTACCCCTTCCCGGCAGACGAAACTGTTTTCTTTTATGCACAACCTTGCGCTTTTGCTTGGCCCGCCCGGCTGCTCCCTTTTTCTCCCGAAACATTACGAAAGACAAGCTTCCCCCCCTCTCTAGGCCGGATCCCCCCGATCAGTGCGCCGTATACAACGCGCTTTTCTACGCTCTTCCCCCCCCCTTTCCTTATTAAAGGTGATTTTTTTTGCGCGACGATTCTGTTTTTCCTTTCCTTTCCCCGATTACCGGATTTTTCATTGGCCCCCCAAAGGCGTCCCCCCCCCTCTCGTAGCTGCAATCGGGCATATCCTCTCCCCCGCTGCCGAATTTCTTTTCCCCCCTCCTACCGTTTTTTTCTCTTTCGGCGCAAATGCGGCTCCTTGATCATTTTCATTGCCTTTTCATCGAAGTGGTGCTCTTTTTCTAGTGCAGCCATACTGATCCTCGGGTTTTTTTTCTTTTTCGCGAGCCGCCAGTAACGGAGGTCCCCCTTGAATACGCCTGTGTTTGCGCGCCGAGTCTGCGTGTCTCGATCCGGTGATTTTTTTTTTCCTTCTCATCCGTTTGGTTTTTTGAGCAAGGGGCTTCGGAATGTGGCTGTTCTCGTGAGCAGCGGGCGGTTGATTACCACCAGCGGACAAGTGCAGCCACCTTTTCTTCCCCGGAGGCCGGGGAACAAGAGGACCTTCCCCCCTTTCCTCCCCTGTGCGCGGAACTTTTTTTTTAGGACGCAACAGGGTGGGCTTCTTTTCCCGCGGAACGTCCCTGCAATGAAGTTTGTTGCCACGGTTCCCAAAATTACGTTTTTTCCGAGTAGTTTCAAGAAAATGAGCTTTTTCTCTCAGCAGGAGATGACGACAAGGTGCCTCCCCTTCCCTTTTGACCATGCGCGTCTTAGGCTGAAATACCGCCTTCCGGAAGGCTTTTCTTTCCCCTTCCTGATGGATTATCCTTTTCCCCCAAGCGAAAGGATCTCCAGTCTTTCTTCCCCCCCTTTTCCATTCCAGTCACGTTTTCGGTTCTAAAGGGAGGTGGTCGGTGTCTCGTCCAGCCGAGTTTTTCTCTTTCCTACTTCCTTCCGATCGACGACCTTTTTTTCTCCCTCTATCGATGTCCGATGGGCGGTTCCTTCCCCTTTAGTGATCCTTTCATCCCCGCCCCCGGGCCGGCCGCGTACAGAGCAGCCTTTCCCGGCGTTGGTGGCGCCGTTTCTGCTGTCCTTTGACGATTCTTTTTTCTTTCATGATCGAGCAAAGCCAGTCTTCCTTCCCGATCGGTGAATGACCTCGCTACTGCATTCGGGATAGACTTGTACGTTCGCTGGAACCCCCCTCCGGAGAAGATAGAGCGGACTTCTTCCCCCCTTATTCCGAAGGCGATTCGGACGAGGCGGTTTCTTAGAGGAAGGTCTACTTTCTCGATGTTTCTCTCTTTTTCCCGTTGGCGTCGAAAAACTTTTTCTCTACACGCTTCGCTCCGTTTAGTTTCGCACGGTGCCAATTGGTTGCGTTTCTCCATTCCCTCTTGCTTCTTCTTCTCTTTTTCCCTCCCACATCACGGAGGCTAGCCCTCCCCCCCCTAAGGTGGAGAGTATAGACGTCGGCCTTTTTCCTCCTTCGCGCTGAGGCGAGGGATCTGGGCGGGGCGTACCACTCTTTTTCCCCGGAGCAGATGAACGCCCCCTCCCTCCCGTTTCCAGACATGGATCTTTTTCCCTTACGGCACCGGACGCGCCGCCTTCCTCCCCCGCTGACGCCCGCGCTTTTGCAACGCGTCGATCAGCAACCAGACGAGCTCTTGTACCACTCACTTTCTCTCTTCCCCTCCTTTTTTTTTTTAGAGATCTCTCCCTCCCGCTCGGCTGGTTGCTGATCTTCCCCACCGAGCCGTAAATGCGTCAGCGGTTGCGTTTTTCTGCGTACGGGTTGCGTTTTCCTCCCGAATGTCCCGCCAGTTCTTCACCTGGGCGATGAGTGTTCACCCCTGGTTTTGAAGTCCGGGACGGTTCTTCCTTCGCTCACTCAGCCCGCGCTCCCCTCTTCACTCCCCGGACTTCTGCACCGGCCAACGTCCACGGACATTCCCCCTTCCCTTTCTGAGTGCCGCTGCCTATACCTTTTTTTTCTATTTTTCATAAGATTCCCATGCACCTTCGCATCCACGGAGCGAATCTAACCGATCTCCTTTTCCCCCTCCCTACAAGCCACTTCCCCCCATCGATCTTTATCGTACGACTCAACGAACTTCATTCCGCCTCTGCGTCACAGAATTCCTCCCCTTTTTCGGTGAGTGAAGCCGAATTCCCCCCCTCGCTCCCGGTTCTCCCCGAAACGGAGCGGAATGCTCTAACTGGCAGGCTTTCCTTTCCACCGATCGGGTCTCCCCTCACTGGGCCTTTGAGCGTTCCCCTCCGCGTCCGCAAGTTACGATCGAACAAAGGACCCCCGCACTTGCTCACCGCTTCTTCCGACCTAAAGGATGCTCGGACGCGTTGTGCTGAAATCACACCAACTGCAGGGATATTGCAACCATTTTGGGCAACAATCTGGCCTCTCTTGTTCGCCGGACGTCTGCGATATTTTTCCCCTTTCTCGGCCACCAGGATGGTATCCGACCACTCTTCGCTTCAGATGACCTTTTTTCTCCGCAAACGGTTTTCGCCCCCCCCCTTCCTTCGATCCGGACCTTTTCCCCCCCCTTTCCCTTTCTCTTGGGGACCTAATTGGAGAAGCCGCCGTGGAAAACCTCTTTTTAGAGCGGGATTTAGCTTCTCCCATCGCGCATTGAAACAGGAAGACTCCCCTCTGGTTGTCATCTCCTTTTTTTTTTTTTTTGCATGTGTATGAAATCGCTAATTTTCTTCCTTCGATGAATTTTGTGGGAGGCAGACCCGGGGCAACCCCTCTTTTACCGAGCGGCACTTGTCGGACTTTCCCCTGCCGACCACCTTTTTTTCCTTAAGAGGCTATTCATCCTCTTTTCCCCCCGTTTCCTTGGTTCCTCTTACGCACTTCCAAGACGAAACATGTGTGTTTCCTTCTTTTTTTATTTCCGGTCCCCGCCGGCTGTCTTGAACCGGATATTGCCCTCCCCCACTGTCGAAGCGCACGTCCCCCCAGCTAGAGCAGGCTTCATCCTGCTCTTCTTCCGCGCGAGATTAAACCCGCCTCTCCCCGTCTGCACCCCCCCACCCGGGACGTATTTCCGGCCTCCGTTAATGGCGCTTTCTCCCTTCCCCCGAATTACCTTCTCCTCCCTCGGCCCCCAAATTTGCGGCACCACGGTCCCCCCGGGAATTATAAATGAGCCCCCTCTCCTCCTTTTTTCTTCGCCCAAATCTCTTTCTTTTTTTTTTCTGTTGTGGAGAGAGATGTCGGCGAAGAAATTTTCCGCCCAGTCTTTTTCCTCACAGTCCTGATGTAGGCGCGTGGTGCCCGAATTTGGGGCGCCGCCCCCGGTAAGGCGGCAGGCTTCCCTCTCCCCGCCGCGCGCGAAAAGTCACTTCTTCCCCCCTTTCCCCCCTTTGAATACGGACCGGGTGTGGTGCCTTTCTTCGGTGAAGCGCGCAGGCGCCGGCATCGCAGAGGAAGCCGGCTTGGGGGACGTGCGGCTCGTCGCCTTTTCGGCTGTTGGCGGGGCAATATTCGTTCCCTTTTTTTTTTTTTGCGGGCCCGGAATACACCAGCCTTCCCTTCGGCTTGTTGGTCTCACCTAGCATGCCGGGGAACAAGCCCCGTGGAGAGGAAGCTCCTCGGTTCCCCGGGTGGGCGTTTCCCCTCCTCCACGATGCAAGCCGGAACTCTTTTTGTTGACCGGTGCTGCCCACGCCCTCCAAAAATTCATCGTTTCTTCAAGAAAATGAGGCCCCCCCCCTTTCTACAATCCCTCGGCGTCAGAGAGCCTTCCCTTTATTCCCTCAGACAGGCATAGGTCAGCGCGTCTTCCGTTTTTCTTCCGCTGAAATCCTCCCCAGATTAGGAAGGTTTCCCAGGACGATGGCTTTCTTTTCCCACAGCAGACCTCCCCTTTTTCCTTTCCGCGATCGAAGAGTTGACTTCCTTCTTTTCTAACTTTCCGGGAAGTGGTCTTCATCCGACGATTGGAAGGGGAGTCAAAGAGCTTTTTTCAAGATCGCAGACATTCCTTCCCCTCCCCTCTTCTCCCCTATTGTCCGATTGGTTCCTTTTTCCCAATATACCGGAAAGTTATCTTCCCCCCTCCCGAATGCCGGCGCGTCCCCTTTTCTCTTTGTCGGCAGCAGGCGTTTAGGTAATTGCACGATTTCTTCCTTCCCCTTCCCTCCTGTGCATGGATCGTTTTCCCCCTCTGCATGAGTGCGCCCGATCGTTTTTCCCGCCGGCCCCCTTGTGCTATGCTATCAGGCCGCCCCCTCAAACAGGAGCGTCGGCCCTTTCCCCCTCTTTACTTCTGGCTTCACAGCACCCCCTCCGCGCGATTTCGGCTCTGTAATGAAGTGCGTTTGCGTAGGCTAAGAAAGTGCTCGCTTTTGAAAAGTTGGCGTCGCCCCCCCCCCCTTTCTTCCTTACAACGCTTTCTTTTTTGATAGAAGTGCGGTCTCCCGTTGAGAACCTCCCCGCGATGGGATTGAAGGAAGCGGGTTTGTCGAGATTTAGGATTTTGCCCCCCTTTTTTTTGCGCGTATCGACTTTCCCTTTTTTCTTTCTCTTTGGAAGACTTCGGGGTTCCCCAGCGGATTTTGGATGCGCAACGGACTTCCTTCCCCGGAGCAGATGTCCCCTCGCCCCTTTCAAGAAGGTCCCCTCCCCAGGCGTCTTCCTTTTTGTGGTTACCGCTTTGGACGCCGTCTTCCCCTTCACTGCGGTTTTTATTCCAAGCTTACCGGCTTGGAAAAAGAGTCGATCAGCCTGAAGTGGTAGCGTTTTCCCTCTCTATTGTAATGCTCCCCCCCTTTCCGATCCTTTCCCCCGATACCACTTACTCACCCTGTAGGTGGTTGATGATCGGCCGGTAAATTCGTCCCGCCGGTTTGCGTGTTTCCTTTTTTCCTTTTTCCGCGAAGAAGTTAGTGCGTTTTCGGTTACCCACATGTTCCTACGCTGGACCGCCCCCTTTATTGAGGGCGCTGGTTCCTTCTTCTACCGTGGACACTCCCCTGTTAGTCCCGTCCCAGATCCGCTCGCTCCAGAAAGAGAAGTATTCCCCTCCTCAGGACGATACGCACTCCCCACTTCCAGCAAAGAGCGCCCTTTCATAAGTGATTGGATTTCTCCTCCGAAGCAAGCGGACCTTATTTTAGACGTCGACGCAACACCTTCGACCTTATCCATTTTCCTCGTTGGTACTGTCCTTTTTTTGCACGCCAACTCTCCCGAACCATCGAGTCCCTATCCTGACCGATACACAGAAAATTCATTACCGTCCTCGGCCGAATCGCCGCTCTTCTTCTCCTGCTGGTCGTTCAGCCGGAATTCCTCCTTTTTTTCCTCCTCCGGTTCCTCCCGACCCTCGGAATGAGATCCTCTCCTGGACGGCGTTGCTTTCCCTCTCGTGCGCAACTTTTTTTCGAGCAATGCACGGCAGCAGTCACCTCCCCCCCTCTCGCACGCCTCGAAACAAAGCACGCGCCCACTGATGAAGACAAACTCCCCCCCGGCTTTCTCTGTACGCGTTTTTTTCAAAGGAATCACTCCTCCCACAGCCGGAGCCGGCAATCGTTAAATCGAATCTGCTGTAGACGGTTTGAAAGAGTCCTCTCCACTGTTATCCCCTTCCCACTTCCTTTTTCTTTTGATGATACGCAAAAAGGGTGCGACTTTTCCTTCCTCTCCGGAACAGCCCCCGATTGAGACCACCTTTTCGCTTGGGGGACCCCGAAGGCTCTTCAATACATCGACCGCTGTACGTCCCTTTCTTTCCTTTCTCGGGCTTTCAGCGGACTCACCCCTTTCTCGCATTGCAACCGGAAGGAAGTCTTTCTGTATTCACCTTGTTCTATGAGCGCTGACGCCGCGGCATGGTTGTATGACACTCTTCTTTCGATGAATTGGCGTTTTCCGCACCTCACAAAATCATGGAAGGGAATCCCCTTCCCCTCTGATGGTTCGGATTGCAGGTTTGAGGAATCACTCTTTTGAAAGGTGGCGAAAACAAAGTTTTCTTTCCCCTGGCCTCCGACAATGTTTTTTCTCCCCCCCCCTGTGGCTGCACCTTGCCCTTCTTTTGCGCACCGCGCTCAATCTTCCCAGAACCAAGTAAGAAGCCAATGCTCGAAGCTGCCTTCTAATAAGGAGATGCCCTTCTCCGGATAACCCCGCTAGCCTCCAGAGCGCCCCCCCCCCTTCCCCCGTATCCCGTGAGTTGCTCTCGCAAGTACTGGCGCGAGAGGCTAGCCATGGATTTCGTCATCATCGTCGCCCCCTTCTTCTGCCCCCCTCCCTCTCAAATGAGCCTGATCACCGAGACCGCATTTCTTCGCCGACATCTCTCTCTTTCCGAGTCGGCGAAGAAATGCGGGTATTTTCTCTTTTTATTCCCTTCTGGTCCCGACAGATATTGATTTTTCTTGGGGGCGCCGATGAGGTCCTCCTCTTTCCTTCAAGGATGGCTCCCTCGCGTATTACGGAGGCCGCTAGGCCCCCGGGTGTGTGCATCTCTTTCGCTGGTTGAAGCGAGAGGTCTTTTTCCCCGGGAATAGCAGGAGAAGCCGGTCTTCCTTCCTCTTCGAGCCTTTTCCTTTTCTGGTTTTGGGTGCAAATATGCGGTTAGCGCGGGGCCCCCCCAGCGAAAGGTGCAGCCCCTTTTTTTTTTTTTGCACCAGTGCGTGTTTTTTCCTTTTTTCTGTTAAAACCATCGACACAGGGCGGATTTCTTTTTGAGCCGCAACCGGTGGCGGGTAAACAATCCGATTGCAATGGAACGAGATCCCGTCTTTTTTTCCCCCCCCTTTGCTGCACGCCCCCCCTGGCCCGAGGTTGTTTTAAACACCCTTTCGATTAAGACAAATGAAGAGGCGTATCCTTCTTCGCTGGACTCCCCCATGTGATTTTTTCTTTTTTTCCGGTTGCAATGAGCGGAGGGTGATTCCCCCCTTTTTTCTGCCGATTCAAGGAGTTCTTTCGATTCCAGGAGATGGCTTATAATAGAGTGTCCTTCATATACAGGAGTGGGGGCATGATCCTCTTCTCCTATTCCCCTTTCCAGGTCCCTTTCCTGGAAGGTGGTCGGTGTCATCCGAAGCGCCCTCCCCCTCTTTTTCCGGTACGACCGGAACCATAGCAGACGCTACGGAGTTTTTTCCGAAGATATCGAGTCCGCTTTCTTGTTTGCAATCCTTGGAGTTAGTTCATCTTTCAGCAAAAGAAAGAGATGTCGCCGTTATTTAATGGTGGGTCTCCTTCTTTGTGCGTAGGTGAGTTGATTTCTCTTTTCCCCCTGATTGTGAATGAAATGAACGGCTTCCTCCCCAGGCCCCAGTGCTCTGTGACCCGATAGGTGAATTCCTCCGGGAACGTCGATCCCCTTTCCTCTACAGTAAGACGGTTTTTCTTAACACGGAGAGAGCGACTTTCCTTTCGGTTCACTTCCATCCGGTCAGCAGAGCGATTTCGGCCTTCTTTTTTTAATAAGTCTTCTGGCTACGTAAGTGCTTCGATGTTTCCCTCTGACACGTGGCGTCGCCAACCCTTTTTCGACAGGTAGTGACAGTGGATAAGATAGAAGTTCCTCTTCGAACGTTGAGCCCCCCACCCAGCTGGCTTCGGCTTCTTCCGTCTTTTCCCCCCCTCACGGATGGCGAGCTCGATGTAGCTCTTGCAGTGGAGCGTTTTTTAGTTCGGAAGACCCCTTTTTTTTTTCCCCCGGCACAGCGGATTTTCGGACTTCCAACTTTATTGTCCCTCAGTGACTTCAAGAAAGGTCCAGACCGGTCCTTTCGGCAATTGGTCTTACCGCAACCGTACCTTAAATGAGGCGCTTTTTTCCCTCCCCCTCTTACGAATTCGGTGTGAAACGCGTCCCCCCAGCCGATGATTTAGAGGAAGTTACGAAATCTCTTCCCCTCCTTTTTCCTTCGGGTTTTTTTCGTGGAAAAGATACCCCCCCTCCCCCGATCGGCTGGTTGCTGATCTCCCGCGAACGGTACATGCTCTTGCCTTTTACCGGACGTTGGCGCGGTTTTTTCCTGTAATACCACTCTTGCCGCCTTGGCCAGCCAGGGCTGGACCTTGATGATGTTTTACTTTTCCCCACCTCCGCGTGTGGTTCGCCCCTTTCCCCTTTTCGCTCCTTTGCCCGAATGTTCCCCGAAATCTGCAACTCACTCCCCTCAATCGCGCCCTCGCAGTTCTTCGTGCCCGACTGCCGCCCTCCTTCTCTTTTTTTTCCTCAGAAGTTAGACCTCACCGAACTTCTCTCCCTTTTTTCGCGACTTTTTATCACGATACATGTGTTTGTCTCTTTTTCCCCTTGAGCTCGAGTCCGAAAACATAGAGCACCCTCCCTCAATTTAAGTACCAATTTCTCCCCCGCCTCGGACGAAATCAGCTTTTTTTTTTGTAGGTGAGTTGAATCTTTTCTTTCGCCGCGCCTTTTTGTCTCCCCCCGGAAAAAGGCGATTTCTCCAGGAATCGCAATGTCCCTTCGTTGCTGGCAATTCCCCTCTCTTTCCTACTAGCACTGGGAATTTGCGCGATCTCCCTTCCATCCTCTCCCTACAATACCTCCCCCCCCCCCCCAAAGACTTTTCCTGTCCCCACCTTTTTCCCCTGCTCTGAACGCTTTTTTTTTGACAAGGAATCACCCTTACCATAGGCCGGGATATTGACCCCTCCCCCAGGCACCCCATCGGACTCCCTCTTTCTCCTTACGTCTGCTTTTCTCGGCAAACTCGGCTGGACCGACCCTTCTCCCTTGAAACCGACCACCTTTCCCTCTGTATGTAAAAAAAGGGTGGACCGAATGATCAGCCTGTTTCCTTTCTTTTTTACCCTTTCGCTTGTGGTTTTTTTTTTTCCGGCGTGGAAAAACATCGACCGTCCTAGGATCCCCTTTCCGCCCCCCCGCGATTGCAACCGGTTCTCTCCTGCTCTTACAACATGGTTTCGTTGGAGCTTGCCTTTGACTCTCTTTTGAAAATCGCTCAGTTTCTTCACCTCTTTCTTGGCGTGGCAGAAACGGGGCCTGTCCAGGGATAGCGTTCTTTCCCGTGATTTTTCGGCTTGCGGCCGCACCACTTTTTTTTTTCCTCTGCCGCGGACTATTCATCGCCTTCCCCTGTTCCTCTGGTCCCAAGCCGCACTGGTGCAGCAGCCCTGAACCTTGAAGTGGTGGATCCCTTCCCGTCTGAGCACCGCCTTTTCCCTCCCATTCCGAATTCTCTCCTCACGTCACACTCTGAGATTCATCCTGCGATTGCACGGGCGCGTCCGCTTAACGCAGCTCGTCGCGATTCCCCCCCGGGCCGATTACCTCCCTCGGACTCCCTTTCCGTTGAGAGGAGAAATACGATGAGACTCCTCTTTTTTTCATCGGAGACCCAAATGCGTCAAAACGTTTTTTTTTCGTGGCCATCCCGGAAATTCTATCCTCTCCTCCTTTTTCGCCGCCATTATCTTTTTAATATACGTTGTTGTTGTTGATCTTATCGGGATCAGGTATATGCCAGTTATTTCCCTCTTTCTTGCAGTCTCCTTTGTGCTTTCTTTTTTTTTTTCAAGAAAATCGGTATCGGCAGGGCTTCTTCCCCCCAGTCTGAGGGCCGCTTTTCCCACTTGGACGGCCCGGGTGTGGTTCTTTTTTTCTTGAAGTCGAGATGTTCCCCTCGGACATTGCCTCCTTCCTCTCCTTTTTTGCAGCTTTGACCTGGGGATTCGGAAATGTGCGGGGCAACTATTTTTCCCTTGAGGAAGGAATACACCATCCTTTCCCTTTTTTTTTCCTCCCCAGTACGTCTTTTTTTTCTCCCTTCGGGGACCAGAGGCCCCCTTCGCCACGGGCGAGTTCTCGCGGGTGACGCAAAAGGGTGGGCGGCTCCAAAAGAGTGCAAGCAGGAACTCCTACCTTCCCCTTCGTTTGTTGCCCCCTTTTTCCCCCAAAATAATCGTTTCCCTCCAATGAGCCGATTTTTTTAAAAATTTTGAGTCAAGCGAGCTCGCAGGAGATCCCTTTTTCTTCTTCAGCGAGTATTCAGGTTGCCTCTTTTTTTTCGATGAAATACCGCTCTTCGTTCCCCTCGATGTTTTCAAACGGCGATGGCTTTTTCCTTCGGGGTCCCACCCTCCGGTACCCTGCATCTCAGAAGCGGGGGAATGTCCCTTCCCCCCCCCAGGTTTGAAGGATAATCACGTTTCTTTCCCCTTTTCCTTCTCATCCTAGAGTTGGACTTTTCTTTCCCCTTTTTCCGGTAACGAGGCAGGTCTTTTTTTTCAACAAAGACTTATCAGATTGGGGACGGTGCTCCTTTCAAGTTAGTGATTCCCTCCCCCCTAAATAGATCCTTTCCCGAGAAGACTTTATTTCCTTTTTTTTTTTGGCGCAGTGCGTTTCTAGTTCCTTTGCCGATTCTTCTTTCTGGATCAGAGCAAAGTGCATTTTTTTTTCTTTTTTCTCCCGATAGGTGGCCTCCCTTCTCGTGCGATTAAGGGATTCCTCTTGGGAGCGGAACTTGAGCTTGCACGATCGCGCGGAATTCGGCTTTCTTTCCCAGCAAGCGCGATTTCGTTTTTTTTTTTCTTTTAATGAAGTTTTTCCTTGCTAAGAAAGTTTCGCGCTGATCCATGTCCGGGGTCGCCAAAACAAATGCAGTCTTTCCAAACGCTTCGCTCCCTTTGTTCTGGTCTCCCTCCTTTCGGTGTTTTTTTTTTTTCCAACGTCTGAGAAAAATCCCCCGGCAAGCTCACCAAACACGGATGGAGAGATTGCGCGTATCGCCGTCCGGTTCTTTTTCTTGTGACGACTTCGCGTTTTTTTTAAAGCGGCCCCCCTTCACTTCAAAACCTTCTCCCCGGTCCGATGAAACAGCATACGCCCGAAATTTTGCACAGGGTCGGCCCTTTTCTTTTTTCCTCCCCCTGACGAGCCTCCCCTTCCCCCTTTTCGTCCGTTCCACGAAACCGCTGATTTTTCGCGGTTTTAGCCCAAGAGTACGATAGCACCGAGTTTCTATTCCTTGGTAGCGGTCCCCTCCTTCCTCCTCTCCGTGTTGTTGTTGCTCCCCCTCTACCCCTCGACAACCCCTTATGAGAGAAAGCTCCACCGCGCCATTTCATGGTTTTTGATTGAGCGCCGCAGTTATGTGCGGCGCGTTTTTTTTTTTTAAAAATAGGACTACGAATTTTCTTTTTTCCCCTTTCTTTAGGGTCCCCTCTTCCCCCATATGCTCCGGGAAAATACGGTTGAAGTCTTTTTTTCTTTCGTTCATTAAACCCGAAGTCGTCACAACGCCGGACAGGCGATCGGCACCCCCTTCCCCCTTGACATCGAAATCTCGCCCTTTTTTTTTCCCCCCCTGCTGCCTATCCTCCCCCTTCAGAGTCGGGAATTATTTTTTCCCCAATGGAAAGAAAACTTTTCTTCCCTCTCCCCGAAGCGTCCCCAGATCTATTTGTTTTTCCCTTGCCAGGTTTCGCTAAGGGCCCCCCTAGCATTCCGCCTCACCCCCCTTTTTCTCCCGGACTCCCTCGGGAACGAAATCGCGTGCCTTTTTTTTTCTTCGTGAAGCGTTCCCCCGTTTAGATCTTCGAAGCTTTCCCGGACAAAGCGCTTTCTCTCTCCGATTACAGTTTTCCCTCTTCTGTGCTGGCATCAAACGATCGTCCCCCCCCCTCCTCGAACTTTTGCTGCAGCACTGCCGCGTCAAGTTCCTCCGCAAGGAACTCCCCCCCCCACCGCCCCCTGCGACACCCCTCTCTCCCCCGGAACTTCACCTTTTCTCTTTCAATGCCGGGCATATATTTGTTTTTCCATCAATAAATGGCCGGTATTCCCCTTTTTATCACCGACCCCCTTTCCCCCCCTTTCGCCGGACTTGGCCTGACTAGTACTCCCCCCCCCCAACTATTCGATTCGGATGTCCCCACCCCTTCCCGTGATGCTCCCTTCCCCTGGAAATGGGGTCTCTATCGGACTTCAACGATATGGAGATTCACCTCCGGAGAAGCCAATTCGCCTTCCTTTCCCTCCTTTCCTGAATCGGCTCCTCTTTTTTCTTTTCTCACAACTCAGCGCATTTTTCTTCTCCCCTAGCCTGTCTTCCTTCCTCTATCCTGAGAGGCTCGCTGATTTTTTTATTGACCATCCAGCGACTAATTTTCCCCTTTTCGTTTGAATTTTGGAGGGTTCTTTCACAACTCATGTTCTATCTCGGTCGGCTTGCAATCGGATGGTTCCCCCGGGTGAGGAATCCCTCTTTTCTTCCTTCTCTCTCCCGGTGGAGCCTTTCCTTCCCGGCCGCAGCAAATGGTGCGCCTCCTTTTTGGATGCACCTTGCTTTGGCTAAAAGGCTGAGAACCAGCGCTTCTTAAGCCCACGCTCGACCTCGCCCATTCCCCCTTCGAAGTAGCGTTCTTCCTCTCAGGCGCGCCGTATAACCCTTTTCCTCGTTTGCAACAACGGGCAGGATAACGGGAGGACTCCGTTAATGGCGACGCGCTTTTCCCCTTGTCCTTTCCCGATTAAAGGACCTTTTCCGCTTCATCACTATCTGTTGTTTTCATGAGTATACATGAGCCCGATCAAGAGCACGCATTTCTCTTTTCTCCCGTTGTTGTTTTTTCTCTCATCTTTCGCGAAGCCCTTTTTTTTTTTTTCCCTATGCAAGGAGGCACGTACAGATACTGACTTCTTGGGGGGGGACGATGAGGACTGTCAGCAGGATCCTCCAGGATGGATACGCCCCACGGAGGAAGATAGACAATCCCTTTATACTGTCAGTTCGTGTGGTTGCCCCTTTTTTGAAGCCGAGCGTGATACGG
>Ga0179593_1283567_pt1 | contig 17236 bp, 17 predicted proteins | sample CZODoug2_1_08_16_FD_185931 | JGI IMG/M metagenome (GOLD analysis project Ga0179593, IMG submission 185931) | Vadose zone soil fungal communities from Angelo Coast Range Reserve, California, USA - CZODoug2_1_08_16fungal (PacBio error correction) | ecosystem: Environmental > Terrestrial > Soil >... | reverse complement strand
TCCAAGTTTATTCCCCCTGTCTCGCAGTGGAACTAAAGAAGCCCGCTGAGTATGAGGCGATGGTTCTGCTTAAAGCATTCTTTTTTTTGAAGAAGACCCAACCTCGTCTATCTCTTATTTTGTCGACTTTCTCTTATGCGTTACCAGATGGATTTTCTTTCCCCTTCCTAACTACGTCCCTCTTAGAGAGACCGACGGGTAGCAGATTCCCACCCATCTTACCCCCGCACCATTTGCTCGGGCGGCGTCCGTGCACCCCCCAGTTTATCATCTCTGGCTTCGTCGATCGTAGGATGGTCCAGGAAGACAGATCGCATCAGGCTCGTCTTATTTGATGGGGCCCCGGTTTTTTACCAGGGTTTTGCTGGGTTTTGGTCAAGAGTTTGGCGGGGTGTGTCGGGGGGGTGTGTGTGGGGGGGAATGCCGACGCATGGCAATTGCCACCGCAGTCCTTCCCTTTTTGACCCAGTTCGTCCACCGTATTTGTTTTCTGATTTATCCTCTCCTTCTGGTTTAGGCCGACATTTCTCGTCCTTCACGCTCTTAAGTTTGGTAGGCAGGCGGCGTACTGCCTTTCTCATGGCCTCCGTTTCCCTCTTGTCTTACTGCCCGGCGGCCCCTTGTAAAAGTAGGACGCTCACGACTGGCGGCCTACTCCGTTTTAACTTTTGAAGGATTGACGAATCCTTCTCCGAAGGCAGAAGCCCCTCTTTTCGGGGGGGGCATTCAGAAAGGAGGACCCGGGCACCCTCTGGGGTCTGTCCTGGTCTGTTTTTTCTCGGAGCAGACACACCGGTTCCTATTTTTTCGTAATGGACCCCCTTTTTTTTGGCCCGGGTTCGGATCGTACGACGCTGTCCTTCGTCCGTCCCATCTTCCCCATTCAATGTACGGAATTAAGAACGCTTGCGGACGTGCACGTTAGTTGATTCTTCCCTGCCTTCTTAAGGCAAGCTGCTGGGCCTCCTTCCTGAATCAGTGAAGCGGCCACTTGGGTCCTTCGTCGGTCGCTTGCCATCTCTTTTCTGTGCCCTACAGGCTTATCAGCCTCTTGGACGCCTCGTCCCAATATTTTTCTTTTCGTAAGATGTCTCCCGTCCGCCCTTTGAACGGCTCACGCGCGTTCTTCCCCGTCCTTTTGCATTGTGGGAGGAAGGGCGTTACGAACTACCCCAGGCTCCTTATTTCCTTGGGGTGGCTTTCATGCTTTTTTTTTGCTGGTTTGTAAGCATTTTCCCTTTTTGATGGCGTTGGGAGGAGTTCAGTGGGGCGACTCGACGACTTCTTTTTTTCGCCTTTTCCCCGCGGACCGCCCTCTCCTCTCTTTATTATTCCCTCAGAGAAAAGGAAGTTTCAAAGTCCCTTCACTGCGAACCCGTTTCTTTCAGTGTTTTCCGCGGACGGCCTGACCGCACCCCCCCCCCCCCACGCTGTGCCAGTCGATTAGATGTCCTCCCGCGCCGCTGTCGGGCTGTTTCAAATACTCTGAAGACAGCTCCTTCCTGGCTCTGCCTCGGTTCGCGTGCTTAAGTTCGGAGGGCTCCCTCTTTTTCGTAATGCGTTCACTAAAGTTTATTTTAAGGCACCCACCATTGCGGCGATCGACGCAGCGGCGCCTGGCTTTACGACTTGCGGGCTAGTGTGGATCACCCTGTTCTATTCTCTCTCAGAATGGCTGTTTTTCGTTTCCTCCGGAGGCCGATTCCTCCCCTACGCCTGCTGCAGCTTTTCCTGGACGGTCTCCTTTCCGCCGTCATAGACGTCATTCTTCTTTTTCTGCTGCCCCCGTGACGCGAGTCCATTGAATTTTACCCTTTTCCCCTTTCACCCTGTGGAATAATGCGGCGTGGTTTTTTGCCGCGCAGGGAAGTTACCCAGCACCTAACAAGCTGGCCGTTCCCCCGAGCCCCGTCGTTTAGACGCCCCTAGGTCCCGCAACTAAACTGCCTGATTTGACACCTTTCGTGTGTTGCCGTACGTCGGTTTGACACGTTCGGAGTCCTTTGGGTCATTCCTGAGCGTTTCCCGTCTCCGTTATATTGGAGATTGTGCCTGTGACTATCGAGTCTGGGATCGCTGGCGCCTGAGGTACAATCCTCTCCTTTTTGCTCCTAGGCGAGATTCTCATGGTCCCTTTAGCCCTCTTTGCCGTAACTGTTAGTTTCCACCTCCCGCCGTCAAGTCCCGTCCGAGCCCCTAAAGCATCACGCACCTTTCAGCCTCGGCGAGTTTGCGTCCTTTGCCTTCGTTGTCCCGTCTGTTTATCTTATGAAGGAAAGCCCTTCGTTCCTTGGGCTCTGTCTGTGGAGTGTGGCTGGCGTTTGGCCTTGCCTTCTGGTACAAGCAGCCTCCTTGCAAACTTCCGCCCCCTAGGAAATGCTCTTTGTCAGGTTTCCCGCGCCCCTAAGGCCTTCGCGGAGGACCCTCAATAAGGAGTTGTTTATGCCCTGCGTTTCCGTTGAGGCATTTCGTGTGGCCCAGCCATTGGGCCTGCGGGTCTCATGCTCTGGGCATTTCTACGCGCTGAGCGCGACGCCTGCCCCTGCTGGACCCATTTGCTGCCTTGGCTAGCCTCATTTTTTTTTCCCTTACATGTAAGCGGCTTTAGTGCTTGCTATTTCTTAGGTTTTCTTTTTTTCGCAGCGCCGTCCCTGTGTTTCTTCCTCCGCTTGCGCCACCCCCCCCCCCCCCCCCCCATTTTGCACGTTGCACCGGCTTGTTTGGAGCTGTCCCTAAGCCGCTCTTTTGGTGGTCTCTTTTGTCACTGGGCGCGCGGGCGAGATGTGGGCGGCGTCCTTTCCCTCCACTCAAAGGGTTCTAGCGCCTGGCTATCTTCATCGGTAACACCCCCGTCATTTTTGATTTCGCCCTTCATACGCCCCTTTCTGGCCAAAGTCATCTGTCGTTTCTTTGTTGAGCTTAACTTCGCGCCTCTTTACGGTCTAGAAACCCCTGTCGCTGTCTCACTCGCCCCTTAGTCGCCCGATCGCTTTTCGTGGCGCCCACTTCCCTTTTCTGGTCCGGCCTCACCCCCCCCCCTTGTTCTTTGTTTTTTCGAAGGCAAATTGATCTGCCCTTCTTCATCTCCTCTTTTGTTGTTTTTCTTCTTTTATCTAGCAGTCTCCCTATCCCAATTCCTTATTTCTTACGGAAACAGAAAAAGCGACTTGTATGCTCGACCAATTTTGCTGTGTCGACTTGCCGCCACCACCAGCCTGTTCTCAGGTGGTTTCCCGCATCCGATGTTTGGCCAACTTGGCGGGCCGAAAGCATTTTGTTATTGTTTTGGTAGATAAGGTCAAAGCCGCAGGTCCACCGCTCCCAACATCGCCACAAGGTTGGTCGAGGATCGGTGGAAATTCTAGGTCGAATACTTGACCGTGTTAGCACCGCGCAGTCTGACAGTAGAAGCTTACTTTTAATACCTCCCCCTTGCAGGCCATCTATACCGAACGAGACCACCTTGCCCTCTCCACAAGCTCCACAGTTAACCCCTCTCTTGTCCAGACCACCTGTCACGTTGCGCGACGTCTCGATTTTCCCATAAACCTTCCTTCGCTTCTCACCGAGTAACCTGCCCCCTCCGGGTTCAGTCCAGCCGCTTCAAGTAAGGCCCCCCCTTCCCGCCTTGCCTGTCCCTGGACATTTTCAGCCTGGGCTCTCGTCAGAGATCGTGACAGCCCCAGCCTCGATTGTTCAAGCCTTCCTCCCCATTGGTTTCAGGACCCTGAAGTTCGAGAAGGCCCCATCCCCCATAACCTTTGTGCTTTGTAGCGTTTTCGCTCAGAGGTCCCTTTTACTTCCTCCCCCGCCTGCTTGAACCTCCGTCCGTCTGGGCAAAACGCTCCTTTTGTCTGGTACAGTTTTTTTTTTTAGTTCGCCGGTTCCAGGAAAGCCCAAATTTGCCTCACAGAGACACATTCTCCTGAAGTCACGAACAGAGATAGAAGGCTGCGATTTTAGGATTCCGCATCCAGTTATCTGTCTGATAGGACCCAGGGTGCGATTTCTGCACCAATAGATGATTTTTCCTTTTTCTCCTCCTTTCGGGCGTCTTTCTGGACTTCCCTGGGACTCGACACAAGTGGCCAGCGCGGTGACGGCCCAGAAACCGACGCCCGCCCCTTCTGCTCCATGTACATGCTTTTTGTTGAACCTGATAAGGTGTGCGTAAGCGCTCTAACGCTGCCCTCGTTCTCTCCCTCCATTTTTCCTTTCTCTTAACGTCCGATCTCCTGCCATGAGGTCTCCCCACGTGTCGCCTATTCTTGGTTTTCCCGGTGTTTTCCTTAGGCTCCTCTGCAGCTGCTTTTTCATAGGCTGGTTGGCCTTTCCCGACGTAGACGTGTGACGCCAGATGTTATGTTTTGTTTTTTTTTTATGAGGTGGAAACCCGGCGTTTTACCTACTCCTCTTTTATGGTTATCGGGTTAATTTCTTTTGCCCTTTTAGTGAGAAGGGCCGTCCTTCAGGCCTTCTTTCGAGGCTGATTCAATTCCTCTTAAGTCCATTAACTTTCACTGGATCTTCAGGAGCGTTATATCTTTCCTCTCCAACCATCAAAGAGGCCATTCGGGAGCATCTGCAGGGTTACCTTCGCCCGAAAAATTCCCTCCCCTATTGCGGCCTCTTCTTATTCTAGAGCTCTGCCTCATTTGAGCCCTCCTTCTCCCTATCAGGGATTGACTCCGCTTACTCAGAAATCCATTGCGAGATTCATTCTTGTCATTAGGAGTCACCTTTTTTTCTCTTCTTTCCTTCCAGTTTCTTCTTCGTCCTTCTGCTTCAGAGAATCTAAGGGAAGATTCGCGGACCGGGGACAGTCAGAGTTTTCCAATCCAAAGGTTCGAGGATTTTTTTGATGCCTTTTCCTCCATGTGGAAGGAGCATCCGCTGCCTTTTCCTTGGCTGCATTTTTTTCGACAAAAGTGCTCCGTAGTCTCCCCAGTAATTCCAGCCCTAACCAGCCCCCGTTTCCTGTGCCCATCCTTGACCCCCTCCTCTTTCGCTGACCTATCTTCCCGGTCCCTCACTTTAGCACTCCTTGCTCAGGGGGCCCTCTCAGCCTAATTTCCCTAGGTGCCCGGCATTTGGTGATCCCCCCCCCGTCGACCGGCATTTCTTCAGTGTCCGGTCCTTCTGTGAGTCTTCCTTTCCTTGGCGTGGCAAGACCCATGAGTTCCCGCCCCCGTTTTTTCTTTTTGCTTCGCCGACAGTGCCCTTGGTCCTTCTGCTTCGCCCCCGACCCTGTGGGAATGCCAGCCTCTAACTTTCACCACGCTATTGCTCCCAGATCGGGCCGCTTTCCCGCTTCAGACGGGAGTTCTCGTTATTCTTTTTTGAGGCCCGTTCCTTTTCAGAAATTGGCTCTCGCTTCACCCTTAGACTTCTCGGGACGGCGCCGTACCCGAAAAATTTTTTGCGCAGCTTCTGTCCGGACTTCTGCTTCCAACTCTCTTCCAGGTTGGCCCCTCTTCCCTTTTTGTGCGCGCTTCAGCAGGTCACCCTGCAAATGTCGGCCGGCCCCCTTCTTCCTTGCGGTTTACGCGCCAGAGGGTTGGCCTTGAATTCCTTTTGCGCGGTCTCGTTCCTTTCTGAGAAACCCGGACTTTTTCGGTTTAGAGTCATGAGCAGACCTGTCCAGTTTGCCAGCGGACTTCTCGTTGCTGATATTCCTTACACCTTTTTTCCAAGACTTTACAGACGGTCCTCTCTGCTGGCCCGGAAGATCCCGATCCATGTCGGCACGCCAGTCGAGTCTGATGATAAACGGCCCTCTATGTCTGCAGGACCAGTTCTTCTTTTTTTCCCATGCCTTGGTCCAATCGGTAGAGAGAATCTTTTTTTAGCCCTCTCGGGCACGACGCAGCCTCCGACGACTCTCCACCCCCAGCCCTTCCCCTCGGGCAGCTGCGCCCTTCGATCTACAGCTCTTCCGCGGAAGTAGTGGGGTGTCCATTTAATTTTTCTTTCATCCAGAAGCGACTGATATGACACCACTACCTTTGATTCTCCTTTTGAGCGACGGTCCTTTGAACCTGAGATCTGTTTTTTCCTCGACCATCTCCCTTAGAACCTGAGCGTCTTGAGGGAATGCTCCTTATCTCTTGATATCATACCTACTTCTAATCGTTTTGTTTTGCTGATCTCGATCACCCCGTTACCGGAGAGGCAGGTCCTTTCCCTTCCCCCTTGATCCCAGGGCATTTCAGCTCCTCTCTTTTTTTAATTCAGGCTCCTGTCCCCGTCCCCTGTCTCTCTTTTTGAGTGGTAGAAGGGAGTCGGAGTTACTTTTTAAATGGTCCTTTCCGTGGGACTCAAACTACGTTCGGAGCTCTGAGACCCCTCCTCCGGGCTCCTCTCCCCGTAGTTACTTTTTGATGGAGGCTGGTGTTGTGCCCTTTACTCAGCTTCTCAGAATGACGGTCGGGTGCACGCCGCCCTTGAAGTGAACGCTCTTGAAACCCGGCCAGTAATTTCTTTTCCCCCTCCGTTTCGTCTTTTTTCTTTTTACCGTCTTTCTTCTCAAGAAATGCGGTTTTCTTTTTCTCTCCGAGTCAGTATTAGGAGGCGGCGTCCTGGAGTCCTTTGATGAAGGTTCCCGCCGCAGCGCCGTCAGGAGGACCTACTTTTCCAGGTCGGCGTACATTCTTTTCTATATATTCAGGACTGATAGAAGAGATACTGACTTTTTTCCTAGACATACGAAGCGCAGGTTGGGGTTCCGACCGCTTGCATACCGCAATGGACGGGGTCCCTGAAGGAGTCCAATGTGCAGGGCCTCTTCCTCACTCTCTAACGGTATCATCTCCCCTTCCCCCCCCCCCCCCCCCCCCACCTTTCTCTCAGTCCGGAGCCGCTGAAGCCCCGGTTAGGTACGTCCGGAGCTTTCTCTCACGCTTCTTTTCTTCTTCTGAATGTCTTCCCCCCTGGAGATGTCTATTTTCCCCCTACGCTTCTTCTTACTAAATTGTACTTGTGGTCCTGCTCCTGTCAAGAGGAAATTTTCAATCCTTCCTCTCCGATTCCTGGAAGACAATTGGTAGGTCCGACTTTTTTCGCCGCGGCGTTTCTACCATGAATTAGACTCCTGGGCGCCCGCCCAATCTTTGAGTCCCTGTAGAGATGATCTGCGCGTTCGCCTTTCCCTCTTTGCGTCTCTTTTCCCCTTTCTTTCCATAGTGGTTTCACTTCCTTCCGTGGCAGGCCTTTTCCCCCCCCTTTTATCGAAGTCTATCTGCGTTGTTCTTCGCAGAGAGCTTTCTTATGGTCTTCTTTTCCATCATGTAGTGCTTTTTTTTCCCTCCGTGGTTTTGCTACGCAGAACTTACGCCTTTGCTTTACAGACATCTCCCGGACCCGCCGCTCTCTTCCTTTCCTCACTTTTTTTCAGACTCTCCACCGTTGTGACAAGTTACCAATTAAGCCCCTTTTTGATTCCCGCGGCTGTCCCTCTTGAAAGACTTTCCGACTGACTCGCTGTACCGCTTGAGATCACACCGTCTGTGAACCTACCACCTCCTATTGTTCTTCCTGTGATTCTCCCTTCCGTCCTGCGGAACATCTCCGAATTTGTTTTTCTCGCGGTTGGGATTTGTTGTGCGTCGGGGGGTTTGTGGGCGGTTTTTTTTCTTGGGGCGCCCCCCCCCGTTCCATGGTTCCCCATTTAGGCCCCCCCCCTTCTTCCTTAAGTTCTGCTGTGGCTCGGACTTATGCTCGTCAGAAGCGCGTCCCTCTGGAAGTTGGTGTCTTTTAGCTTTGTTGCCGCAATTTTGGCCTTTTTTTAAAGTCCCTCTCTTTCGGTTTCGGAGTTGCGCTGTGCCCAATGCAGAAGTAGTTATTGGCTGGGACGTAGAAGGCCAGCCTCCCCTCTCCCCTTACTTCCTTAGGTCCCTTCTCTACACCTTTACAGACCCTTAGGAGCGTCAACCTAAAAATTTCATGCATCTGGCGTTAGTTTTCTCGCACTTTACTTTTCCTAGACCATCAATCTTTAATTCACCCTCTTCTACTTCTCTTTTATGAAGTCCCTCGGGTCCCCCTACACGTCGGATCTTATACACCGTGAGTACGGATTACGGATCTTAGGAGCTAGGGAGGTCATGGGGTTTTCCTCCTAGCGGGGAACGAAAGATATCCTCCTTTTTCCCCCATTTGGATTGGGACGATTTCCTTCGGGTCGTGCTCTGCTTTCGTCCGAGGTCTCCTCATCCCCCATGTTGCCCTGACGCGGCTCCGAGGCCCAGGCCCTTGATTCATTGCACTTCTCCTCTTTGTTACACAGGTCCGATGGAGTGCCTGCGCCTCCCGAGAGCCTTTGAGAACTTCTTCATCGGTACAAAGTTAGGGAGATCACCTGGAACATTTTTCCCGGAGTCATGTTTTTTTTTTATGCCCGTGCACTCCTATACGGCCTTGGGCTATTGTTTCTCGTAGAACTGTTTCTGCTTTTGCAGGACGGTTTGGATCCAGACCCAGACACCATGTACAGGAGATCTGTCCATCGACTCCCTTTTTGTCCGAAGGGTTTTTATACTGCCCTTTCCTTTTATCGTCTGCAACTTCAAGACGCGCTTCGGTATGGACCTTCTTGCGTGAACGGATTGACTTTTCAGTTTGGCCCCCGTTCCGCCTTCCCCTCGTTTTCTGAACCTGCCGCTATGGTTGGCGTCTTACGTTGTTCGCTGCTGGCCGCGGCTTTGGTTTCCAATGTCCGTTCCGTCCGAGCCATGGGAAGGGTTTGGTATTTACCTCGACCCGACCGGTCTTCTTAGGATAGGATCTTTGAGCTGGAACTCTTTCTGACCGCAGATCTTAAGTGAAGGAAACCGCTTGCCCGGAGTTGCTTTCTTGTAATATCCCGTCCTCGTTTTTCTGCCTTGCTTACTGCGGCTGGCCCCTCTATTTTTTCGCTGGACGTCCTTATCAATGTCCTCGCTCCCCGCCGACCTTACGCGCTGACCCTTTCTTTGCCGATTTTAATACGTACGCCTTTGCCGCGACGGAGCCTCGTATGGCCCCCTTTACTTCTGTTGGGCGTTCTGTGGACGGCTTCGAGTCCCGGGCCTCTGCCCCTGTCCTCCTTTTTTTAGAATGTGCTGCCGTCTCTATTCAGTTCCGCGGTGTTCGTTTGATCGTGAAGGCCACTGGTCGCCTCCTCCGGTCTTGGTCGCCTGTTTGTTTCCCCTCTTTTGCTCTGCTCCCTCTTTTCTCCCTCAGTTTTTTTGTGGATTTTATTTTCAGTCGGCGTCATGCGGTCTCCGATCCCTACACGGAGCTTAGGAGTACCCCTTCTGCTTTTGATCGAACACTTTACCAAGCCTCCTTCCCAAGCTCCCCGAATTGGAGTCGTGCGACCGTTCGCCTCCTTTTTTTGAGATCGCCACCCGCGCACAATCTCGCCCCCTTCGCGATTTGAGGTGTTTTTCTGTATTCCTTTTCTTGCCATCTTCATTTTTAAGTCCGCACCTTGCTTATCGACTCCGCAGTCGCGGGCCCCCTACCATTGATTAATTAACTTCCCTGCGCCCCTCCCCCCCCTTCTCTCTTCTCGAAAAGTACCTCCCGAAGAAAGAGAGTTTTTCCTTCTCTGGTTCCTCCTGTGTTTGCCATCAACGTCTACTGCTGGTAAGTCCCGACCTTGCTCACTCTGCCACTACTCCCCTACCAAAGAAATTAGACCCCCCATCCGCAGGTTTTCACCATCCGCTTTCCCCATTGCTGGTCCTTCCCATAGCTACTGACCTTAAGGACTTTTTCCTAAGGAAGGACGGCGTCGCGCGCCTACGACGCTCAATCCTAAATAGCCTCTTTCCCCTGCCAGACGAAAATTTGTTGCCACTCGGCTCACTTCGGCGCTTTCCCCTAACCCTTCGAGGTCGGAACCTACAGCAGGTTCCGTCGTGATCCTTCGTACCGGCGGCCTAGCGTAGATGGCACCTGACTTCACTTGATTTAAGTTTTATCGCCTTACAAATCCCCCAGGCTTTCGAAAAGCTCCGCCACAGTTCAGCCCTGAATAGACTGCATTCCCCCTTGGCTGCTTAGTCTTGCCGGCTACAGAAGCCCCTTTCGCGTCCAGCACTTTCTAAAGTCCCTAATACACCGCTCCCCCTTCGTTCAGCTTTGTTTTTCATCTCTTTTATTCGGATTGCGCCTTCCTTTCCGGGCCTCGACCGTGTCTGCCCCCCGCTCGGGCTTCGGCTTAAATCCCGGCGCGCATCGGCCCTGTCCCTGGCTTGACCGGGCCTTGAAATGAGAGTCCGCCTCCTCCTCCCTCCGCCCTGGACGCCGGTGCCGGGCCCTCAAGGCCGATCGATAATTTTGGCTTTTGCTCGCGCCTTCCCGGCCGACGCCGCCCCCTTTTTTGCCTAGTCAGCTTTGATTCTCTCGGCCTCAACTAGAACTTTTTACCTGCGAGTGCTTGGTTTTTCACCTCGGGCTTTCAAACCCCGCATAGCCAGTTGCGTTCCAGGCTTTTTCCTTGCGAGCCGATTTTACCTGTCGGAAGCCAAGCCTATTGACTAGGTAGTGACAGGTTTCCTTTTTCTAGCTTTTAGTCAAAGTGGTTGAGCCAATCCCGAAGAAAGGACTCATTACGGCGAATTGACGGTAGTTTTCCTCCTACTTCCAGTGCCAAGCGGAAAGTCAGGAGTGTCCTTTTTTTCCAAGGGTGGACAGGATTCCCCCGATCCTCCATGACATGGACCGGGCGCCCTCGTGAGTCTCTTTTCGGGTTTCGCACACTCCTCCGCCAACTTCCTTTCCCTCTTGACCCGTACTCTTTCTGGAGTTCGGCTCCTATAGCTCACTTTGCCGTCCAGCGATTTGGGATGCCTAGGCATCACTTCTCTCCCTCATTTTTTTTACTTCAGACCCGGAAGTCATATCGATCTGAGACCCTTTTCTTTTCTGATTCGGGAACCGGAGTTCGGCGGCGGAGGCAGCGCCCCCCTTTCTTGCCACGCCATTTAATTTACCTTCTGGGCTTTCCCCCCCTTCTAAATTTTTTTCTCCGGCGTGAAAGGGTAGAGACTGCTTTCTCTTCCTGGCTTTTCCCTTTTTAGCAGGTTTCTCCCTACTCTGCTAAGGCTTTTGAGAGGTAGGTAGCCAGCGGTCTCTCTACCGCCCGCACGCCCAGTCCCCCCTCTTCCACTTTTTAAGTCCTGACTGCCCTCTTTTCTCTCAGACTTTTTAGTCCCTCCCTCCCTCAACTATAGCTCGAGGGAACCGTCTCCTTCTTCAAGCCCCCTTCCCCGATGTTGGCCAAGCCTTGTAGAGAAGGCGGATGGGTCCTTCCGACTCGTATGATTTTCAGGAGACCCCTCGTCGACAGCGCCTCTTTTTTCCTATCCGTAACTTAGGTGGGCCTTGTTTCCTCTTTTCATTTTCTTCTTTCGCCCCATGTCCCCAGAAGGAAAAGTAGGTCAGTGTCCATACCCTTCCTTGACTTGCTGCACAGGACGTTTCCGCCTCGCTTTCAGTTCCAAGTATTTATAAGTTTCCCTGAACTTCCCGTCTTCTGCGACCTAAATTCCTTCAGCAAGTTTGCGAGGCTTGCCCCTGTAAACAGGAGCTGGCTCCTGTCACCCCGGAAGTCAGCCGCAACCCTGGCTCATCGGCTTCAGGAAGGGCGCCAATGAGGAACCTTTGGCCGCTGCTCCTGATCTCTTTTCGCTCCGCAGTTCCCCTTTCCCTTTCCCCCCTTGTAGGCCCAAAAAGTAGTTAGGAGTCCGTAGCTTTTTTTTCTCTGCTTTGGCGCCTTCTGCACCGTAAAGGGTGAACGGCCTTCAGCCGGTACGGTTTTTTCCTTTTCGAGTCCATCTTTCCCCCTCCGGAAATTGGAATCTCTTTCTCCTTCTCGGCTCTTTTGAAGTGCCGACCATTGTCAATTTTTGTGTGGTGTTTTTTCCTTCTTGGAGTTCTCTAATGCGTCTCTCTCCTTCTCGGATTGATCCCTCCCTGACTTCCGGTTAAGTTGGGGTTTAAATCTCGTTTCAACGTGATTTTTTGCCCAGCGATCAGTTTAGAGATGAGTAGGAAGTCCGCCCCCCCTCTGAACCTTCCCCTGTCCTGGTCCTCCGTGTCTTTTGACGGAGCTTCTCTCAGTCCCTGCTTTTTTTCGGATTACCAGACCCTACCAGTTCCATCGTTTTAGACCACTTACTCACGTAGGACAAAAGATAATGGCTCTGACTCTTTCTTTTTCTCCGACGTCTGCCCTGCCCGGAAATTGTGAATCTAATCTTTCTTCTCATTCTGAGCGTCTTTTAGTTCCCTTTTTCTAGCCTTGCTTGGAGATCCTCCCTTCTCTCTCTCCTCTTTTCCTTGTAGTTTTTTGAAAAGGCGCTAGACATGCGCGACTGGATTCCTGGGCCTTCTTCTCTTCTCTTTTTGCTTATCATTGATGCAGGGATGACGACGTCGTTCCACCCCCCAACTGTCTCCCGAGCTGTGTCTTTTTCTTTTCTCTTCACTGAGACATGTCGATGGCTGGACTTCCTCAACTACTTCTCTCCGTCCCCCTTGGGCGGGTTTGGTCGGGTTGTGTCTTTCTTGTTGTGGGTGGGGGTGTGTGTGGGGTGATGCGAGCGCATTGCGACGCCCTGCCCGAGAGGAAAGGTGGGACTTGACTTTTTGAGGTTTCCTTCTTTTTTCGTTAGGCAAACTTTTTTCTTATTTTTGTAACGTAAATGATTAGCTTCGCGGTCAAGGATCGCACCACAACCCCACCAAATGCAGTCTTCTTCCAAGACACAATGTCTGGAATCTACCTTTTTATATTTGGTTTTGTCGTGTAAAAAAACAAGGAATTACCTCCAAGGTATTTCCTTTTTTTTTTTTTTTTTTGTTTTCCTTTTTAATATTTTTTTTGAGGCGTGAATTGACTAAGTAGAATTTCTTCTTTTCGCCGCCGGCATAGCGATTTGAACTTCCTTTAACCTTCGGCCTGATGATCTTTCTATTCCTGTTCTTCCGACAGTTCCTTCTGGCAATCGAAGGAACGCTTGGCGGAACTGGGTCGTCCATGGCGCCGGAGCAGGAATTTCCCGCAAGGTACCTTTCCTTCGAATTTTCCCTCTTTCCTTTTCTCTCTACGTCTCCTCCCGGCTCTAATTTTTCTTGACCCGCTTGCCCGTCCTTTCCCTCTCCCCGAATCGAAGGGCCAGACAGATGGCGAAGTACGCTGGTCCCTCCCCCTTTTTGAGGACTACCTTCTCCCTTGCTTGGCTTTTTTCGAAGAGCTCCGATAATCTGACACCAGTTTATGCAGCCGTCTTTTCCGGCCATCCCCGTTGCGCCTGGGTTAGTAGGAGAGGTCCTCGCTTTCCCTGGCCTCCCCTCCACTTTTCCTGACGAGCGGTATCCCCTTCAGTCTTCCCGGGGGTGTTTTACCCCCGAGTACTGGTAAAGGACTGCGATCTTTCCCTTGTCCTATCCGTCCTGGTGCAGAACTTACTCGCCGAGCTGGTTCCCTCCCTTGTTTCTTTTCTGCTACGTATCGGAGGCGGTTGTCCTTCAAGGCCTTCGTCACTACCGTAACTTCCTCCCCCCCTCTGGCGTCCCTCTCCCTCCAGGATTCTCGAATACTTTCCCGCTGGACTGACCACTCCCCCAAAACCCCAACATGGTCCCCCAAAACCCCAAAATCCGAAAACAACCCCCCACCAAATGGGAGATGTCTCTCCCCTTTCATGGGGACACCTACTGAGGACGGCTTCTTCCTTTCCGGGTCCCCTTTCAGTCTTTCTTGCGGCGTTTCGTTTGTCCTGATGAGCTGATGCTGGTGGTTTCCAAGCCGTCACCTCCTTTTCTTTTGGTTACGACGTGAGTGGGACTCGACGAAGCCTTCTGCGACGCTCTTTCCTGCCTTGACCCCTACCGTTTTCTTCCTGTTCCTCCCTCTAAAAGGCCGCGACCCATTCCCTTTTTCCGAACCTTTCGGCCTTCCCTTCCCGTGGTTTATTTTATTGACCCGCCTCCTCTCTTCCCTTCTCGGCGATACGACGCTCCTACTTGTTTGTTCCCTTCCTCATTAAGCCGGTCGATCTGCGTGAGAGGTCCTTTCATGCTTTAGCTGTCTGGTTTTCCCTTCGGACTCTTCCTACTTCTTCCGGAGATGGCGCTTCCTGTACTACTTGACGCCTCCCGCGCCGTATATGGGACGGGTGAGGTTTTGGTGCTGCCCTTTTAGATCGACGCTCTTCTTTGGTTCTTCCTTCTGGCTCTCTCACATGAAGACTTACTTGCTCTTTCCTTCCCTTCGAAGGCCCTTAAGCCGCCGTATGTCTTTGCCTTCTTGCGCGACACCGGCTTTTTATCCTATACAGCGCACCCCCGGACAAATTTACCCGCATAAGCGTTAGTCTTCCCCCCCCCCGGTGCTCCCGCAGTTACTGGGTAACCCATCCCAAGTTCCTTTCGCACCTGGATGCGGTTCAGTCGATCACTGAGTAATCGACCGCACTTTTTCCTCCTTCCTCCGGCGAAGTTCGGGCGGCCGGCTGCTCCCGTAAAAGGCTTTCTTGCGGAGTCGGCGCTGCCTTCGCTAAGTACTCTCCTTCCCCTTCTCTTTGGCACGTTTAGAGTCCCCCGGTTCTCTAGCGTTTGAAGCGCTTTTGTGACCAGCCATGGGTCACCTCCGGAAGAGGCGAGAGGAGGCTCCTTTTCCCCCCCTTTTCGTCGACGAGCTGGATCCAAGGTCTCGGCAACTGTCCCGGCCTCAATCCGTCTCCGTGGAGCAAGACCTACGATCCACTGAGGCCCGTATCTCTGGCGTCGAGTCATTGAACTTGCTTTCTTCCGGGGTGAGTTGTGCCTGCACGCCGCTGCCGACCGGTTTTTTTTTGGAGATGTGTTTTCCCCTCGTGTTCTAGGATGATTTCGGGAAATGCTAATAAGACCGCCACGGATTGTTTAAATTGACCGTTTCTCATCTGTCCGCCTATCCTCTTGACGATGCCCGTTGATAGTTCCCTCCTGCGCGCGGTTCCTTTCTTTATTATTATAGCCTTTCCGGTTTCCGGGCACTTAGGCGCGCCTAACTCGGCGCTTTTCTCGGCCGCGCGAGCGCGCGCCGCCTTCCTTCTTCAACAATGCCGGCCTGGACTTTGAGCCTGTGCTTCCCCCTAAATGGCCCTCGGTTTGCTTGTCCTCTAGCGGTATGGTTGAGCTAGGTTTTGTCGGCCCATGCGAGAGGAGTTCTTTTTTTTTTCGCAGATCTTACCTTTTCCTAACCAGCTGAAAGTACGTATGTGAGCTTTCCATCAGCAAGGTTCGTTGTGTTGCTACATGTGCGGGTGCGAGATCCGCTTTCTTTCTGCATCACTTTTCGCGAAAGATACCTCCCCCTCCCTTTCGTCCCTCGGTCTCTTCCCTTACTTCTCTTTTATGACTTGCGGCTTCCGGCCCCCAACGTTTACTCTGCGCTTTTAGTTGGCTAGGTGTTGGGGGTGGTGTCCCTGGCTGGTCGAGTTCCGGATCGAACCCTCTCTCAGCTGCGAACTGCGCAGTTTGTCTCTCCCCACCATGACTTCTTTGGGCTGGCGTTGCCCTTCTCACGTCCTGCCCCCAATGAGTGCTGTTTTCGGTCATTCCTCATATTATTGTCTTGCGACTTATCCTTTCTTTTCTTTTTTTAGTCTCTCTCAGTAGAAGTACATTTGTCTTCTCCCTCGACAACCCTGAGGTACTTTCGCTTCTATTTCCCCCTCCCCCTCAAGTTCGCCCTGGCAGCTTAGGCGCCAGTTGCGACAATCCCTCTGACCTTATTTTGATACGAATCTCCCCCCCTCCACATTCTCTCCACCCTCGCAGAATGAGGTTTCTAATCAGTAAGGCATTCTTAGGCCATTCTTGTCAACCCCTGCCGCGTGTTCAAAACCCCAGGAGTTATGCGATCTATCGAGGGAATCCTTGATCATTCCCTTCCATTTTTTTTTAACCTGAAAATTTTCCCAGCAAGCAGACCCCTATTACGTTTATATGGTTTGAGTTCCGATACCTTTAACTATTGTTCCTCAGGTTGTTGCCGCCTAATCGATTTATGGTCAAGATGAAGCATGTCGCGCGGGGAGGATTCCTCCGCTATACCGTACTCTACAAACCTCTTTGTCTCTTCCTCACCCGCTCCTGTAAGCGGCCTCCCAGGAACGTTTGTTTTCCGAGGTCCTTCCGTCTTCCCGACAAATTTCAGCCTATTGCCAGCCATATATCCTTTCAGACTTTTTCCTCCCAGGTTCAGGCACCCCTTTCACGTTCGACTTCCTCCGGAACAAAATTTCTAGAAGTTGGAAATCTCGAAGATCAGCTTCCCCTTCAGGGGTTGCAATGGTCTTAAAGGTCCCACAGTTTCTAGGCCAGACCTTTAGTGAGGTAAGTGGTCTAGTTTAGAGGGGACAATTGAAAGCCTTCCGTCAAAGCACCCCCCCAGGCCTCCCTGATTTCCCCTAGGCCCGGTCGTGCTTTGCCTGGCATTCCCAAGAGTTATCCCTGTTTACATTCTAGAAAGGATTTCCCTTCCCCTCGTTACGTTTCTACTTACTGTCGGCTTGTCGCCCTTCTCAGTTCAATGTTTTTCTACAGTGGCTTCCCCCGTGTCCTTTCCATCACTCCGTCGATTTTTCTGTCCTAATGAGCGGCTTTGACAAGTTTCTCGTAAGACAGCGTATTATCCCTCCTCCGAGGGCGCGTCAGCTCAGGTTAAGAATACCTTTTGCGTTACAGCTCGACGGGCCCTCTGACAGCGAACGTTCTAGGCTTGTAGTAGCTCTCAGCCTCTTGTTTGTCGCCGTTCTACTCGTGTTTGCCTTCGGACCTAGTGATCTTTCCTCCCCGCCCTTTCTCATTTTGACTGATTTGCGGCCGCTTCTGCGGCAAAACCTTGACGGAAAGCCTTTTAGCGGTGTGCCTTTTTTCCCGTTTATGTCCTCGTCTGCGTAACCTGCAACTTGCCCTGAAATTGGATCTCCCAGGACTGTCGTGTAGGTGACTGAGTAAAGTTTTCACGGAAGGTCGGAATGGTAGAGTTCCTCCCCGGCGTCCTCCTCCCCCTAAAGCAGACGGCGTCCGTTCCCTTTTTACAATTTTCTCCGCACCTGTAGTCCTATGTTAGCGGAGGTCTGAGTAGAATAGTCAGGTCCGCTCCAGATCCTTTCCACGTCATCCTTTCTTTTAAGCCTCTCAAGGGCGCGATAGGGTCGCTCCTCACCTTCCTCGTGTGCAGTAAAAGAGCTCT
>Ga0179593_1252751_pt1 | contig 17237 bp, 23 predicted proteins | sample CZODoug2_1_08_16_FD_185931 | JGI IMG/M metagenome (GOLD analysis project Ga0179593, IMG submission 185931) | Vadose zone soil fungal communities from Angelo Coast Range Reserve, California, USA - CZODoug2_1_08_16fungal (PacBio error correction) | ecosystem: Environmental > Terrestrial > Soil >... | reverse complement strand
GTGTGAATTTTTTTTTGGTGAAGTCCTTTCGTGCGCTCCATCCAGTCTCATCGTCTGTCTTTTCCCTTTCCCTATGCGGACATTTGGCACCCCGGGCACCCTTTGTATGCGCCTACCCGAATTGTGTCCGCACCCCCTCCCTCTCCCAGAATGTATTTTTACCCCTCGTCTTGGAGTTGTGTGATTGTCGAATCCATCAAGAGTTTGCCCGTCTCATGTTTGAGACAATGCAGCACCTCTTCTCTCCTTTTCTCTCTGACCCCTCTCTTCGAAGCCCCCACTCTTTAAACTAGTAGCATCGTTTCGGGACCGCGTTAGCCTTTTTTTCACTCCCCTCTTGTAGTTCTCTCAGTCCCCGCGCCGTTTGCTTTGTGCAGTCTATCACCTTGTAGACCTCCCCTCTCACACGAAAACACCGGTCGGATTCTCGAGGAGGTATTGCTGTGTTTGTGGTGAGCCCGAGATGTGGCTTTTATGCCCCGCAGGCCCTATACTCTTTTCCGGCCTTGAGCCTTTTCCCTGTCCGGGATTAGCACGAAGAAGGAGTTTTGCTCAAACTACCTTTTTTAATATAATTTTATTTTCCCTGTAATTGACCTTCCTTCGTCGTTTTCCTTGGCGCATATTCGATTAGGTCCCCTCTCTTCTGTCGACTTTCATTTCTTAAGCGACAATGTTCTGTGTCGGGGACTTCGCCACTTGTCCCCCTTGGGCTCCTGGGCATGAGCCCTTTTATTGTATCGCGCTTAAGTTTCTTTCCCTTCAGACGCTGTGGTTTACGTTCCCGCGTTTTTTTTTGTGTTTGATTTCTCCTCCTCTGATTTTATTTCAGGCTGCGGCCCTCTTCTCTTCCCGCGACACGTTGTTGATTTATGTTCCCCCGCTAAACTTCCCCTCTTTTCCTTCCCATGCCCCCCTTTCGATTCGTCCTAATCCGAATACTGCGGGAGATGATCCAGTCTGGATTATCGATGGCATTTCCCAGTTCGCTTTTCGTTTTTTTCTATAAATCCGGGAGATGTTTGCGTCTTTCCCCCCGTCTTTTTTATCTGTCGATTTTGTTAGATTGTTTAAGCCTCTCCCCTAGAATTTTTTCCTTTGTTTCCCCCTCTGCGTAGACTTACGATTAAATCATTTATCCCCTTGGCTATTTTTTTTTTTCCTCCCGTGTCGCCCAAAGGGAGGATGGCCTTCTTTCCCCACTTTTTAATGATGACGTACTCATTTGTTTGGATGATCTTTGCCGGTTAGTCCGTATTTCCTCTTTCCCTTAGCCGTCCTGTTTTTCTTTTGTCTTTTTTGGCATTACCTTGGAAGTATGCGGCCCCTCACTGTACTTCATTGCTGGAAAACTTCCGGTGTTTCTGTCTGGTCCCAGGTTTCGGTGATTTCGGTTTGCCTTGCTACTGGATAGTTCTTTTTGTATTTGGTGGAGCTCCCTGGTCCTTTGCCTTTTTTCGGATTTTTCCGTCATAAGTCTTCCGATTTATTGAAATCACTTCTGAGTACCCTTCGCAAGCTATTTTGAATTTCTATGGTCTTTCTCGTTGCGTCTTACTCCCTTTTGGCTTCGGGCATCTCGGGATAGCCCCCCTGTTATTGATTCTTTTTTTGATAGTCGCCATCCAGTTCCGCTTTTCCTTCATTGTATACGGGAGGGTTGTTTACCTTCTCCTTCACCGGAGTTTCTTTTTTCCTGTCCTTCCTTGTTCCTCTCCCTGATATATTTCTTCCTCTCTGTGGATTCTTTTCCCTAGCCTTGCTTCCCTCTTTTTCCCTGAGGCGAGGTTTCTCCCCCGGCGGTTGGAGCCCCAAGAATTCCGCTCTCCAAGTACCTCTCTCGGAAGAGCATTGTCGAGTTATGTTCTTCCACTATTTTTTTCATTTTAGCACCTTGCGGGGCTTTCACTCTTTCACTTGCCGAAATTAATGTCACCCTTTCTCAGATGTTGAGATACATTTCTCCCTCCTTCCATGTTACACCGACCCCGTTCGTATGAGTTATTTGGGGGACTCCCCGTTCCCCTCGCCCCGATTAATAATTTTCGCGGTGTCGGATGCCCGGGGTTTTGATTTCTTCCTCGGTAGACCTTGAAGTTCCTCTTTTTTGTCCTGTGCACCTTTTTTCCTTTCCCCCATAATGCTTCGTGTTTTCCTGCCCGCCCCGCCATCATCTTTCTTCTCATATTTTATCTTCATTTCTCCCCCCCGACCCCTCTGCCCACTCGCTGCTCCCGATGGCACGCTATTTTTTTCCCTCTTCGCTTCCTGTTGAAATTGTCTCAGACTTTCTTTCCCCTCTCCCCGTTTTTTCTTTTTTTTTTTTTTTGACTTGGTCTGACTTTGCTCATCAATTTCCTTGAATCTTAGTAGACTGTGGCATAGGAGTCCCCCTTTCTTTTGTGTCAGTTCCCTGGGGGACTTCTTCTTTTTTTCCCCATGAATCTAGAGATTGTGTCCTGCGATCCCCCCAAACCACTCATGTCTCGCCTTTTGTCAAGATGGGAAATGCCTCCCTGTTCATATCCATAGTACTGAATTCCCTCTCCCTTTGTCAGACCCCCACGTGGAGTTAACACTTTTTCCCACTTTCCTTATTTCCGACCTCCCCCTCCTTACTTCCCTTGCTAATCCGCAATCATTCCATGGCACAGCCACTTCGTCTCTGTTATGTTGTGTCCCCTTTTTTTTGGTGGTTGTGAGTCTTGAGATGTCAGACGGCTCGTGCGGAGTTCCCACTTTCTTGACTCCGTACCCGTCTTTCCTACTCCTGACCCTGTCTTGCCTATCACCCCTTAATGCTAATTCTCCTTTTCTTTCCCTCCTTTGTTCTTTCTCGTCCCAATTTCTTTCACCCCCCGCTTTTTTAATAGTTTTCTGTCCTTTCGTCGAATACTCCGCGTCACGTCGTTATGCCACTCATCTGTCCACACTTCTCCCTCCCCCATTGTAGCTTGGTGCGTGTGAATTCCCTTTTCACCCCAAATTTATTTGCCCGTTCTCCTTTTTCCCTCTTGCCTGTTTTCTCCAACCCCCCGGCCTTTACCCCTGCGTGAACATTTTCAAAGCGGTGACCATTTCCAATTTACTGCCTTGGTTCCAGGCAGGAATACAGGCGTGTTCCTTCGTGCATTTTTTCCCTCCCCCCCGATGTTCCCCCCTCCCGTCCCCCCCCGGTTCGATGATCTCCATGAGTCTTGGCCGTCACATCGACGTCTCCCCACAACTGGAGGACATTTGCTCTCCTTGTACTCTTATTTCTCTGTATCTTTCTTTTTTTTTTGTTGCGCCCCAACCTTTTTTTCCCGTGTAGACGTCCTCCTCGTAGTTTCCTTTCAATCTTCCCCACTTTTTACAAGTTGGATTTTTCTTTTTGCCCTTCCCCTCCCCTCCAAAATACCCCTTCCCCTTAGTGCTGGATCCCGTTGGTGCTCGGTCTGCTCCATCCACTCAAAATACTCGGCTTGCCCTGCATCCCCAACTCGCGTCGGTGTTTCCCCCCTCTATAACATCGGGTCCTTTTTGTTCATACTTCACCGAGAGTTAGGGCCCCCCCCCCCCCCCTCAACCTATCTCCCCCACCCAATTCTTTCATCCCCCGTTGGGGTGGTGCCCGCTATACCCTGGGTCCTCCTTCCCTGATATAAGCCATCCCCCCCCCCAAATGTCCTTGCGTAAGGTCCTTCTACCCCCCCCTCTTTTTCACTTATGTAGCCTAGAGACCGTTCTGCCGCTTTTTTCCGTTGGACTCGCCCCATTCCGCGCATCACATATTTCTTGCTTCTGCTGTGGACAGCCCCTGAGTTAACCCTTGCGTTCTTTCGTTTTGGCGTTGATAAAAATTTTTCTACCCCCCCCCTCGTCCAGTATTAGTTGTACCACAACCCACCCCCCCCCCCCCCCCCTCCCCCCCCCAATGACCACCCCCCCCCCCACAAATCCCCCCCCCCCACACCAGCCCCCCCCCCCCCCCCCCCCACAAAAACCCCCTCCCCCCCCCCTTTCAACCCCCCCCCACCCCCACCCAGTCCACCCCCCCCTCCCCCCCCCCCCCCCCCCCCCCCCCCCAAACCACCCCCCTTGCTTCCTGTCCCTGCTCAAGTTGATATACCCCTGCCCTCTGCCCTGTCATTCTTCTGCTTCTTTTCCTGGCCTCCTGCTCCAAAGTATCCCGCGTTTGTTCCTTTATGACACGATTTTTAGCTGACCTTCTTTCATGGGGTGAGTCCAGATAGTTTTTTCCTCCTTCGGAAAAACAGGTCACCCCCCCCCCCCACCGTTTTTCCGCTGCTTAGACTCTTTTACTCTCTCCCTTCTCCATTTTCCCCCCCACCAGTAGTCGGTGTGCAATACGACCTCACCACGCTTCTTTCTTATCCCTTCGAGTGTTTTCGGCCGTTTTCCCTTGTCACTCCTTTCATTTAGTATGTCTGCATCGCCCTAACAGAGTCATCTGTCTTGTCCCTCGGTGTGGACAATGCCGTGTCACCTGCGTCCTCAGATGCGCCAAGTACCTCCCTTTTCCGTGATCGGTTTTTTGTTCCTTCTTTACTTCCCTGATACATAACAATATTCTTCCTCTACTTTCTTCCCTCCCCTTCTCCCGTGCTTTTTTGCTTTTTCCCCCCAGTGCTGCTGGTCTTCCTTACATTCACTCTGCCGACGTGCAATACTTCGTCCCCAATCTCCCAGTTTTACCTGTTCTCTTTTCCACCCCCCAACTTCCCCCCCCCGCGCCTTTCCCGGTGTGGTTGTGGACTCTATTTCTGGGCGGGTGTATCTTTTGCACGATCCCTCCTTTTCGGGTGTACTCAGTCCTTCCCGAGGTCGTTAACGGCGAGCCCTCTGATGTCGTTTTCCTGAGTTGCTTTCTTGTCGTTTTGATGAGGTTATCAGAGATTTTATGCACTTTCTGGCTTTTTCGAATTGTTACTCTGGCCCCTCGGGGATTCGCAATTCAACCTCAGCAAGGCGAGTTTTTTTTCCTACGACGAACTCGGGCGGGTGCCTCCCACTTGTAATTCGGAGAGCAGTACATGTCCCTTTGACCCTCCGCGCCCCTGGGACCCCTTGCAAACGATGGCACGCTGTGTTTTCGCAGCTAGAACGACCTTCTTAAAGTCCCGCTGTCTCCCTTTCTTCCTTTGCCCATTCCATCCCGATCGACCTTCGAGAGCATGTGTTTATCGTCCGTAACTTTGCCTCTCTCGTCTTTTTCTTTCAGGCGGCTCGCCTCTTGCTTGTCGTTTCAGACATCAAATTTTTTCCTCACTAAAGAGAATCCCCCTTCCGGTGCCCTTATAATGGTCTTTTTTTTTCTTAGTCTCCCCTGGCCATAACCCCCCTCCCCCAGACGTTTTTTTGCCAGTATGTATTAAACAAGTCCCTTTCCCACTTCCCCCTTTCTATTCTGTTTTTTTTTTTGTTTTTCCAGGACTGTTTGCCCTCGTTCCTCTATTACCTTTCCTTCGTCGTTAGAAGAATTTTTCTCTGCCTTCCTCTTCCTATTTCTCGTGCCTTAATGACCTTACACTGCGACCTCAGGATGCTGGGAAAGTTTATCACCCCTCCCAGAGCTTCCCTTCTCCCCCCTCCCCCTTCCCCCCATTGTCTGTTTGTGTGCTCTTTTCATAACCGATATGGCCCTCTCTCCCCTACGTCATCAGAACGTTTTACATTAACCCGTTTTGCTAGTGCCGGCCTTTACTCGCTCTCCTTCCTACCGCAATCCCCCCCCTCTTTTTCCTTCTCTTCCTTTTATTTTCCAGCATCGGCTGCGTTCGCTCCGCTTCTCCTCGGATCTCTCTCGGCATTTCCCAACCAATTATTTTTCCCCCCTTTCTCGGTTGGAATTATATTCTCTCCATTAAACGTAGAGTTAGGGAACATCTGATCCCCATTTTTGCCCTTCCCCCTTCCGCCAAGGCGAGTATGGCTTCTCACGAAGTCTTGCACTCTTCCGACCGCGGCGCGGCCCGGCTTAACTTTGCCACGCCACTGTCCTCCCTCCCCACTTCCGCGGCGGCCCCCTAATTCCTAATGCCTTCGCCTCTATGACGTATGTCCTTCCGCTGAGGTAATTCCCATCACCCCCTGATCCCGCCAGCTCATGGTCCCGGTCTTAACTCGAACATTCCTTGTCAACACCGCAGGAATCCTTCCCTCTTTCTTTTTTCGTCGCGGACGTTCCCTTGCTTATTTTAGCGTTTTTGCAGACCCCTCTCCCCCGCTCTAGAGCTTTTTCTTTTTTCCTTCCCCCCTTCCTGTTTTGTTGTTGAGTGCTGCTTATAGAGCTCTTGTCGGTGTCTGATTTTTTGCAGAACCGAGTTGAAAGTCCCCTCCCCCCCCTCTTTCCCACCGTTTCCTTGACCAACCAACCTGACTAGTGGTGCTCCGGCGTGTTGACAATTTTCTTTCGGTCTTTTTCCGCACTCTGAGCGATGGCTTTTCTTTCTTGTTTGCATCGGGAACCTTGTCTTTTCGGCTAGTCTCTATATAGGCCGAGGATTTGGATCTTTTTTTGGATTGTTCAGTTCGTTCCCTTTTTGAGGTTTCCTGCTTTTCTCTTCGTAAATTTTCTCGCCTTCTTTGGATATTGCGTCTCCTCGCATTTTGCGTCCGGCCCCTGTTTGCTCCCCCCCCCCCGTTTGACTCCCTTTCGTTCTTTTTTGACATTATAGTCTCTCCCCCCCCTCTCCTTTTGGTGTGAAATAGCGGTGGACCTGATTTTCTGTTTGCCTTTCTATTGTAAATATTCTCCGCGGCCGGTTCTAAACTGTCCTGCTGCTCCTTTCCCGCCTGATTGCGTCCTTTAGATGGTAGGTTTTCCTTTTTTTGTTTTTTTTCCTTTCTCCTATTTTCTTTTCTTTTTCCAGAGCCGTATGCTTTCCCATCCGTTTTATTTCCCTTTCTGTGATTCCTGAGATTTCCGTTTGGATTCATTCTTTCCCGCCGCTACTGTCGGTTTCCTTTATGAAGGGTTTTCCTCCCACTCTTTCACGTGAGCCCAGTTCCAACAATCGAGGTAGTTCTTCTGTCCGGCGCCATCGGGAGATAGCCCCTTACCGCGGTCTCTTCGCCTGAGACAGTTGACGCGGACGAGGAATTCCTTAACCTCGTTTTTTGTTTTCGATCAACTTCCTCGTCACATTTGACCTCTTGTCGATGGCCTCAATTTCGCGGTCCCCCACACTTTCGTTTGTTTCTGTTAGGAGGCTCCTCCCTTTTCAACACCGCTTTCTTTGCCCCGTTGAGTATAGTCTTTTTTCTCCCTTGCTATTGATAAAAGTTTCCCCAACCAAAGTCGGCGCGGAGTTCCTGTTCTTGTGCTTTCCCCTTTTTCTTCGCACGGTTGTACTTCACTCCTCCCCCGCATGACAAATAGAGTTTTTTCTCTCTTTTATGTTGGTCTTTTTACTATGATTGCGCCAGTGCTTACTTGTCCCCGCCCTCTCTGTCAGGTCACTTCTCACCCCCCTCCCCTTTTAGAACGTTTTTCACTTTTTCCTTTTCAAAGTCGGTGACTCATTTCCCTTTCATGCGCGAGACCGCTATGAAGAAGCTCCCCCCCCGCTCCTTATCACTCCCCTCGTTATCCTGTTCAAATCCTCCATGTTTTTTTTTTCCTAATACACAAGTGCCTCTTCACCCTCTCCTCATGTCACTGTCTTTGCCTCGACTCTTAGGATCAGATCTTATATCTAATCCCTCTGTTTAACTTCCGCAAACCCCGACTCATGTTTGTTTCCGTTACCTCTCTAGCACGCTTTGGTATGTCTTCTTTCTGTCCTCCCTGAGTTGCGTGTAGATATCTTCTCCGCTGACTCCTCCTTTTCCCCTTGTACCCACCTTATGCTTCTGTCGGCTTTTTTTTTCCGTTTTTGGTTTTACTAAGATCTTTCCTTTTTTATTTCCTTTATGGCGAATTCTTCCTCCAGGTCCTTTTGGACATGCAATTTGAGTTCCTCTTCGGGTCTCCCCCCTCCACGCAGACTATTATTCTTCTAAATTTCCTTAATTCTTCATGTTTTTCCCTTAGTTTTCATCCGCTTTTTTGTATTGTGTGTAAGTTTGGAGCCTTCTTCCGCTGGCGTTCTTTATCTTGCTTTGTGTTTTCGGGAAGAGATATCTGTTTTTTTGTTTTTTATTTCTTGTCCGCTGGTACAGGGCTTCTCTGCGTTTTCCCCCCGACTCCCCCCTTTCCTCACTTGTATTTCAATCCGCCCGAGCGATTACCGTTTCAAGATTTTGTTTGCGATGCCTGAATCGTCTCCCTCTCTCTATCGCGGATTTCGTTTCTGTTTGCCTTGATATTCCTGCAAGTTCGTGGCACATGGAACGTCTTCTTTCTGTATTACTGGAATTAAGACGAACTCTGCGGATCTTCTCTGTATTTGTTCACGAGATCCTTGTACTCCGTGTAGTGTTTGCCTATCAAAGTATTTTCCTTTCTGCTTCATCTTTTCCCCAATCGTCTTTTTTCTCTTTTGTCCTCGCTTTGCAAAATCTGCGTGGTTTCCCCCCCCCCCCCCCCGTTTTCGTGTCTAATTACTATCAAGTCGGGTGCCCTTTCTGGAGAGTCGTCTTATACCCTAACCTTCTCTTTCGCCTTTTTTTTTGTGCGCGGCTCACCTTTTCATCATTTATTTTTTCCCTCCCCCTTCTTTGGGGGGGATGAGTCTTGTGGATTTTTATTCTTCTTTTCCGACTGAGGGCTGTTTTGAGTATTGTTGCGTCTTGAGGGTCTGCCTCCTACTATGTGACTCTAGGTGACCCCGAATTTTATGATCTTTCCACCCGTAGAGGCTTCCCTTCCTTGGCGTGATTGAATTGGCGTTGAGGAGCATCTGTTGTGAGTATGTGTTTTTCTTGGCTGGTGAGACGAGAAAATGTCAGGGACGATTGTCGATGCTATCTACTATCTTCTCCTTTTCCGCTCCATCATCATCTATCCTTTCAGACAGAGATGAATTTCGGTTTTCTTTGGTTTTGGTATGCTGGCGGATTTCCCCCCCGCGGATCATCGTTCCTTTAACGGGCACTCTTTTGTTAACGAAGCTTGATGTGGGGATTCTGCCGAGACAGCCTTTGTTCCATTTCCTGTATACTGCTCGTGTTTTTCTTCATATTTTTTGTTTCTGTCCTTCGCATGCTTTTTTGTCTTTTTTTTTTTTCTGTTTTGTGATCTTTATTCATTTATGCATGTCTTTAAATCGCATCCCCTCTCCCTAGTACTTTTGATTTCCTCATTTTGCTTTCCTTTTCGAGTTCGTTCTCTTCTGGTAGATGCGCACGGGTGCCGATTTCGGTGTCTCCCTTTGCCTCTCGCACGAAGCATGAGGATTTCTTTACTCGCAGTTCTCTTGATTAGTGATTTCCATTTTTCCTCCCATTTTTTGGCGTATTTTTTCCCTCTGGACTTTTCGTAGAACTCTTTTCTTCCTTCTAGAGCTTTTCCCACGCCGGGGCGTTTCCTCCCTCCCCCGTGGTTTAGAGAGTATGAGGAGGTTTCGGTTTCTTCTCCCCCCTTCCTTTTCCTGAAATATTTACACGCTTTTTCCCCCCATCTTTTGGTCTTGAGACTGGATTTAGCTCTGTAGACTGGACGAAAGGTCTCTTCCTTCTTTTTCCATTTCCATTTGCCCTTTTTGTACTCTCCCTTGTCCCTCCCATAATTTCTTCTTCTTCAATGCCCCACTTTTCACTTTCCCCTCTTCCTCTCTCCTTCCTCTAGACTTTTAGATGCAAGTCTTCGCTTTGGACCTCTCCCAATCGTCTTCCTCTCCTTTTTTTTTGCTAGCTATTTATTGGCTCCTTTCAGGAAGTATCTTTGTCCGAGTCTTTTCCCCTTCTTTTCTTTCCTATTGCTTCCCCCCTTTTCCTGGTTCTCCCTTACAATCGAGAGATTGAATGTTCCTTCTATCCCCCCCCCTTCTCCCCCCCATTTGTACAACCTTCCATGAGCCCTTCCACTAAGTTTGACTCCTTCTCAAGATGCAGACCCCTCCCCCCCTGCGCGTTTTCCCTCTTGTGCCCTAGCGGCCATTTTTCTTTATTCCGGTCCCGAAAAAGATCCCCACTCACTGTTTGAAAAGCACCTTGCGGTCTTCCACACATGTCCTGTGTTTTTTTGTGATCCATAGACGCCGAGATGTCGACGTCTTGAGAAGTCCCCTATTAACCTGTACGCTTGACGTCCCTAGGCCTCACATTTTCATGCGATTCTATTACGTTCCAGGGTCTTTCTTCTCTCCAATTATCCCTCCTTTCTTCACCCGTAGCATCTGCGACCCCACAGCGCCCCAGCGCACCTCCTTCTTCCACCTCGAGATCTCAATATAGTAGAAGTGCTCGCGTTTAAGCTCCCTTGCATCCGCCCGTTTGCAGATGAATGGTCTCGTATTTTACCCTCCCCGTTTCTTCTTGGTGATTTTGAATGTTTTTGTCCCCTGCCCCTGTCACTGTGTACCGAGCTCTTCCTCCTCTCTCGCATTCCTGGTCCTTGCTAGCAGAGTTGCCTAAGTCCCCAGGTCGATGATCTCGATTCCCCTCTCAGATCCCCCGTCTCCCGCTCGCTGTTCGCAGGCTGAAGGGAATCCTTCTGTGGCAATGACGTAGAGCAGCGTAGTTGCCAAATCTCACTCCCCTGTGGCCTTCTCCCTTTTTAAATATCACCCAAAGCATTTAAGTTCTTCCTCAAGAACATTCCATCTCCCCTCTCCCGCAATGTTCCGCCCCCTTTTCCCGTCTTCGCTTTTTCTCCCGTGCATAACAATTTTGGTAATGCATACTTCAAGTTGTTCGTTTTCATCCCTGCTCCTTCGTAACCAATGTCTCCTCAGATTTGCCTTCTCTCATCCTTTTTTTTTCCCCCAACCCCCCCACAGAATATACCCCCCCCAAAATTTTTTTAACTTTATTCCTTCATTAATGCCTTGTTTTATTCCGTTTTCCCCTTCGCCCTTTTTTAGCGAATTATTTCTACATCCCGCTCCCCTCTTTTATGTAGGAGAATTATGGTGTCCCCTCCGTAAGTGTTCCCTCTCATTCCCCTTTTTTTTTTTTTTTTTTTTTTTTTTTTTCCTTTCTCTTTTAATTTTCTTTCTTTTTCCCTCGGCAGAAGATTCAGTTGTGTCCCCATAATTTCCCGCTCCCTTTAGCGTTCCTTCTCACGATATGCTTCAGTCCGCAGGTAGGTAGTCATGCTCTTTTGCAGCTGACCTTCAATTTACCTTTTAAATGTGGACCATATTTTCGGCTATCACCCCTTACTAATATTTTTTTCCCTATTTATTGAGGTGAGCCTCTTCTTCCTCATACTTTCCCACATCTTCGGGAACATCTAAACACCCCATTAACCCTTTTCTTTCCCTTTCGGCTTCTCCCCTCTCTGCAAATTACCAGAGTTATCCCCTCCCTCCCCCCAATTCGCTAGCGACCATGACTTCTCATTCCCTTAAGCCCCTCTCGACCTCTGGCATCTTCATGTAAAACCCGCCGCTCGATCCAGGTTTGTCAGTCTGGACATAAAATTTCCATCCTAGAAATTTTTCCCTTTATAGTCTTTTTTTTTTCTGATCTCCAGGCTCCTCCCTCCTGGACAATTTCCCCTCATACCAGTCGCCCATAGAAGACAGTCCTTTCTGCGGTGCTCATACCCCCCACCCGTCCACCCCCAAACCTCTGCTCAGACCCTCTTAATGTTTGTGGCTGTTGATTTTAATGTATGCGTCGGGTTCTCTCAAAGAGCACATAGTTTGTTTCTGAATTCCGCTTTTAACTCCCCCCTCGAGCATTTTTTTCGTAACCGCTGTCCGTTCCCTTGACTTGTGAGTGTCTTTCGATCGATCGAATACCCCTCTTGCGTATGTGACATGAGTTCTATTTCCTTTCCCTTCCATTCTTGTCTTTATTCTCAACACCCCCCCCTCCCCTGGAGATCTTTGTTTTTCCCCCCTGTCCACTAGGGGGGATACTCTTTATTTTCATCTTTCGTTCCCTTTTGAGACCTGTCCCTTTCCCGCACGTCCTTTTGGACAATTTCCCCCGCATGTTAAGTCATTTGCTGATCGCGCACTGACAAGCTGAAACCTTTCCACTTTATTCTTGCCCTTCCCCTCCCCTATAGAAAAATGCGATTTATTGTTGGATTTTAGTTTACTACTACCGCGCCTCAGCTCCCATTAGTCCCTTTCTTTCCCCCGCCGCGTGATGGGACAAGTTTTTTCCCCCTTTTTTACTTTCAATTTGTCGCCCCTCTATCTATTTTTATATTGTCCCCCTCCATCTGTTTATGGTCTTCTCCTTCGACCTCTTCCAATCCCACCGCATGTTTTTTTCCCTTGTCTTAGGCCAGTCATCTGCCCATCTTTCAGGTTTTTTTTTTTCATGATTGGGCTTACCACCATAGTTATTCATTCCCCTCTCGGCCTGAGCAGGCATTGAATAGCTGCTGTTCCCCGCGGCCAGTCCTTTTTCGCTATTGACTTCCTTCACGCGACGAGTATGGTTGCGCTACTTGTCTCACACTCCTTTCCCTATGTTATTCTCAAAAATCTCCGTTCTCATCTGTTTGAGCTGCGAGTCGACTCGCTCTTCCTAGTCCTTTATGACCTAACGTTTTACTTTACCCCCCCTTTGAAACGTTCCTGCTCCTGGCACCTGCCACTGAACCCCTCCTAGCCCTCTATTTCTCCTTACGGCTGTTTTTCGTATTTTCGTTATTGACCTTTCTCGCCCGATTCCTCCTTAAATTCTCCTTCGTGCCCTTCCAAACCTATATCCCCTGGCCTTAGGAGATCATCTCTTTCACCTCTTCAGTACCGTAGCTTTCTTTTCCCTGAGGCGGGCCCTCGTGAGACCTGTTCTCCCTTCCTCTTCGTACCTCCTTTTTTCCCCACGTTGCAGTTTTTCTTCGCCTCCCCTCATCGGAACCCTTTGTTTTGAACCGCCCTTTTTATCTCATATACACACCACTTTTTTTCCCAGTCCCCTACTGTTATCGTCGATTAGCCGTCCGAAGCAACCTGATCTGTTCCCCCATCACTACTCAACTTTCGTCCGACATATTTTCCCCACTGTTTCCCACAAAAAGCCAGTGTCTACCCCTTTTTTTTACTTCGATGTTATTCTCCCTCTGGCCTTTTCCCGTTTCAGACCTTTTTTTTTTTTCCACTATCTTATCTGCATCTCCCTCTCTTTTTCTCTTTCTTTCGTGGTTTTTCTCGGAGACGTCTTTTTCTACGCTGAGGTTTATTTTTCTCCAGTCAGCGTCACCCTGAAGCTTGCCTTGGCTTTTCTTTCTAAATGATCTGTTTCTTCCCTTCGTTGTTGACAAGGATTCGATTTTGTCATACTGAGCCCTTATGGCGGGATGGTCTGAGGGTGTACTTTCCTTTCGTCTGATCAGTCGCGAGCTCATTGCATCTTCCTTGAAGGGCGTTTTTTTTCTATTGTTCCCCTTTCTGTCACTTTTGCTTCTCCGCCCCTCTTCCGGAACAATTTTTCTTCCTTATGAGAGCGACGCTCTTACTGTGCGCGGCCTGTATCCTCTTTCCCCCACGAGTTTCTTCCTGTTTTTTGTGTCTTATTTTTCCCATGAGTTTCTTCTGATTACATGGTGAAATAATTGCGGTTGTTTCCCCTCTTCTGGTGTCTCAATCGGCTCTACCATAATGCCCCCCCCTCTTCCCCCAGCCCCCTTCTCTTTGTGAGAGACACGCTTTTTAGTCGTTTGCTTTTTAAGGGCGCGATGGTCTTACTTCCTCTCTTCTCCTGCAACGTTTTTTCATTACAAGTTCTCGTTTTTATTTGCCAGAGATTGCCTTCCTCCTCCCCTGCCCCCCCATATCGGTCAGACCCGTTCCTCAGGGTGTCTCATTCTTTTTATATCTTCTTTTCTCCCCCATACTAACTCTTTTACTTTTTCTTTTTTTTACTCATGAGAAATAGGGATCTTCGTGCCGCTTTAACCCACTCCGCTTTATTGAATGTAACTTATGTTAGAGGAATCGAATCCAACCCTTTTTTTTGACCGATCACAAGACTCTAGCCTGCCTATTGAGTTTTTGAAGAGTCCTTTCTGAGAGGAAACCAAAATTGTTTGTTTCTATTCCCGTCAGGTCGGCTTTTCCCGAAATACTGCTCGTAATTGGCCCGCCTGATTGAGTTTTTTTTACTTGTTTGCGTTTTCTTTTCTGAACTCCGTGGATTCACCAACGAAAGAGGATGTAAATTTGTCTTTCGACTGTGTAAAAGTCTTTTCCCGGAAAGGGTGCACCTCCTCCCCTGCTCCAGCACTGAAAACGAAGTTTCGAGGCGTTTTATTTGTAGTGGTAGGTGTGTTCCGAGATTCGGTTTTCAGATTTTTTGGCAGGGTTTTTGTTCCGCGGGAAAGGGCCCGCTTTTTTTCTTTCTTTTTTTTTTTCTTCGTTCCTTTTCTGTTTATGGTTTTTTCCCCCGGGGGCAATGTCCCTCTTTGCCCCAGTTATGTATCCTCCCCCCGACATTGAGACACCGTTCTGCCCCCCATGCTTTTTCTCTTTAAAAATTTTCGCTTGTCGTTTGTTAATTTCTCACCCCTCTTTTTTCCGCCCGTACCATCTTCTCTTCCCCTCGACTTCCTTCCCGACTGCCTCCGTTCCATCTCTTGTTAATATCAATCTACCTATCTCCCTAACTCCGAAAAAAGTCCCGATCTTCATTTGTCCGGGTTTTAATAGCATACCGCTTTGGGGCTCGAATTTCTTCATCTTTCCCCCCCCCTCTTGAGTTGCGCTCTCTCGCGCAATCCAATAATTCACCCCATATCCCACCCCCGGCGGCTCTTTTTTGAGGGGTGGTTGAGTGTTTTTTTGTTTTGCTGATTAAATGGCTTATGCGATTTTTGCTGCATAGTATTCGCGTATCTTTCCTTTTCCTTCGTCGGTGGTTCGCTTCCCGCCGCAGCCGTTTTTGCCACTTAGAAACTTTCTTCCTCCCTTTTAGGTTTCAAGTTGTTTTCCGCACTCCGATTGGACGGCTTTTCTTGTCTGCCTTTTGCCCTTTTTTTCTGTTCGAGAGTTTCCCTCGTCTGCCTTATAGATGTGTTTCGTCATCTTTTCTAGCAGCCCCGGGGCTTGTCTACTTATTTTTTGAGTTCTCTCGTCTCCTTTCAGGATTTAAAGTCTCCTTCTTTTTTTCCTTCTTAAAGATTCTTGGTGTTCGTGCTTTTATTCTTCGCGAAAGAGATATATACGCGCCCCCCGTTTTGGATTTTTTTTCCCCCTGAATATGTAAACGATTTCTTGCTGCCCTCATTCTCCTCTTCTCTTATCGGCCCTTTATAGAACCTCCCTCTGCGTCTTTCCCTCAGGGTAGGATTTCTGTAACTTTTCTCACCCGATTCATCTCTTTTTCCCTTTGATATCCCCCTCCCTTTATCTGTTCCTTTTCCCATCCTCCTTCGTGGGGGCTGTCTTTTGTCGAATTGTGTTCCTAATAGCAGACGACCTTGTGAACCCCCTTTTAAATCCCTTCATAATTGATCTTTGAGCGATGGTTACGATTTTCGCTAACAAAGCGGTCCTTTTTGTGCTAGCTTCATTTGTAAGCGTCTTCTTTCCGTCATTGGGGGATGAGCCTTTCTGGCTTTGAGTGATATGCTCCCGCTCTGGCGTATATGGATTGTTTTTTGCTCTTGTTGCGTTTTGATCTGCGTTCCTTTTCTTCCCTATCGACCATATTTTCCTTTTAAGGCGATGGAAAACCCGTTTTTTGCGGCAGGGTCGTGGGAGTTCTTGTCGGTTCTCCTTGCGCCGTATGCTCTTGTTTTTTTGGCATTTTGGATGTCCTTCTCCCCCCTTTCCTTTTGTCTAGCTGTCCTCCCCCAGTGCTCTATCTGCCAGTACCATCTTCTATCTCCTAGTCTCCAGTAGTATGTCAGTTCGCTGGTGGATTCCCTTCTCTGCGCGATCCCCTCGACACTTGTTTCCTTTACCCTTTCTCCTGAGGGACCCAAGCCATACGTCGGCTTCGCTGCATTTTCCCCGTCTGGCCAGAAGTTCAGCTTTCCTTTTTTTTTCTTACTTCTACGGCTTTCTCCCTACCATGATCGGACCCCCCCCCCGCTCCCCTTTGATGTATGTATGGACTACCCCCTCTCATCCCGCTAGAGTATTGATTGCTACCCGATGGGTGCCCTGACGCGGGCATTTTTTTTGCGCTTCGTCTGCACTTCGATCTCTTTTGCAGACGGCTTAGACAATTTCTCCTGACGCTTTTCAGTTTCAATTCTCCTTTTTAGCGTATGTGATTTTTCGCCTTTTCCTTTTTCTTCCCCGATGGTACTTAGAAGAAGACCGTCACCTTCTTTCTAGCAACACGCTTTATTCTCCGGTTCCTCCCTCAATTCTATTCGATGTATGATCTTTTTTTTCATTTTTTTTTAATTTCTTTTCCCCCCTCTGGGAAGAAGCCCCCGGTGGCTGCTTCCTCTTTTTCCCTGAATAATAGTTTTTAAGATGACGGTCTTCCTCCTTTACCCCTTCTCCTTCTTTTTAATCGACTTTTGCGCATCTTTGATTATCTGGCCAGGCAAGTACCTCCTTCCCCTTTTCACGAGAGCATCCTATGCACGCTCCTTCACTATCTTCCCTATCATTCCCCTCTCTCCTTCTTTTCATCACTCCTTCAATCTGTCTTGTTTTTTATTTCTTTTCTTTCTTCACTTGCGGTTCTATTCTTCTCTTTCTTCATTTAGGTTCTCTTTTTCTCTTTTAATTTCCTGCCTTCTCCCTAAAATCTAGATATTTTGCTGGGCTGGATCTTCCCCACCACCTCTTCTCCTTTAAATGAAGGAATGATTTCCCATAGTCCCTTTTTTTTTTTTTTTTTTTTTTGGAGGAATTAGGAACTCTGCCCCCAGTCAAAACCCTCCACCTTGCCTAAAGTGCACTCAGGGTCTTTTTTCGACCCCTCTCAATCAGTACACTCCTCATACACCTGTCATACGCCAATTCTTTATTACCCCTTCCCCCTTCCCCTAGTTCTCCTCTCGGGTGTGACTGATTTTCTCTTCTTCTAGCCACATGGCAACAGAGAAGTTTGCTTTTAAATTATTTTTTGCCCCTTCCATAACATACTGTTTCTCTCATCCTCCATTGTATTTTTTTCCTTCGCCTCCCTTTCCCCCGCCTTTCTGCACTTCGATTTCTTCTCTCCGATTTCAGATCTTTGCCGTGCATCTCCCCACCCCGAGT
>Ga0179593_1315588_pt1 | contig 17238 bp, 22 predicted proteins | sample CZODoug2_1_08_16_FD_185931 | JGI IMG/M metagenome (GOLD analysis project Ga0179593, IMG submission 185931) | Vadose zone soil fungal communities from Angelo Coast Range Reserve, California, USA - CZODoug2_1_08_16fungal (PacBio error correction) | ecosystem: Environmental > Terrestrial > Soil >... | reverse complement strand
GCCCCGGATATTAGAGCGCTTCCCCTCCTTCCGACAGATTCCATTCCTAGGGAAGGTGTTGGTGATTAATCCGTGGTCTGCAGGCGGAGATTGGTGCCCATCTTGTTGGACAGGAACATTTCAGTTTATGTCGTCGGGCAAGACCCTTGTCCCCCTCCTTCACCCTCGCCAGCTCACAGCGATTCGAATAACGTTTCTAACGCCTCTAATTTAGCCCCCTAGAGAATCTAATTTGGTCCCAGTCATTTACACTCCTTTGTCGTAATTTCTTTCGCTGCCTATCAGGAGGCCCTAGCTTCTTTCACCGTTTCCCAGTAACCATACACTTACGTCCGGAGAAGTACCCCGCCTTACCCGATCACCGCATGATAAGTATTCCGACCATATATATTAATTGGATAGGAAGCATGTCCGGATGCTCCAAAGCCCCAGCCCCATTACAAATTACCCCGCACAAATCACCGAGGGTATCTATAAGACAGAGGCCATTACCCTTAACACACCCAAAGATATTTTCCTGATGTCTAACGTAGCAGATCCTTATAGTCACTAAGAGGCCGAATTTGCTTCGAGTGCCCTGACCTGACCCATCGGACCTCCCTTAGTCCACATTGATAAGAAGAGTTTTTTCCCTTGTAGGGGGACCGCCTGACTTAAGCCCCTGTACTTGCCTTTTTGGCATTGCTTCAGTTAGGTAATGATTCCCGTATCTTTTTGCGAGAAAAAGCACCAGACCCCTTTATTTAAGCGTGTGTGAAAAATGTTACCACCCCCCTTACAATGCCCCACTGCTGGCCAACGACAACCTTCTATTTGCGCTTATAAAAGAAAAAAAGCTCCCGCCCGCTCGGAGCTCAAGGATCCCCCATGTCCCCCTGTTAGGAAACCCTCGCCTTCATATTCCCCTTGGTGACCTTCCAAACTCTTCTTCCCCAAAGTTTGTTGGGGCCTCCGATGATCCTCGGCCGACCGGAACTTTGTACACTGTTTCGCGCTCTTTCAGGGTCCCCCAGGCAGGTTAGCCATGTACCTTCATTTCCTGTGGCGGTGTTCTAGGAAAATACCCCCTTCTCAGGGGTTTCAAGATCTGTAGACCGTGCCCCCGAACGTTTCTTGTCGGATGACAGGCCGTCCTGCCCTTCAACGCTCCCGCTTACTGGATTGTGCGACGTTGCAAATGGTGATATTCTTGCGTTTATTGAATTCCCAGTTGGTTCTCATTTGTAAAGTAAGGTGAACTCGGACCCGGGTCTTCAACGTAAACCTTCCGCAGATGGCCAGGCAGGAGCTCTGACCATTCTTTAGCTGCCTCCTGTCCCCTATTCCCTCACAATCCAACTCCTGTTGAAAGTAATTCGGCTTTGATTAATTCTACGTTTGCGGCCCCCATTGTTTTTCCTCCCCGCCCCCCTTTTTCCCGGTTCCTCCCCCCCGACATTAATACTGCTATCTTCCCCCCCCGCCCTGTCCGTTCGCCGATTTGCGCGGCGTCTTTTCCCGCCTCCCTTGGCTTTGTTCCTTTTCGCCTAAAATAAGCCATTAGGCACCCTTCTTTTTTAGGCAGATGTCAGAGCCCCTCAATCTTTGACAATCCAAGACTTTCCCCTCTCGACCCTCATTCCCCCACAGCTGAACCATGGCCTTCCCTTCCCGGCCTTCGGGCTGTTTCCAAAGGTAATGGCAGTCATGATGCTTCCCGGCAGGTGCTTCTTCACCCCTCCCTGTTCTGGCTCTACAACTCTTCCCCCCTCACCCATTTTGTTGTCATAGATCGGTTCGACGCGTCTCCTTGTCTCCCTTATAATAATGTGAGCCTGACTTCTGCAGCGCTCGCCCCTATTTTCGGACCTTTCCCAACTCACATCCCCTCCGTTTAAGACTCTGCTTGCATTTCCTTTTAGAGTTTGTCATGTATCCAGCTAGTGCTAACTTTGATCTTACACCTCACCCGCCGCCCCTTTAGAGAACCACGCGGGACCGACCTGGAGCTGTTGCTTCCTTCCCTGCGCCGTGCTCGCCCCGCCGCTTCCTTCTCGCCACACATTTCACCTATCCTCATAATTTTGTTGGGAGCGATCTTTTTGACCTTGTGTTGCTCCTTTAATAGGGGAGCTTCTATATAGCCCCCTCAGCTTCTTTGAAACCGGGTTTCGCTAACGGTCCGGCGGTTTACTTTTCCTGATCGCCCCCCCCCCCCCAACTCTTGCTAAGCAGATATCGCTCCATCCCTTTTCTACTTGCAACCTCCCAGCGGTCGGCGCTTTTAGGCGTATTTTGGACAATAGGAGGTTCGCTTATGCATGTGACGTGCTCGCATTCAATCATGCCTGGTCCGTAGCCTCCGGTTCTCCCCTATACTTTTCAACCACCTTTTCTGCTGAGATCGTCCTTCCCCAGCGGAGGGTGAACTATGTTCTTTTTCCTTCCTTTCCTGCCACCTTTTTTTCTCCCTAGTACTTGACTTTAGTTATCCCTACATTCCCAAACAAGAAATCTAGGTTGACTATTGGGAACTCGCCGATCAGAGTAAGGATTCAGTTTTTTCCAGCTCTACCTATTCCCTCCTCTTCTCACTGAAGGTAAGGTTTTTTTTGATTGGCGTTTTCAGTTTCGGCGAGCCCCCTCGAAAATGTTTGAGGTCTTTTTTCATCCCCCCCCCCCCCCCTTGTTGACAAGCTTAACGGAGCATGCTTGTGAACGTTTGTAGCCAAGGTGTAAGGGTAGTCAACCGCTTTCCCTGCTATTTTGCCCCATTTTGCTTTACAATATCATCGAGGCTCCGTGCCCGGCATTTTGCTTGGTCATTCGGATACGCCAATTAGTCGCCGGCCAGTCAGGCCCCCCTTCAGGATTTCTAACTCTTCTGCCTGGTGCATATCGGCCCGGCAATTCCTCACCTTGTTTTTTGTTTGCCATTCCACATGCTATTTAAAATTCGAGGACGTAACCCTTTAACTCACCCCTCAACTCGCGCGTACCAAAATCCATTCTTCGCCCGTCTTTGTGCTTGATCTTTCAGCCCGAAGCCTTGATGCCGTTCTTCCCTTTCTCCAGCCTTTCCAACGATTCTTCTGGACCGGATTGCTGGCTCGCCCACCTCCCCAGGAATTTCATCGATGATTGCGCTTCCCTCGGACACAAAGACTTCTTTTCCACGTGACTTTCGCTGCACATTCGGCGTCTCGGACCTTTGCCGCACGCTTTTGACTTCCGATAAAGGTAAATCACGCGCCTTTTATTCTCATCGCCTTGGACAATTTTTCTTGCAGTCTCTCCGGAGCGCGTCCAGATTTTTTAGGAGATTTGAGACTGCCCTAGGCCCCCTTCTTCCGTGCAGGTTGGGACAAGTCCTGGTTTACCTTCATTGCGTTGCGTTTTACTTTTCCCGTCCCCGCAAGTTCTGTTTTCGTGCTTCAAGAATAATATATCGATCCCTCCTCCATTCTGCACCCCTTCAAATAAAAGAGTCTTAGACTCTGATTAACCAGCAGAACCCTTTTCCCGCTCCTCTTCCGTCAATGTTTGACATGATTGCTTCCCGTTCTTCCAACGGTTCCCCTTGAGAAGAAGAAATGGATCAGTGCGTTTCTCTCTCAAGTTGAGCCTCGACAAGGTATGAGGATTGTTTTTGCAAACCTGAGATATGTGTCTTAGCTCCCAATGTTTGATTGATTTTTTCCTGGACTTGTCTTTCTTTTGTTTTTTAAAGCCGCTTCTGACGCCCCAGCCCTAACTGCGGGCATAATGACTGTGTGATCTTTTTGACGGAGGTTCACTTACACTCTCAATTTTGTTTATAGACTGTGATCCTCGCGCGGTCCGGCCTCTATCGCCCCCCATGTGACCCCCCCCCCCCACATCTGGAAAATTCCCCTTTCGAACTCTATCTCGCCCTGAGGTCGAATATGAGGCCTTTCCGAATCCCCTTCTTAGTGGGAGGCGGCCGTTCGCGGCAAGTATGCCCTCTCTTGCCCCGATGTCCGCGATTTTTGCTCCGAGATGGTACACCCCAATAACGTGAGTTCAGGCGAGTTTGAGTCCTCCCCACAACACCCACCATCCGAAATCTTCGCCCCGTAGGATTTGCCCCCTTATCATCTCTTAGGTGGGGAGTCATTTACTATCTTTCCTCCTCATAAGGTGGAGTAGCTGATTGCTCCACAAACCGCACCCTCAGCCCTTTGCCGTTGGAGTTTCCTTTTGGGTTGTCTTTTTTTCTTCTTCCCGTTATCCACTTTCGACTTTCGCGCGGCTTAAAACTCGTTGGTCCGCAACCGACGGGGGAGTTAGAGCCTGCGGTGCTCCCTTTCCCCATCAAGCACTTCCATCAAAGAAAGTTTTCCTACTCCCGGTCGAAAAGCGATCCAGATCGTTCTCCATACGAATTTCTCCCAGCCCATATGCACGGCCCGGGTTGATGATAAGGTCAGGCCCCTGATTTTCTGGTTTCTCCCTCCCCACTACTCCCAAGCCCTTCTCCCCTTCTTTCGTAACGACCACCCGCACGCTTTTCCTTATTCCAATAGTCGAGCAGTAGGCTCTGAAGGATCCGGCTTTGATCCACTCAATCCCCCCCCCCCATGTAAATTCCCTTCCCAAACCAAGAGGCATTGCGAGCCATCAGCGGTAGTGTATCTCTGTGCCATATTTTCAAGATTATAATTGATTCCCGTTCATACTTCTTTGCCCTTTTTCTCGCCTACGCGCGTTCCCGCCATCAGTTCGGAGCGTTTCCCGATTCTGGCATTCCCGGCATCTTCCCGACTATCGTACATTTCTTCTTTCGCGCGTTATTCTTTTTTTTTCCAGTCGCCGAGCTTTTCTTTACGTGGGAAGTGGCAAGTCGAATCACACTGTTGATCTGGCGCGACATGAAGCTTTTGGCCGTTTAACCCTTTTGCCACCCCCGTCCAATCAACTTCGAAAACACCGTGCCCCCCCAGCGCATACCCTTGGCTCTTTTCTTCATCCACCCTCCGGCACAAGAAACCCAAGAGCTGCTGGGCGCGGCCAGTTTCCCCCCCTTTGGTCCCTTTCTCGACAATTCAACCATCGCCAAGCTGTGGACCATTCCGCCCCCGTCGAATGCACAGACTTCGGCACCTTACGCGCGTCCCGATTTTATGCTCTTCCCTGTTACCCTGGATAACTGCACTTTTTGCACTCCGTCTGTTAGTCTCTGGGCCGCACCCTCCGTTGTTGGTATAAATTCGATTTGCCTGTTTTAGTGTTCCCCTATGTACCATTGCCGCCTCGTTTTCCTTAGTCTTTCACAGGGCCCCTACCCCTTCTCCCCCGTTATTTTACTGGACCGGCTCACACCTCGCTACGAGACTGGATTTCACCCGCTCGGCAATTGTGTCACTCGGCTCTGTGATTCTTCAGGGTGTTCTCCGCGGGGCGGTCTCAGAACCGGCCAAGAACCCGTGCTTGTGGAACGTAACGCCCCAGCTTCTTTTCTCCCTCCGGCAGCCAGTTAATTCGACACCGTCTCGTCCTCCTTGCGTCTGCTTCATAATTGCAAGACCCCTTTCCCCTTCCTTTCGTTCGTGGACTAAGCCAGGAGACGTTTTTCGGCCCCGGGTACCCCAAATTTATCCGAGGAATCACGTAGACAAGCGCCTTAAACTTATTCTACAGTCTTCACTCGGTCAAGTTCGATCTGATGTCGTTTGATGATCTCTCCACATGGGCGTCTTTCTCTACGCTAGTCCACTGCCCTAACGACCCTCCCCCGCATAGCTCTCCCTGGACCAAACCCGCTCTGGTAGCGTCAGCCATATTTGCCATTCGAGCCGTTCCGTCACTTGAGGCCAACCTTTTTCCCCCCCCCGCCTTCATTTCGTGGTCTTTTCATGTACCTTATTGGGTTTACCCCCTTCCTTTCCGGGCCGGCTGCCTACAAGGGTTCCCGCATTTGTACTCGAAACATATACCCCTGTGTTTGTATCGGATCCTGGTTTTGTTTACCTGCGTCGACCCGATCCCTTGACTTCTCTCCCCCTCTCTTTATGAATCCTTTCGTTCCGACCCTTCGGACGGTTTTCACTCTCTCCCCCCCCTCGAGATGCGGCAGTTTCCAGGTTTTTGCGATTCATGGATCCATGAGATCTGCTTTTTCGTACTCCCCTTCCCCAGCCGGATCATTAAGCGAACCCGTCCCGGCACGCAGTAGCTTTTGGCCTTCCGTGGCCCTCTCCTCTAGCGCCCCCCACTGTACGCCCTTTTAGTCCTCCGGTTGTTTTAGAGATTTTGGGCTTTTGAACTGGTGTGGGCGAATAGCCTCGGGGCGTAAATTTTGAGTGATTGCCTGCAACCTTGCTTCCCCCTGCTTGGTTTTGCTAAAGGATCCGGGCTGTTAAGGTGTCCACCCTTTGAACCCCACTCCAGCCTCTTTCTTTCTCATCCTCGCTAAAATGCCAACTCCCTTGCGTCAGTCTCCCTCTGGTGTGCGGCCTTCTAAATATTCGTGAGCGCTGCGGTCATTCTTTCCTTTCTCGCATTATCCGCGAGAAGTATCCTGCGTCTTTGCCGCGTAGAACATCTCCTCTTACAACACCTTTTTAGCGATGTTTTCTCTCTCGTTCAGGACAGCGTGCGTGCTAACTTATCTTGCCTTGTACCGCCTTCCCCCCCTACATTTGTTGGTCTCATCCAGCCTGCCAGGTTAAGCCAACCCCGCCCCTTCTCTGGGCAGGTCTGGTAAACTCTCTGGCTAATTCTCTAGATGAAACAGATTTTGTTTTCCTCTTCGACCATATTTTTTTCCCTGTTCCTTTAGGGTCTTTATGCTTGGAGCCACGGACTTCCTCTCATGCGGCGATATGAAGAAAGTTTCGCCCTCTTTTACATTCCTTTCCTTGCAGTCCTGTAGCGATTTTTTTGCGTTGTAACGGGATCTTCTCTTTTTTTATTCCCAGGTGATCCCCACGTCTCTCTCCAGCACGCCTATCCCTTTTTGCAGGGTCAGGGATAGGCACTGCGGAAGCTAATTGTCCGGCGCCCCCCCCCTATCCCCCGAGTCTAAATGCGTGAATGGTCTTTTCCTCTTGGTCCTTTTCCTCCCTGTTTCTTTGTTTGCCGAAGTTCCAGGTCATTAACATGCGCCCCCTCCTCTTCTCCCCCTTTCCACGTGCCGATCCACGCCGCGATGTCTTCCCACAACTCCCCCTCGTTGGCCTACGCAAGTACCTCCTCCCTAAATGCGCTGCCTGCTGTAGCTTTCATGAACCATTCTTTTTACTTGCCTTCTTCTGGGCCCCAAGGAACCAACCCCTGAGGCAAAGTCTCCCCTACCTTCCTGCATTCCCACGTCAAGATGGAATCTCCCAGGACGGATTTTGCACGTGAAGTGTGCTTCAGGCTCTTTTTTCTGGAGGCCCAACACTTTCTCCCTCTTTTTGATTTCTCAGAGAAAGGCACGAATCTTTCTTCAGAGTTTTTTTTTTTTTTGTTTGCCTTTTTTCTTCTGAGGGTCTCCTCAGATCGAGGCTCATTTTGCATGAGAGGTTTGTCAACCAGTGCCCTTCTTGACGTGGCGCGTGTTTTAAGTATGGTGGACTTACTTCTTCTTTCTGCGTGGACACATTTTTTATGTGCAGTTCTTTTTTCTTCGCTCAACCAATTCCCTCTTCTTGTCTTTTGCGCAAGACCTATGTGCAAACTCCCCCCCCCCCCCCCCCCCATCACCTAACAGCTTAGGCGCTCTAACTGCCCCGATCAGACCAAAGAGAGCCCCTCACCCAATTTTCCAGACATGGAGGTAGGCCCCCCTGTTCCCCCGCCCTCAGACGAGGGGTAGGTTTGTCTGAGACCCTCAGTGAACATACGGCATGCGTATAACTTCTCGTGTCCCCCTGATCTCCTCTTTCTTCTCTCTCGCCCAAGACCAGAGTTAGTTGGGAATTGTCCTTCCTTTTTTTCTGTGATCCCTGCCGCCATGCCGCCTTCTCTTATTTCCCCTGCTTTGGTCCTTTTTTTCATGTCTTTTAGGCGGTGATCTGGTTTGATTCGGCGTGGTATCCTCTCTTCCGAGGTTTCCCCTATTTGAGCCCCTTTCGCTTCTGGGCCGTCCCTGTTATATCACATGAGCCCCCCCCCTCCCATTCAAATGACTGCGTACCTTCCTGATCTCTCTGATTTGACCGAGTATTTCGACCTTATCTCAGAATAGTTGTTTGCTTTTTTTTTTGCTTTTCTTTAGTCGAAAGGATGTCTTTTCCTTGTCGCGTATGATTCGTCACAATCCCCCATGCGTACCTGGCGAATTGGTCCCAAGACCCGTTCGGTCACAACAACCTCAACCCGCCTCGGCAGCTTCCGGAGGGCTCTCTTATCTCGTATGGCTTGTTTCCTTTCCCCCTCTCTTCTCCTACGTTTTGTTTTTGCTCGAGTATCCCAGCGCCCTTCACCTCCCGCGTTAGTCGCTTGCCCCCTTCCCCCGATTTGCTTGATAGTTCTCTTTCATTTTTTGGTTTGATGAGGCCGACGTCCCAATTATCCTTGACCCGCTTTCTTTTGAAAATCTTTTCTCTTTCCCCCCGAAAATCGCCTTTTGAGAGAGACCGGCAAGACCTACGTGCTCCTCCCCCTCTCCCTAGAACTCGAAGCGTTTTTTTCAGTTCTCGTTTCCTCCCCCCCTTTCTGCCTTTCCATATACGACAGGTCCTCGCTCTAATTAGACAGGAATCCCCTTTCGGCCTTTTTTTTTGCAGGGAGGATATATGCGACTCTTTCCGGTCATACTGAGACGCCCCTCCTCCGGAGCTGTATTTGGCAGTACCCCTAAGTCATAAAAGATACACAATATATCCCTCTACCGTCCCCCCCCTTACGCTATGACTTTCTTCCGGATAACTTGATCCGGGTCTCGTACCCTCCCTCCCACTTTCCACTTAACTGGGTCCATCACCGCATTCTTGGGCGATCGCATACGCATTTTCTCAAGACAAGCCTCCACTATTCTCCTTATTTAGCTTTTTTAGTCTTTCTCTCTTTACCTAAAGCGGTCCGCCAAGTCGTTTGTCGTTTCCACTTTCCCCTACCCCTTTTCTCTTTTGGCCTCACTACCGTACCCTTGATACGTTGTTTAAGTTATGACTTTTGTGACCTTTGCTCTCTAGATCTTGAACTTTCTTCCCGTGCCTGGAGGCGCGTTCCCCACTCGTTTTACTGGCTCTACACCGCCAGCCTGACCCCTCGAAGTTTTCCTTGCCGAGCCGTCCTCCCCCCAAGCACCCATAAATTAGGCCTTCCCTCCTTTCCTCGGTTTTTCTCGCACTCTCAGACCCTGACCCCCCAAACTTGCCCGCGTCTTTCTGGCGCTGCCGCCTTTCAATTCCTTGTTCGAATTCACCCGACCGGCACGTGACCGTTCTGTTTTTGATTCCCCCCCCTGCGTCGTAACGGTCCGCGCCGCCCGTTTTTTTTGAGCGTTCCCGGTTTCACGACTGCACGTTTGTCAAATCTTTGTCCTTCCACTAGGGAAGGTCGCATTTGGGTTTTCTTCTCTTTTTGTATTTTTCCCATTCCGTTGGGCGGCTCCTTTTTCCCGCCCCGTTTCCCTGTCATATTTGGGCCCCTTTGGTAGAACTGCCCTAAAGTCCTCTCCTGGTTGCCGGGCTCCCCCTTCCTCCAGTCACTTCCCCAGGTCTTTCCCCCGTTCTCTGGATTTGCTCACCGGGTCCCTTTTGTCTCTTCGCGGTGTATTTGTCTGTTTCTCCTTCCTTTTATAATAACTTCTTGTGCCCCGGGCAAACAATACCCCGGTTCTTATCCTTGACAGAGCTTCCTCCCCCCGGCCTCCTCTGAAGGTGGCGACGATCGTGTTTTGCCGGCTCTTTCCGTGTCCTTCCCCCCTTCTTTTTCCCCTCAAAATGCCATTTCCCGTCCTCTGTTTTTTCTGTAAGAGCAGGTTTCGTCCGTTTGGCCCTTTTGAATAACACCCCTTCGGGCATCCGTTCAGACAGCTCCCCACAACGGTACCAAGCTCCCTCCCGGCCCCATTTTTCGTACGTCTCGAACGCCCTTGGATCCTAGTTAATCACATTTTTCGGGAATCGCAGCCCTTTCTCGCAAGTAAGTAAACCTTCCTCTCTCTCGGTTTTTTGAGCCTCCCCCCCCCTTTGGTACCCCTCGACGCCTTTTCCAATGATCGCCGATTCCGAGTTTTCCCAGAAAACAAATTCATTTCTGTTTTCTGTTCCCCCGGTATCCTAGGAAGTCTTCTGTCTCCCAACCCGGAAAGGTCTGGCATGGTCTGCTTCCATTGTTAAGCATTCTTCGATGGTCCCCGAGCTCTCGACACTCCCGGCCCCCCACAAGTTTAGTGGAGAGTTCTCCCCTCTTCTCACAGTCCTGATCCCGTCTTCTTTGATTGAATTCGTCTGAGCCCTTTCCCAGCGCTATAACTCCTTCCTTGATCACCTCCATCACCGCCGAGCGCTTTTTATAGTTTTCTTTTTTCTCGAAGCCCTGTCTCAAACGAGATTTCGGCGGCCCGTGTTATCACTCCCTCCTGCTCCTTTCGTCTGAACCTGAATCCCGGCCTAAGCAGTGAGTGCTCTTTGTCAATCGCAGCCGATTGTTCGTTGCACACCTCACTCCATCTCCCCTCCCTTCTCCTCTTTGGTTTGTCTTCTTTGTTGACTTTTTTATATCGTTCCTTTTGGCCCTCTCACGTCTTTCTGCCGCCAATCATTCCGTGAAAGTTCGGTAGCTTGATCGGGTTTTTGAATGTTTTTTTCCTCCGACCCAATATTTTCTCAGTCGTTTTTCACAAATTACTTGCGAAGCCCGCCGTCCCAAGATTCCTGATTTCTCTTTTCCGTTGCTGACTCTTCCGGAAGTGCCCGTAGGCATAGCCTTTCCCAGTCAATTTGTTGCAGTAATCGCTCTTGTTTCCGTGTGGGTTGTGTGTGGTTTTTTTTGGGGTTGGTTTTTTTTCCTTTTGTTCTGTTCTTCAGTTAGCCGCGTTCCCCGATACACCCCCCCTTAGATCTTTTTTTGAGCGTTCCTTTTGCGTCGAGGTTGCCCCCGCTGGACCCTTTTTGAAGCCATGCCTTCAGGGGGGATACTAAGAATGCCTTTTTAGTAGCTGGCACATCCCCCAACGATTTTTTTGTTTTCGAGTTTGGTCCTCGTGTGTTTTTTTCTAAGGAGGCGATTGGTCCAGCTGGATCGTCTCGACCCTTTCTCGCCGAGGAGTCATCCGTGCATTTTTCTTCTTGGCAGTAGCTTTATTCCTGCTGCCCTAGCCCCTTCTTCGTCGGTTTTTCCCTCCCAGTTCTCCTATGAGAAAGGTTTAAATTTCTCGAGCTTTCATACTAAGTTTTTCAGTCGCAGGAAGGTGCCCCTGGTCATATTTTTTTTTTCTTCTCGCCCGTATCCTGATATTACTGCGCCGAATTCCTTTCAGCAGTGCTTGGTTCCACCCCCTGAGAATGGCTTGAGATGACTGCGCACCTCTTCTGTCGTCAACTGATGCTGTCTTTTTTCTCCCTCCGATGCTTTTTATACGTTTTTTCCTTTGTTTGCCTTCATTCTATCACCTTTCCTCTGGACGTCACCGGCCAAACTCTAAAAGAGAGAGTTTGTTGCCACCCATTACATTCTCCCCCTGTACCCCCTTTCCTTGGTTTGAAGAGTTCCTCCCCCCCTGCCCCCAGACACCCGTCCCTCTTTCCTTTGGCCCCTTGTAAACAGATAATGACCGATGTTTCCTTTCCCGGCTTATTAGAACCCAAAGGAACCCACCCCTTCATCGCCCCCGGCAAGTCCCCTCCCAAAGACGTGCGTAACTGACCATAGGGCATATCACCGACGGTTTTGCCCTCTCCTGCTTGCTTTGCTCTAGGATTTCCATTTTCCCCCTTGCCGCCGCCTTTTTGCCCCTTTTCCTCACTCCCCTGAAATTTCCCCCCTCGGAGAACGGTTTTAATTTCTTTTTCAGGCAATGGCCTCTTCCCTCCGCCGGCCTTTTTTTTTGGAGCCGGCGCTGGCTATGAAACATCTCCCTCCTTCGTTTTTGGTTCCCTCCTTTTTGACTTTCCTTTAGGTGGGCACCATTTTTTCACGTCGCCAATCTGTGATGTTCCATTACCCCCCCTCCTTTCTCCCTGGCGAAACTTCCCTCTGTCGAAAAATACCACCCTTTGCCTGCGCTTTTTTTTTTTTTTTTCGCTGACAAGTCCGCATAATTACCCTCCCTTAGCTCAACTTTTTCCTCTAGTTCTGCCCGGGATCCTGCCCCCCCCCCCCCCCCCCCCCCCCCCCCCCCCCCCCCCCCCCATTCCATCGGACAACTGTCCCCCCTTCGCCGCTTTCTCCGTCCTCTTTTCGCGACTAACTCTCCCTGACCTAGACCTTCATGCAGTTCATAATCTTTTCATCGTTTGCCCCCCGCTTATGTTATTAGCTCTTTAAGCCAGAGTTTTAGTTGCTGGTCCTTTCATTTGGACGGGCTTTTTTGTTTTGATCCCCTTTTTCCCCCCAGCTAGAGTCCCCACATCATTCGAATGAGGATTCATAATGAGGCGGCTGTCCTTACTGTTGTCCCCTTCTTGGTCTTTACTGATCATACCCGTCCCTCCGTAGGCGTCGACGATTGACTCTTCTCGATTATTTTCCTCAGATATAAAAGGACTCACCAATGCCGCCCCCACTTATTTTTTTTTCACCTTGCCGGCCCAGAAACTTGATCCCGCGCATGATGTAGATACGGATGTCCTCTTGGACCTATTCTTTCTATCATAGAGACTGTTCTCAGTCAAGGTCTATTCAAGTCTGTATTGCTTTTTTTATGGGATGATCTTTTCCCAGCCACTTTTCCCAGTTATCCTCAAGGCGTAATTTGAAGACCTTCTTCTTCCCCCCAGCCAGCTCTTCAGCGCCGGCAGGGCTCTTTTCCAGTTGATTTCCTTGACGGGTTCACTCTTTTCCTCCCCTTTTTTTTTTTCGATCAAAGTCGCAACCCCCTTTCCCGCGTCCTAGCGTCCCTCCGAGGCCCGATTGAATTCTTTTTCGTTTTCTGCCGGGAAGGTGTGTCTTTCCTCGGCTGGAGGAATTTTTATTTCTTTTTTTCCCCTGGCCCCCCTTCCCCGAAGTTTGCGAAGACTGTGCAAGTACACCTGCCGCTTACTCCTCTCCCCTCTCCCCTCTCTTGCGACTTTTTGTGAACTCCCCCTCTATAGACCTCTTCGCCCGCTAAGTTTCCAATTATCGATGCATTTCGTTCGCCGGCTTTGAGCTCCCTGCTGTTTTCCGCGATATTCCCCCGTGAAACTCAATAAACCGGCGATGAGGTCCCTACCCTTCAAACTCCCAAGTAACTCTCGTCATTCTTCCCCTCCATGAATCTCTTTAGCCGGCTAGCCTTGGCTGTCTTGCCCCCCCATCACTCCCCCAGCCCAAGTTAGGACAAACCCCCGCGGCTTTTCTTTATCGCATTTAAGGCGATAGAGGGGAAAAACGATGAAAAGTGATCTGCCTTGCCCTTCGTTTCTCTTAGTTAGTCAAGAAATTTTAGTCTTCGGCGCGTTCCCCTTTTTCCCCCCTTCATCGTAGCCCCTGTCACCCATTGGTCGGCTCTCTCCTTCGGGAACTTTTCTCGGGGGCGATTGATCCGTCTTCGCTTTTCTCCTTTTTGTTCTTCACTTTGTTGAGTCTTAAGAACACTTGTCTTGGGCCGCGAACTACCAGCCCCTTTGGTTTAGTTTCCCCGGTTGAACTACCCGCCCAACAACCTTCCCCCCCCTGACACTTCCACTCCGCCTTGGTTCTCCCTGCTCTTGCAGACTTGACAAAACCACCCGCACCCCGCTTTCCCCCTTGCCGTCCTAGTTTCCACTTTTCTCGCGACAAGGAACCTCGCCGGCAGCGTGCCGTAAGTCTGTTGCGGGTAGCTTAGACGGTCCCAAGCTTCTTTCCTACCCGCAGCGCTCTTGCGCCCCAGTCCGGAATCTTCAACTCCTTGTTCCCCCCCCCCCCCCCCCCCCCTCGGGCCGTGCCAAGTTTCCTTTCTTTTATGTACCGTCTCTTCCGGTGTTGCCGTGGTCTCCAGGCCCCCCTCACTACTTTTCCTCATCACTTCTGTGGCAGGAGAGGGTTCTTGCCTGAATTTCCGGCCGGTTGCGGCCCGGTTCCTTTCTACCCCTCAAAGAGACAGGGCTTTAAGACTCTCCGGGCACCTTTTTTCGTCTTTTTCTTTTTCCCCAGGGTTTTTTTTTTTTGCCTGGTGAAAGCAGGTTGCCTGAACTCGTGAAACCAAGACCCCCCTGATTTAACAAAAGACCCCCAAGCGTTCTTACCGCCAGTCATCATTTTAAGTCCCTTCCCTGTGAAGCAGGTTTTCTCTCTCTCCCCCCGGCCCGGCCTTAGATGTCCATCAACTGCGTTCCCTTTATTGTTTTGTCGACAGGCTGACGTTTTTCGGACCTGGGGTTCCTCACATTCCCGGTCATACGTTTTTTTTTGAATCCCTTCACCTCTTGGCACATCTTCCCCTTTTCCCCCCCTGGGTCCAGCAGATGGACCCTTTCGTCTCATCCGACCCCTTTAGGTATCCTCTGCGCGTCGACCCCCTACCCTCGCCCCAAGATACATTTTCAAGGATTTCTCCTCGTCTCTTTTTCCTCTCCCTACACACTATTTTTACTCCTTTCCAAGTCGTCCAGCTGCGCGGCCCCACAATAAATTTTCCCCTCTCCTTCTTGATTTGAACGGGATCTAATATCCTTGAGGGCTACACCCCGTCCTTGCATTTCCTTTTGCTCGGGACTAATCGCTTCCCCCCCTCATCTTGTCTGACGCTTTTTTTAAACCCCTTCTTTTTCCCCCAGTGGTTGTCAAGGAGGTGATGCGACCGCTTCTCCCTCTTCCCCTGTCTCTTTCCTCGCACGCCCCCTTCGCGCTCCTCCTCCCCCTCGGCAAAGCCGACACATGACAAATCCCGATACCGTTCTTCATTTTTTTTCCTCTTTTCTCATGACCTATCTCTTTCTTGTCACAATATTTTTTCCTCGTTAAATCCACCCCAGGATAACTTTTCTCCCCCCAGCCGACTCCGCGGTCAATCGAGTGGACAAGGCCGTGCTCGTCCCCCCTCTTCCTGATCCCACATTCACGCCTTTCTCCTTTTTCTCTTTTCCCTTTGTTCTGCTTGAGATGGGAACTGTGTGTCTATCCTTACTCTTGTCTTTTCGCACGGCGCTGTCTTCTAAAATCATTTCATGCTCATGGGGTAGACCTTATTTTTCGGTGACGTTCTATCTAACCAACCTATTGATCACGCCCCTCTCGAACCTTTCTCGATAACTGCAGCGTTTCCAGTCGTCTTTCTGATTTCTTTTTCGGCTTCCCCTAAAGGTCAGGTCTGCATACTTAGGCCTCGCTTCATCCTGAGTCTCGCCTGGACCTTCTCCCTCCCCCCCCTTTCGTCATCCCTTGCCAACAAAATTTTCTCCACTGGGAGTCGCAGGCCATCTCTGCGTTTTTCACTTGTAGTCCTTGAGCATCATGCCCTATTGCCCTCCTTGGTAGCCTCCGTCATGCCATTCTGGCCCCCAAGAAATTCGCGGTGCCGGTTCTTTGCCTCTCCTCATGTTCGATCCAGGTCTTCTTGGATTTTCGCTCGACCAAAGATTATCGAGGAGTATCCCTTTCGGTTAGCCGTACTTTCTGTCTCAGTTTTCCTTCGATGACATAGTCACCATGGTAGGCTTCCCCGACCCTCAGTTTTCCATCGGGCAACCGGTCAAGGCTTGCAGTCTCTCAGGTGTGCATTTACTCGGCCCCGGACTATATGTGAGTCCCCCCAGTTCCTCCAAACTTCTCTGATCAAGCACTAGTGAAAGTCCCTTTTGTAAGATTTATCTTCATGCCTACAGAAGGAGATGCCTGCTCCCCCCCCGTCTCACTTATATTATGCCAGAATCTCGCGTTGAAGGTACGTTATCACGGGTTTCTTTTTTGAAATTTCACTTTTACAATTAGCCCTCAGGAACCCTGCAAAACTCACATATCCTATCCCCCTTGAATAGCGGTTCCTCTGTAACACCTTATCCCTTGTCCAAAAGCGTTTTTTGCGTGACGCCGGTCACTCCCCTCCTCAACTGATTCTTAGGCAGGTCACACTCATGCCCCGAATGACTTTCCCCTTCTGTGATTTTGTTAGAAAAAAGGCCCCAAAGGAAATCGTTCCATTCTCCCCTCTGATGTGGAAAAGATTTCTCGCCCACACGGATTTTTCCCCCCTTTGAAGTCCTTTTTTGTAGCATTCTTCTGCAGGCCTCGGCAAGTGGAAGACCTGACTTAGACATCGCAAGGTACGCCCCCCCCCCGATGCCTTCTTGTTAAAAGAGAATGGAAGCTTCTTCTCTTCCTCTGGCTGATGTTTTTTATTTCTTTGGCTCCTGGAGACCCCGTCAGGGTTGAGATGGGGCCGCAGTTTTCATGTTTTCATTTCGAGTAACATTTTCCAGTCCGTCCCCTTTCTTCTTCGCTAGACTTACCACCCCCCTTCTTTCCTAAATGCACGTACAACCCCCCCCCTGAGTCGGCGCGATCACCCCCCCGTCCCCTCTCCTCACCCCCTAATCTCTCAATTTCGATAGTGCGCGATTCCCCCTTCTTCCACCGGGTCATCCGCTACTATTCCCCTCGTGCGTACCGCGACAGCGCCTCACTGGCCATGCATTCTAATTTTTCATCGTGTACAATTGTCTAGCCATGTCGTAGGACCGCCCCTGAACCTCTTTGAGTTTCGCCTTTTGTTCCACAAACCTTTTTTTGGAATTTGGGGTCTGGCTTGTGGATCAAGCCAGAACTTCATACAATTCACTCTACGGGTGAATACCTGTCTTCTGTGATATGGTATTTCGGTCCTTCCCTCATCGCCCCGTTCTAGGCTTAAGACAGTTAGACGGCGCCGTTTCTTCAGCCACCTATATCATTCCGCGAACCACCTAAGCAAATCATATGGCCCCTGCCTGGGCGATAGCCTAGAGGGGTATCGAGTCCTTTCGTTTCTACTTTCACTTGTCCCTCCCGGTGCGCGGAAGTTCGAGTCCATATGTCTGTCCTTCTTGACTAAGGAGGTGTGCCATGTTTTTCCCAGTCCCTCCAAAGACTCCCCTTCTTCCTTGCCCCCACGTGTCCTCCACACCACCCACCTTCCCGCTACTCCCACCGGGCAGCGCGGCTTGGTTCTCCTCCCCAATCTCGGAGTTTCTTTTGATTTTA
>Ga0179593_1730886_pt1 | contig 17239 bp, 19 predicted proteins | sample CZODoug2_1_08_16_FD_185931 | JGI IMG/M metagenome (GOLD analysis project Ga0179593, IMG submission 185931) | Vadose zone soil fungal communities from Angelo Coast Range Reserve, California, USA - CZODoug2_1_08_16fungal (PacBio error correction) | ecosystem: Environmental > Terrestrial > Soil >... | reverse complement strand
CCAAAACTATGCTCTATTTCCTCGTACCGCCTACTCCATTGTCCTTCCTCTAGAATTTTTCGTCTTCGTAGGAACAGATAGTCTGATGTTCAATCCCCCCTCCTGGTCCCCTCCCCCTCCCGGCCTCACTTCGTCGGTGTCAAGCAAGTAGCACGGATTTGTCCCAGTCATGCTCCCCCTCTGGAATAACAGCTTTGTCCCCCCGTCGATTCTTTAATAAGAGGCGCTCCTCCCTTCATTTTTTTCCCTTAGCGACTTTATTGCAGATTCTGGAATCGGGGTCGCATCCCTTCTGGGGATCCCTCCTGGTTCCCAGCTAGTTGCCACCTGATAGTCTCCTTCGGCACATTCCCACGTAGAGAACTTCGTTAGCGTTTCATGGTGGAAGTTTTTTTGAGGTTCTCCATGTTTAGACAGCGTCAGGCAATTTCAATCTTGGTTTTTTAACCATTTTTCGAAACGTTAATCTTTCCGGCCCGGACGCCATTAGCGCTCTTTTTGCCCAGCTGATTTCCCCCCCTCTTTGGTTCGACATTCTCTTTTGGGTGCTCTTTTTTGGCCCTTTTTTAGGCATTCTCCGAATGCGTTTTGACGAGTGTTGCTTGACGGTTGGTATCTAGATTTCCAGCCCCTCCCTCCCTTGGATCCCCTTTACAGCCTCCAACCCTTTCACCCTTTTCCATGCTCCACCTTCATACACGCAGTGCCGTCCCCATGGTTTCGCTTTTTCGGCAGGTTTTTGTCATTTTCGTTCCCCAGTTCTTTTTTTTTTAGTTTTGTTCAGCGTGCAGGCGTCGGTGATAGGGTAGCTTCGAGTTTGGATTTTTGCTGAATTAAGAAGGTCTTTAGTGTCCAACAGCCTCCGTTTTTTTGGGAAGGGACCTACTCCGTTGATTAATCTCCTTGATTTGGATCCGACAAAAAGTTCGGAATGCCTTCCCTTGTTTTTTTATGCCCCAGAGCTTTTTCGCGTGACAGCCAAGTTTCCTTGCTTTTTCTTAGAATTCCTTAAAGCCTTGACTCCGACTCGAATCAAGCTCGCCGGAGCTCCTCTCTGAGGATGAGTCATGTGACTAGCGTATTCTTTCACAATATGTCCCCTGCTCCCCCTTCCCTGCCGTGCCTTTTCAAATATTGGAATGTTTCTACGAAACCTTCTTCGTTTCAATCGGTTCTTGTTTATGGCACTCTCTCTCCACCCTTCCCCCCCATGGATAGGGCTTTATCTGGTGAAAAGGTTTTGCCCTCCTTCGTCGTGTTACTGGTGAGTGCTGGAATATCGGCTTGAAGGTCCTTACCCCAGCCGACTTCCGCCCACCTTCTCTTTTCAATTCTTACCATTCCCGAAAATGCTTCCTTACTCCCTACCCTTTTATGTCATCCACCTATCGACGCCTAGCTTTATGCGATGGTCATTTCCCGACTTTCTTCCCGTACTTTTCCCCCTTTGAATGCGACAATCTCTTTTTCCTTATGCCAGTAACAGATCTGGTTTGGGTTGACGATTGAACTCTGGTCTCCTTACACTGGTGATTCTGTTGCGTCCTCCTTGAGAAATTTCAGTCTCATGGCTTCTACGTTTTCCCGTTGTTTTTGGCTCTTTGCGCCTTCGTCACCCACGAATTCCGGAATTGTTTACTTAAAACACAACGAGTCCATTGTCTACGGGAACGTTGCATTTCGGGGCTGGTCCTCACCCCCTTTACGTTCAAGCTAGTGAAGACCTCTCACCCCCCGCAAAGGTTTTTCCTTTCGCACCTGCCGGTCCCAGGGTACACAAGACCCCTGTCCCTTCCTAACTTTTTTTGTTGATTTGCTCGAGGCGACCATCTCCCCGTCCCGCCCTTCTTTTTGGCAAGTGGCACCCACTTTCTGTGCGATTGGCCATTTCCTTGGGTGGTGGGTGTTTTGGGGTTTTTTTTTTTTTTTTTTTTTGAATTTTTCTAGATACCACGTCTCGGAAGGTCACCCACTGACTTTTCGTTTGAGCTCCAATCTCAACAACTCTTTCCGGTCTACGTCTCGCTGTCTTCCTGTTGCATCCGTACTGGACAGCCTTCTTCAAGATTGAAGCATTGTCCCCCTGCGCTTCGAGTTTTGCGCCCCAGTTCCAGTTACTGACAAGGCCGGCGTGTATGAACTCCAAAATCTCTTATCCTCCTCCTTTTTTTTTTTTGGTTTCAAATTGGCTTGCCCGACCGGACGTGCTCCCCCTATATTTGTTCTTCTCCTTTTGCGTCTGGAAAATTGATTAATTACCGCTGGCATCTTCATGTTCTGAATTTTCGACACGCCTAATTACCCCTTTCGACAGAGTCTGTTGTTTCTTCGGTTCTTTTTCCGCGACCCCCCCCAAATTCGTGTGCACGCAGAATTCGGAAATCCCTCCTACTGTGCGAATAGCCCCGCCCTGTGTTGCCCCCTTTCCCCTTGCCGTTCGTTCTTTACTTCCGTGGTGCTGGCGTTGGTTTTCCCAACTTTTACGGACGCCCTTCGTTTACGTGGCTCTTTGTCTCTCAAACAAACCCCCTGGGGCTTTTTTTCCCGGTATATTTCCCTCTTCTTTTCCCCCGGCCCCCTTTTTGATTTTCTTTTTCTTTCCTTTCCCACGAGTTGCAAATTGTGCCTCCTGGGACTGGGCCCCTCTTTTAGTTTTTTGGCACTTCCCTTAAAAAGGAATGAGGTTGTTGGGATTTTTTTGTGTCTACCGGCTTTCGCACCTTTTCAACAGCACGGCCAACACCCTCTCTCGTTGTTGAAGCCCCTTTCTGCGTCAATCCTTCTCCCAGTGTTCGACCTTCTTTTCCCCTTCAAGGTTAGAGAACCATTAATTTCGCCCCCATCAACGTAACTCCTCTGCCAGGGTTCGTTACTGCTGCCCCCCCCCTCGTCGGCAACCTTTTTGAAAGAATCTTAACTTTCCGTCCTACTATAACCAGTTTTATAATACGTAGATTGCTTTAGTTCCTAACCCCTCTTTATTTCTTTTGCAATTGTAACATTTTTCTGCGCAACCTGAATTTTTTTCCTTGGCGCGCAGGCACAGCCGAGATTCCCCCCGATTCGAGAAACCGTGCCCCCCGCCCCGGTCTACGTCATTTCCAAACGCTGCCTCCAGTACCTTTCCCCTGAGACCCAGTTGCCTCCCTGGAAAAAGTATCTGCAACTGAAGCAGGTTCGATCTGGCCCCCCCCCCCCGGCGAGTACCCAAAGTTGTCGGCTTCTTTTTGCTGCCCTTGGACCGTTTCAAGACTCCCCCTTTTCTTCAACTCCGTAAAATCAAGGGTCGCTCGATGGTTTTTTTTTTTTGTCCTTCCGCTTCCCCCTCAATTTTCAGTTGGTGGCCCCCAGACCGCCAGGCACTTTCTTGGGAACTACCTTGTCGGTACTAAACCTGTTGTCGCCCCCCCTAGGCTACCATGTGGTCCTGATCCCGGAAATCAACCTCTAGCTCTTCGCCGACTTTCCCCACTACCTTTTGAATATTTTTCCTACCTCCCTCTACCAACAACCACTATACCGGGGCATACCACCGCTTCTCCCCCGAACACTGCTGCCACCCAAGTTACTTCTAGAACCAAGGCCTACTTGCCATAAATTACCCCGGAACAAGTGCGTGTCTCTCGCCTCGCCCCCTGGTGAGTCTTTTACAATCTTTGCTTGCTTTACTCGTCCGTTACTTCCATAGGAGCCTTTTTTTCTAGATCTCATCCAGCATGTATTCCCTTGGCGTCTCGATCCCAAAGGAAGATACCCACTACGTCGGATTTTCCACCCAACTTAAATACTTTTACTTTTTCGTTTACGGTAGTTCCAAAATTCCCAGACCGACTTCGTGACATCCTTCCAGAAGTTTTTAGACTGGGGAATTACCCACGCTCTTTCCGATTCTTCTGCCTGTGTAAAGCCATTTCTGTCCATTTGCCGCGAAAAAAGTCGCCGTGGTTTAGCTTCGGCGTACGAGACCTTGAGTGGCCCAACAACAATACTTCAAGCCTTTTTTATGTCTGTCTTGAAGGAGAGTGCAAATCTCTTTTCACTGATCCCCCCCCCCCAGGACAGTCCTTTCCCCCGTTTTACGCGAAAATCAGACGCTTAACTGCCTTTTCTTTTTTCCCTTCGATTTATATGAGTCGCTCAGAGGCGCGGACCGCATGCGCCATTCCTTTTGATAAGATTGTCGACCCTCCTTTGCACAACCCGTACTACTTTTGTCTCGAGATCACACGCTCTGTTATAGTTTATCTGGAATTTACAAATCTGACCAAAATTCTATAGCTTCCCCTGGACTCTCTTTCTTTTCCGGCTGCCCTGACTCCGATAAATCGGGATGATCTTCTTTTCCTTTCCTTCCCAGGTTTTCAATAGAACTCTGCTCTGAGCGGGGTAAGAGTACCACTTCAGCCCTACTGCCAATTCTTTGATCGTATCGACTTGGTCAGAATGTTAAACTACTCAGTCTTGATGTTCCTCCCACCAGTCATTTGTGATATGCAGGCAGCAACCTGGTACGTTTTCCCTTTATTTCCCACTTCTTCCAAGTTCATTGACAATTTTCTGACTTTCTTGGAACTCCTCTGATTTTATCCGAGTTTTTTACTCATTTCTTCCGTACGTCTTGAAAGAGCAAGGTTTCGCTCTCCTTTCTCTTAAACAGATGGTCCGTCAGTACTTGGTGAATACCCTAGACTAAAATCCGCCTTTAAGGACCTAAATTCTAGGTTCGTTTCTCTATTTTAAGTTTGTTTGTTCTTTAACCCTCCATGTATCGTCGCCTCCTTCGCTCCCAGATCTCCTTTCACGTTAATAGGGCCATTTTCTGCTTCCCATTCTGTGACACTCTCATCTTCCCAAATGTATTTACGTAATGCAAAACGATTCACCACTTGTTTTCGGGGCCCTGATAAGGGTCCGTGTCGGGAATTTGGAGAGACCTTCATCGTGCATTTTTATTCATTTTTTCCTTTGGTCTTTCCCTCCCTTCTTTTGGATCCGGCGGTTGGGTCTTTTCCCCGACCGGAGCTCTGGGACTCCACGTTCAGAAACCCCCCATTCATAATGGACACCCGCTCCCCCCTTCTTTCCAGGAAAGTTGTACTCTAACCTATCCATCAATGTCTCTTCCCCCTTCCCCCGCCCTCGTTATGTAAGGAGTTGCCCCTTTGCTTCCTCCCACTGTTTTCTGTGCCTTGGCGTTTCCGTCTTCAGCGTAGATTGCCATTCCCTCTTTCCCCCTATTTTGGTGTTTATTTGATACCTCCCGTGATAAAAGGCGCGCTTTTACGTTGGGAAACTTCTCCTCAGAACGATTTTCGGATAAATCCCCCATTTCATGTCCGGAAATTTCAGGTTTTGATGCCGAGCCGTCTCCCCCTCTGGCGGTATCATCGGCTTTAATGCCCAAGCGACTCGCCTGGCAACCTCTCCCCTATGCCCATTCAAAGATGGATTGCGTCTCAGAGGCCCTCTCGCTTCCTTGACCCACTCCTTTATCACTAAATGCCGCACGAGAAAGTTGTATTCGTTGACTTTGATCCATGATCGAACCTATTAGTTGAAAACATGCCCCTTCTTTCCTTCATAAACGTCGATATGCCCCTCCTACCTGGGAGAGGTGGACCTGCTTCTTCCTTCTTTTCAGAGGTGTCTTTTAGATAGACCTTCTCTTTTCTTTCGATCTCAAGCAGGTTCCATTTACTTTTCCAACTGTTCCGTCCGCTTTTCAAGACCCCCCCGGGTTCGACCCTCCACATCTTCGTAGGCGATCTTCCTTAGTTGTTCTATTTTACTTTCATTGCGGATTGGGCCCCCCCCTTGCCTGAGCCCCCCCCTTGTTGCAGAAATTTTTCACCTATGGCCGCAGCATTCTTTTTTCTTTTCCGTTATGGGCGATCTCTACTGGTCTCACTTCGAATGTACTCGCAATGTCTCCCGTCATGTCCTTCTTCCACTTTTTCCAGAAAGTCTATACTTTCTTTCCGGTGTGTGATGAGAGTGGTCTTCAGAGTTTCACGCGTTTAGGTTTCCTTTGTCAACAAAAGTCCCTCTTCCAGTCCCTTTTTGACTCCAGTTTCTAAGTGCCTTCCTTTTATTAGCCTGACAATGCCCAATGTCTTGGCGGACACCTTTGCGAGACCATATCCTCCATCCCCCGGCTCCCGACGAAAGGTGTTTTCCTCTGAAAGAGGCACTGCCAACCTTTTCCCCCCCCTTCACTTGACCCCACCGAGCGGTTGTCAACGATGCGAGTCAGAAAATCTGACGTGTCCCCAAATTCCTGGCGCACTTTCCATGTATGATGGAAGTCCCCCATTCCTTCCCCCCTCCCTTTTTGCTGTGAGCCAGAAACCGACTGCACAAAATCGTCTTGCGTGCAACTGACTGTCCCATTTACTCCACCATTTCCGGTTGCTTTTAATCCTTTCATCGCCATAGGGTTGTTTTCCCCCATTACGGACTGAGCAATCCGGTCGAGAGTTCCCCCAATTGATCTCTCCTTTTAATATCCTTACGTAGATCGCGATCACCCTCTCCAGGCGCTATTGGTGTGTAACGTGCTCTCCCCCCCCTTTGGACCCCTCGAATTGTCCCTCTGGCACCAATGCTTTCAGCCAAGTCGGAAATTGTTGGCTTAGTCGGCCAGACGCAGACCTCATTTGGTCAGATTTTTGTTTCGGCTGTTGTTATGTATCCGACCCCTCTGTTTTTCCTTTTCGAATCGTTGTCACATTGCAATCAACCCTTTTTGCACCAGCAATGTATACTTGACCAAACGGCTGAATGTCGGCTCTTGCCTTCCATGCCTGCTTTTTCGGGAACCCTTCTTCCCCCCCTTTGTTCCGGATTTCAAATTTGTCATTTGGACCTGCGGAAAAAAATGGACTGTCATTCTCGATTTCTCTTGCGGGCTACTGCCACTGGTTTCCTCTTCATAAGGAACCTCCTTCTCTGTTAGCAAACTGGCACGTACATGGGAGAAGTCGTTCGGCCCCCGTCTTTCCCCGGAATTTGTTTTTATCCTTTGCGTACCTCATTGTCGGTGTGTTGGCCTGCAAAATGCAGTATAGCGTTTCAGTACCGCCCTTCCCTCGAATGAGGGACCTCGTTAGGTTCATTGTTTTTCTGCATAACAAGTTCATTCCTTTTAGCAGACCCCCTCACCCCCTCCTGACGGATGTCCATCGTTGTGTCCCAATAGGTCCAAAACGAGAGTTTTTGCCTTTAGAAGAAGGTCAGCCCTAAGTATGATCTTCGCGTGGTGGGGTCTCTGAATAAGCCCCCTCTTTCTTTCCCCCCTTTTCTTTTCTTGAAAAGAGGAAACATTTTGGTTTTTATGCCTTCGCAAACTTGACTTTTTGGAGCTCCGCCTTAGACTCTTTCTCTCGCTTCCCCCCTCTGCCCCCCCTGAAGCTCCTTCCCCCCCGACGGCCAAACGATGGCCGCCTGGTCATTCGCGATTGAGCTCATCGACGTTTCGCCTCAGAAGGTGACTCCTTTCTCTTCTCATTCAACGTGCGATATTAACCCCTTTTCCTCGAGTTGCATCTGCCCCAGTTATTTTTTTTTCCCCTTTTCAAGACGACTGACACCCGAGAAGACCCTCCTTTCTTGAGAAGGCTATCCAGTTGTTTTTTTCTTCCGAGTCCTTTGCAAGGCATTCGTTTTCTCCCTGGACGCTAACAATTCCCAGTTTGGCACCCCCTAGTTACTTTTCCCGGATCAAACATGAATCTGGACGTCCGTGATGCTCAATTCCCAATCCCCCTCTTTTCTCGATTGCACGGAGTTTCCCAAGGTCGACATGCGCGCTGTTCTACCCTCTCCTTTCATTTAAACCCCCCTAACTCTCTTTTCCCCGGGGTCTATACAGTTTCCTCGCGCACACAAGCCCAAGATGACCCACAATTTCCGAAAATACTGGCATCCCCCCCCCCTTTACCTTGACCCCTGCCTCTCCACGCCCTCTCCCATGGTTTTAGGAGGTGACCAAATGCGGTTACATTTTTCCTCTCCCTTTTTATAGAGGACTTTCCCTTTAGTCGCGTTTTTGGGGACTGGATCTCGTGATATGGAGACAGCCCCCGATCCCAAACTCCCCCATCGTTAGGATTCCCCCCCCCAAGAAAGCCCCCCCCCCATGTCTTGAGACATGTAAGTTGTCAAATTCTCCGTGTGCAATTCCTTGAAAGATTTTTCCATATTGAATCGATTTCTGGACTCCGTCCTCTCCATGATTGCCCTTTTCTCCCTCCAACTATACGTTTCGAATGGAACAGCACGTGAAAGTCGCGTGTCCTGCCTCCTACTGAAGATGGTTCCCTTCCCCCACAAACTCTCCCTCTCCACGAATGGGTCGATGTTTCTTTTCTTCCCGACCGCGATCGCATTTGAACGCTGGCCTCATGTTATCCCCCGGTCAGTTAGGCTGTTACCTTTTCTCCCCCAATCGAGTCCCCCCCTGCCCTCCTTTCCCGAAGTCCCATTACCGGTATATCCCTCTCCCCCTTTATTGATCCTTAGCGGTAAGCGGCTTTTTGAGTCCCCTCAAAGATTTTTTAGACCCCCCCGTCTTTTCCTAACAACCCCCTACCGAAGTTTTTTAGGGCTTTCCTATATTCCCACAGCTAGTTGGCATCCCCTATTCGACGACATTTCTGAACCCCCCTTCTAACGCGCGCATGTCCCTCTTGGAGGACAGGGCCTCAAACTGTGCTCGATCATCGGTGTTCATATTCTATATTACTCCGTTTGTTGGTACTCGGATTACCAAACGATTTGATCGAGCCGGGGTCCCTAGCCCGGCGCCCCCCATTTCCGCCCGCCCGATCGACTTTTTTAAGCGTCGTCAGGCAAGCTACCTGCTTCTTTTAGCTCGTTGATTCCCCTCGGCCTAAGTTCCCCCGGTATTACGCTTTGTCCCTTCCCCTCCCTGGATAGTAGTCCAGTCATTGCCGGAATTTCACAAAAATTTCTCCTTTCCCCTCTTTCAAAGAACGTTCGACTCATCTCCATCGCTGGACTCCTGAGCCTCGCAATTTTTGCACGGTAATTTTTTCCTTTCCCCTGGTCGCCTCTTCGTCCTTGATAATTAGGTGATCCTCTAATACGCCTTTCCCATGTACCCACCCTTAGTACCATTTACGTTCGCGCTTTTCAACTGTTGTTGTTTGCGGTCCCGACAACGAAATTTCTCGTCGCCGACGTTTCCTGGAATCAACGTCTTGTCGGCCATTTCTATAGTCTCCCCCGCCTTATCCCTTTAAGACCTGTCACATTACCGGATCGCGACAGTTCCAGTCGTCGCCCCCCATTTATGGTACGAAGGGGGTCCCGAATGAACGGTTTGTTCCGGTGGAATTTGTTCTAGCTTCTGTCCTGTTCCTAATTGTCTGGGGATCGTCTTGGTGATCGGACGGTTGGATCGTAGTGTCCCTAAGGACACGGCAGGTCTTTGAATCTTCCGCCCTAAAGGCTCCCTTTTCCCCAGTCCGCGTCTCAAAATTGATTACCCGTGTCAACCAGTTTACGCGTCCCTCCACTTTTCTAGCAGGCTTCTTAGGCAAGGTACGGGCATTTGTTTTGGGTTCAGTATCTTGTCTTCAGTTTGTGGTTAGTTTTCTTTTTGCCCCGCCTTCGGGCAGTTTATGACAAGGCGATTTTGGATGGACTCAGAATGTCTGTAGTTCCCCCTGTTTTCTCCCTTGTGTTGGACCCTTTTTTACTTTGAGTCAGCCTTTGATTTTGTTCCGCCACTCAAATACCCCTTCTTTTCCTACAGGTTTTTTTTGATGACGCTCCGAGGCTTGGACCTGAAACAATTTCTTGTTCTTTCTCCTCTCCACGAGAACAACTTGCCAGCGTTGTAAGAAGTTACCGTTATTCGATCGTAACTTGGATTCCGTCTATTTTTTTCGACGCGTTGAAAACTTGTCCAATTGACACTACATGAACGAAATCCTTGACTACCTTTTTTTAAATCCTACCCTCGCTTCTACCAGTCTCCGATGAGAGTAGACATCCCAACTTTGTCACACTTTTTAGTATGGGACCACTGTCGACTTCCGACTATACGATCGTTCCTGCGACCTTAAGGGCCTATGCCCAGTTGTGGCGAACTGTGGGAACTTCGCGAGGTTCCGAGTTTACTCGAGCGAAAGCTATCCGGGAAAGGGAATGTATTTCATCCGCCTGACCGCCAGGGGGGCCCACCGTCCCTTTCGCAATGTTGAGCCTGAGTTAGCAACACTTTCGACCCTCCCCAGTCGTGACGGCCGATACATGCTGGTTCATTCCTGACGCCCAGTTGCTGATTTTTTAGACCTTTTTCTGCGACAAAACCTTTTTCCTTTCCCCCTGGACAGTATTCGGCCTTTTCGTTTGGGTAATTTTCCCTTCCCCGTTTCTCGGTGCAAACCCCCCCCCTTTTTTTATCCGCCTCTAAATTGCGACCGCCGTTTGGACCTTCATCTCACGCTTTTATAATGCCTGTTCCGTTTTTCGGCGGTGATGAGTATCCTCACCTCTCCCCCCCCACCCGGCATTACGTTCAGGGAAGTGGCTTCAACAAAAATCCGGCATGTCGACTTTTTTCTCCCTTTTCGGGCCGTCCTAAGTCAAGTCCCCAGCTATCCCCTTTCTACGAAAGGATCACCCCGGTTCTGTTCCTTGACCCCCCACACCTTTTTCCCCTACAAGTAAGGAACCCCTATTCCTGTTTACCAGATCGATTTAGGGATGAAGGCAGTAAGCTTCCCCCCCCCCTTACTTATTGCACCAAAGCGGGCGATTGGTATATTGATGTTCCAGTTCCCCCCGCTCTGAGTCCCCCCCCTAATTTTTGTTGAAGCCACTACAGAAAACACCTCTTTGCTACATGTAGTCTTTCCGGTCCGACGCCCCCTTTCCCTGTGACATGATATGCCCCTCGGTCTTACCTCCCCTTTTCCATCTCAATTGTCTTTTTTTTCATTTATAGGGAATGATGACTTTCATTCTCTCTCTGACTCAATTGATATCTTTTCCTCGTGTTTTGTGATCTTACCCTTGAATTCTTCCCCTCTCGAAGCATAAACTGGTCGCCAGAAGGCCCCCCTTTTTCTTTTTTTCCTTGACGGAAGGAAGTTCTCTAGTCCGAAGCCGCCGACCCCCGTCCTTTTAGAGAAGAGGTTTTCTGGATGTAGTTCTAACCCTCCTATTTTCCCCCCCCTTCAATTAACCTTTCCCCACCCTGTGACTAGCCCCCCTCCCCATTGTTTTGGAACCTTGCCCACCTGACCCATTTGTCCTTCGCTTTCGAAGCCCCCCTGATTTCTTGGTCCTCTCTTTTTTTTTTCCGTTTTCCTTTTTTAGGGTGTTTTCCCCTTGCCTCCTTTGCCGCGCTCAACAACCCCCCCTGCGCGTTGATATTCCCCGGGATTCCTCCGGCCCAGCCCAGACTTCTCCTTGTTCGCGCCTTTGACCCTTTCCCGGTTGAGCAAATTCCCAGGTTTTTTGGCCTCATTTTCTTTTTTCCGTTAATGAACCGCCTGCCTTTTTCTCTTCGTTTTCTCTCCAACTAAACGGAAAATGCTGCTCGTCTTCTCGCCTCCTTCTTAAGTTCTGACGGTCTTTTACCTTCGTCTTCTAATTGAACATGGTTCGCTCATCATCGTACCAGACTCCCTGAAACCGCCTGTCCGTCTTCCCCTCCTTTACCCTTCCTCACGCTGAGTTGCGACGGAAGTTCTCCTCCTCAACCGGGACGAAATCCCAGTCCCCTTCTTCTCCCTACGAGGCGTGTGGTGTTCATTTCTGACCAGGTTTTTTTTTTCTGAACCGGACTTTGAGGAATTGCTGAATGGCCCCCCCTGAGTCTTTTCAGAGGATCCCTGCCTTACCCTTCCTTTCGTAGCTCTTCCCCCCTCTTTTCGTTATTTCCAGCGTCCCTCAGCCACCTATCAGCCCCGCTATTGGCCTTATGACGTGTCCCGCTCGCTTTAGCATCTTTTTTTTTTTTCCAAAGACCCCGGTTCGCTTCTGTACCATTCCCACTTGTAGTTCCCCTTTTTATCAGAGTCCCCTTCGTTCATTTTGTAAGTTTACTATTCCCAGCTCTTTCCTCCCAACCCCGTGTCCTCTTTTCCTCCAATATCATTTAGATGCGACCGTCTTCCTTGTCGGCTTTCCTCTTGCAGGCGATTTTCGCGTTTCCTATTGAAATCAAAGCAGGAATGTTGGCACCCTATTATCAGTCCTTTCCCAACACCTTACCAGGGCCCCTTTCTTTGATATGCTTCTCCCTCCCCTCGATTATCAGTGGCTTTCTCATTGAGGTTTCCCAGGACCCAGCCTTGTTGTTTACTCCATTCGTTAGACCCCCCCTCCCCCCCCCCCCTTCTATCCAGTTTGACACACGCCTTTGGTCATGCCACGCGACCACCACAGGGGACTTCTCCTCCCAGACCTTAAAAACCTCCTTTCCCGTGTCAAAAAGTTCCCCTCTATCCCTCCAGTCTTGGTCTTCTTTTACCTGAGTCAAAACTGAGTGGTGCTTTGCCTAGCGTTATCCCCCCCCCTCTTTCTCCTGTGTATACTTGGATTCCAACGTCGTGGACCCTGGTCTCCCTTCCAAAGGCAGCCCCCCATCTGAACCACCCCATTCATTACCTGACTTTCTCCTCTTCCCCCTCTTTCAAACTTCCAGATCTTCCCCACTTCTATGTCGTGAAACATGCTGACTGACGCCTTTTCTTATTCGACGTATCCCCTTTTTTTTCCTGCCGGACAAGCCATATTACTTTCGAAAAGGCCCGAAAAGAATTCTAGCTCCTTCCTTTCTTCGGGCGAATCGAAAATTTTGTCCCGCACACCCCCCCCCCTGCGTCCACGACTTTTCCTCGTTGGTTTTCTGCCTGACAGTAGCCTTTTTCAATTTGCCAATCCTTGTAACAAACAGGCGAATGGCCCGCTTTTTTTCGTGCACATCTACCGACAACCCTTTCTTTCTGGAAGCTTTTAAGACGAGTCTTTCTATCCCGGTGGCAGTTTTGTGCTTACCTCCAATTTCCCCAATTGAGCTTACAGATCAGTTCGTCAATTCCCCTCCCCCAACGTACCGACTTTCCGTGGTCGATACCCGCCCTCTCCTTTTCCCAAGAAAGGTTTGACCCCCCAAGTCGTTCTGCGAAGGCCTTTTTTTACTTGCGTACCAATGATATTTTGTTATCTCTTATTTTAACCGCTCGTGTTTTTTTTTTTTTCTTTTCTCAACAATTTCCCCCCTCTCTTTTCGCTTAAGATTCCCCCCCTGCCGCTGCTATCTCCTTTTTCCTCTCTAGGCCCATTTCCCTTGCTGTCGCCACAAAGAGCTAGGTTGATTTCTTCGGCCCTTCCCGCACCCCTTTTTTTTTGTCCATTTCTTCCACCCAAATCTTGCGCATTTCTTTTTTTCACCCGACCGCGGTGCCCTATAAGACGCCTTTTTTCCCTAAATCCTTGGACGGAAAGACGCATTCGCTCGATTTTGCTAACCCCTCCTTTGATTAGTCTGTTGGCCCCCTCGGGTTATTTGAAAACCTATCGATCGTTTTTGTTGCCTCCCCCTTCTCGATTGAAGTGTTGCAACTGTTTCGCGTTCCTTCCAGCTCGACTTTCACGTTTTTGATAAGACCTCGGCACCCTTGCTCCGAACGTTTTTGCAAATGTTCTTTTCCATTCATTTAATTAGTTGTCGCCGTGTCACGACAGAAGTGCCTTTTTTGTTTCCGTCCTCCTAACCTCCGTTCTCAAATTCCCTTTTTTTCTGATCGACGGCTTTTTTTTCTCTTTCTGTTTTTCCCGATTTTTGAGAAACTTACCAACTCCGTTAGTTGACCGTACTCCCCCCCCTTCCCCCAGGATTGGACAGCCCTCGTCTCAAATGCTCTTTTTCCATGCATCCCGCTTTTCGCCGTAAAACCATCCCCTTTACCCCTTTAGTCTGAGACATTTTATTGGAGTGGCCCATTTTATTTTGAGTCGAGTTGTAAGAGTGGCCTTTCGCGGATTCGCTGAGCTTCCCCGTATTCTTGGTTTGATTTTTTCTCTTCAATTTCTGATTCCCACATGTACTGGTCCCTCTTTTTTTTTTTTTTTACCCCTCTCGCAGAGACTCTTTTTTACTTTTTTTCCTAACCTTCGATGTTCTTTGAAGAAAGGGTGGTATCTCGTTTCTGTTGCCCACGTTGAACTTCATTCCTGTTTTTTCTAGTTCCCCCCCTAGACAACCGACCTCCCCCCTTGCATCGCCTCCTCCTTTCACCCGTAGCAGAGACTCCTCTTACCTGACTTTCTATCCTTTATGGTGTCGCATATTTTACCGTAAATTAGATTCGATGCAACTCCTGAGCCTTTTCACTTTTTCTCTCCGTTTAAGTCACCCAGACCTTTCTTCCCCTGTTTCAATTAGTTCGGTTTAGATAATTCCAATCTCGGTGAGATTCGTTACAACCTTTTGTAAAGATTCATTTTTTCTCATTTCTTCATTCTATCTCTCTCTTTACCCTCCGGGTCCAGGGAACCCCCGTCAATTCAGTTACAAGACCCCCAAATGTTATGAACCAACCAGCTATTTCTCTTTAGTCCTCTTCTGTTATTTAGGACTCTTTCCCTTTGCATGAGTCAACCTTAAGTTTTTCCTTCCGTTCCCGTGAGCCTCGTCTCTTTGGTTAATGTCATAGGTTCTCTATGTCCCTGTAATTGCATTCTAATGGCTATCCGTAAGGCCTTGTCTTCCGAACGCAGGATTTTTTCCTTTTCCTGCTTTTCCCGAAGACGTCCCATTTGCTTCTTTCTTTTCTTTTCCGGCAAAAACCTCCTCCCGTCCATTCCCATTCTTGAGCCATTTCCCGCTGCCCCTTTCGGACAGTCGCGACCACTCGGTCAAGCGAGTAATCGCGAACTTGCCGGATCAACCGCGAGTTTTTTACGTCTCCGGGCCACTTTTAAAGACCCCCCCCCCTGTCCTCCCACCCGAGTTGTTCACGATTTGTCGCCGTACAATTCCCAATTCCTGGCCCCCTGTCTGCACAATTTCGGGCGTCTTTCGGTATTGATTACGTGACTCTCTCCCTCCCCTCCTTTTAGCTCGTCCCTCACATATGATGGCTTTCAATTGTCCCGTTTGCCTCATTACATTCAGCTGTTCCCCCCTCCGAACTTTCTCGTCCCCATTGACAAGTTGCGTTGCCCCCCATTTATATCGCATCCCTGTTCGCCCCTCTCCCCGACCCCCCCATTCTATTTTCCCCCCTATTTGTTTGGATATCCAATTGTCGTCATCGCACGGAGCGGCTCATTCCTATACCGGGGACCACTCGAAGCTGCTGGTCTTAAGTAACTTATATTCACCCTTTTTTTCTCGGAGATTACGGAAATCCTTCCCTCCGACCATTCTCCCCAATCTTTTTAGTCCGTCCCGCAGCAAATTGTGGTGCTTATAGTGTCAAACCATTGCCTTTTCACCCTGGCGAATCTTAAGAATGCCCGATGGAACAGGCAGTGTCTGTAGATATTCCGTGAATACCGACTCGTCAGTTGGTACCACGTATCGGTGGAGACTTTTCGTGGAACCGGGTTTTGCGCGATGGACCCAACATGGCTTTGTTGTAAGGTTTTCTCGATTGTGCCGTCAGACTGTTCCTTTCGGAGGTCCCTACACGTCTAGTTGAGCACCCTTTCGGCAGGACATGGTCCATGGGCAGATTGTTGCTTACACGGTTTTTTTTTAATGATGTTGCGATTGCATTTCCTTCTTCAGCCGAAATGAAACCTTCCCCTATAGCGTATACCATGTCCGGCACTGGTCGACCCCCCACTCTAGTAGGAATCCATTTCAATGTCCTCGAGACATTCCCCTTCCTCTCAACAGACCCGACCCCCCCCGGCACCCCACGCACCCTGTCCCCGTGACTCCATTCAAAAGAGATTTGGCTAGGAAAACGGGATCCTAATCCCCTTTCCGTCACGCCCGTCAGGAACAATGCCAAGATGCTCTCTTCCCTAAGACGAGCTTTTTCGTACCTTTATTTCTTTTTGAAAGGGAGGCCTGAGGATGACGTAGTCCAAGACTTTCCTTTTCTTCCTCTGGGAGACTTGACACTTTCATCCATGATCCGGATTCTTTGGCACCTCTTCCCCGGATTAGCGTACTGACGGGTTCAGATGGCATCGCCCCCTCTCCCTCTCCTATAGCGCGCCGGCCACGCATTCCTTTCAACGAGATCTCATCTTTTATCCCCCATAAACGGCGAGCCTAAAAATTTCGTTGACCGGCAGCGAACTTTCCCTATTTCGCGCCTCACCGAGACTCTCACACACCCCCTTGAGATCTTCCTCCTCGTGCGTAGAGTAGCTCGGAAATTCCTCGTTTTCTTTTGGCCTACTCCCCTCGCCCTGTTTTCTGAAGCGACCGGCTCTTCACCAAACCCTTAGACAGGGGAACCCGTGATATTGGATCCTGAATCCTGACTCCAAAGCGTCTCCGAGATCCCTTCCGTTTTTCCCCCCAAGTTATCGAACCGGAATGCTTGGGGAACTCCCCCTCATCCCCAAGACAAAAGATATATTGCTTGCAGATCCAATCTTCCCCCCCCCTTGTTTTACAAAGAAACAGATGACCACCATTTTCTTTCATGAGATCAAAGAATATTTGAACCTAAAAGTCCTGCCCTGATTCCCAGCTCCTCCCCGGTTTCGGCATGATATCGGACAACTGAGGTCTGCCGTTTTTAATCTGTGGAGCCTCTTCTTTTGAATTTTCTTTCTTCTTATAAAGTATTTTTCCCCTGCTTGCGAAGCTTCCTCCCCCCCCCTTCCCTATCACCCCGTCGGATTACAACCTCCATTCCTTCCTGAGTTACTATTCGTCCCCTTTCCCGACGCCTTGTAACCATTCTTTGGACACCGCCTTCCTCCCATGTTGAATAGGACTGGCCTGGCGAAGACGAATTTGGCGCTTTCTTAGCTCCCCCCCACCCCCCCCCCTTTCCTGAACTATTACGTTTTTAAGACCGCCCACGTGAAATCGCGCCGGTGGACGTTAGTCTCAATGGCTTGGTTGCCCGCAAAACCCCCCCACATCCATCCGCACTCATGGTAAGACCGTTGGTTTGCCTGACGCGTCTGTAACGTTATCCCGATCCCCCCCAGGTCCAGATGGATTCCCGAGTGTTTCCGAGCCCTCCGAACTCCCTTTGAGCTTTGTAGCGCTTAGATGAGTTCT
>Ga0179593_1656262_pt1 | contig 17239 bp, 17 predicted proteins | sample CZODoug2_1_08_16_FD_185931 | JGI IMG/M metagenome (GOLD analysis project Ga0179593, IMG submission 185931) | Vadose zone soil fungal communities from Angelo Coast Range Reserve, California, USA - CZODoug2_1_08_16fungal (PacBio error correction) | ecosystem: Environmental > Terrestrial > Soil >... | reverse complement strand
CCCCTTTTCTCGTAACTTCGAGACGGGATGGTTACCTCATGAGAGTAAGAAGGACCTTCCTTCTATCAAAGGGGTATTTTTATAATTCCCCCCCCCCCCGGCTTTTATGACCCAGTTCCCAATTCCATTCAGGTCTCAGGGACGTACGTTTTTCTTATTTGATTGTCGGACAGTCGGGTTCGTTATCTTTTTTTTTCTTTCCCGCTAAACCCCCCCCTCCCCCCCTTTCCCCTGATCCCCTCGGTTTGAGTATCTTCCTCTCCAAAAGGAAAGATCGAAGAGTTCTGCTTTTATCCCCCTTGTTGACTCCCCCCCGAAAGGGATGCCCCCCTGTCCCGTGTTCGTTTGCATTGCGCCCCCCTTAATTTTTTCGGTGACTCCCCTCACTGCCCCATCGCTTTACCAAAACGGTTCCTCTCCCCATGACACAAATCCGTTTTTTTTTCTGCAAGGCCCTTTCGTTCTCCTTCTGAACGAAAGCATTTCCTTTTCACTTTTCCTCACTGGCAAGGTCCCACCCCACAACTCAGACCCTTTCAAGACAATTCCCTAACTTTAGCAACCCCGTCAGTTCTTCCTCCTGCCCTTTCACCATGCCAACCTTTTTCCCCTATTTTCCTCAAGAATGACGGCTCACTTCTGTAAGAACTGTTTTAGGAATCCCCGAATTCCGATAATCCCCTCTGGAGTCCCTTTTTCCCGATCCCTCCTTCTCCTTTCCCGATCCCTCGCCCCCCCAGAAGAGAACCTCCCCACTGATTCAGAGAAAAGCTTTTTTTCCACGTTTCTGGGGCCTTTTTTTTGTCCTGATGCTTCTTTCGTACTGCGTTTCCTTTCAAAACTTACGTCCTCAAGCGGTCCCCCTCTTTTTGGAAGCCCGCCCACCTTCTCCCATACAGAAGATCAATCTTGGCCAACTTTTCTCCCTCTAAGTTTCCCTTCCCTCTTTCCCCTTCCCCTTTCCCTCAAATTATATACCGCTTTCCCAAACAAACCCTTCCAAAGAGAACTGTGGTTTCTTTTCTGAATTCTCCACCTCCGGGAGGTCTTCAAAATTTTCGATACCTTTCTTTGTTTAACCCCTTGGTGCCCCAGATGGGAAGTCCTTCCCGAAATTTCTACCGTTTACATTGATGACCCCTTCACCTTCCCCGCTTTTTCTTTAATCTAAACAGGATCTTCGAGAGCATTCCCCCCTCAGAGGCTGTTTCTCCCCTCATATTAAGATCCCTGCCCCCCCCTTCTGGTTCCTGTGTCTTTTTTCAGTAACAGCTTGTTTTTCCCCATTAGCGCGTATTGTGGTCTCCCTCCGGTCAGAACACAAGCCGGACGACCATTTTTTTCCTGGACACCCCCACCCACATAAATCTGACTTCTTCAGTTTTCCTCCCTTTTTTTGAATTCAATACCCGGTCCCTGGACTTTTTTGCGGCGCAACACGGCCCTACCCTTCATAGTGAGTGTATCGGCATTCACCCCCGGGCGGCGGATCTATTCCCCGACAAGCCCTCTTTATAAAATCTCTTCTCCTTCTTGGGTTCGTTAATTTCCCTCTTTTTCCGCCCTTTTTTCCCCAAAAAAATCTCGGTTTTTGATCATACAGTTCCCCTGGCGGCTTTTCCCTTTCCCAATTTACCTTTTCTTCTTCGAGCCAAAACTTAGAACTTCTTCTTTCGAATATAATTTTGTCCCAGTCCAAGTGTAAGTCAGGTTCACCCCAAAAATTTGCCCCTTCCGTATCTTCCGTACCCCCCCCACTGGCACACTTTTTTTCGAGAGACCTGTTTCTCTTATCTTCTTACCGGGTTTGATAGGCCCTTTTCCTGGTTTCCTGAAACGGCGCATTTTCCCGATACCCTATGTTTTTTTATTTCCCTTTCCCACCCGGCTCAACTGACCCTATGTGGTTCCTTTTTTGGTTCTGCGTAGCTCTGTCTTTCCCCCCCACCTTTTTCGAAGAAAAACTTCCCTTTGTGCGTAATGGTCTCCCATTTCCCCACACCTTTTTTTACGTGCCTTCTCGGCCCCCCCCTACGGTTTGATTACTCCAAGCTACCACCACCCACAAAACCTCAACTTTTAAAGACTGTTGCATGGTTTATATTTCCAAACTAATCACTTAACGATGTTATCCCCCGATGGCTGCCCGGCAAGTCCTTCCCCCATTTTCCCACCCCCTTTTCTTTCCTTTAAACGGAAGGCGCTTTCCTCCCGCAAGCGTTTTTTTTTTATCGGAACCGCGTGAACCCCCCAGGATAAACATCCAGGAAAACGGAAATTATTTAACATTTTAGTCACCGCTTTCCCGATGACTTCCCTGCCTTGCGTCCCAGGCAGTTCTCTTGGGGTCTTAAAACAAAAGACCTTCTCACCCGCACCCCTTTTCCCTCTTAGTCCGAAGTCAACCATTCACGTTTTCTCCCCCTCCAAGGGGGAAATACTTTCCTGCCCCCAGGTAACTTTCCATTATGGAATTTCTGTTAGGATTAACCCCAACCCCACACCCATAAAGGGACAGTCTCTTCTGCTCCCGGAAAGACCATATTCCCGCTTTTGTTTATTCAACTTCACCTCCCCTGACTCCTCCCATCGACGTTTCTTAGAGATTAAAACCCATTCAGTCTCTTTTTTCCTTGCCTTTTTTTCTCACACAACATGCCCTTCCTCCCCCCTTCGTAGATTTCATGCTAAGATCCCCCCCCTCCTTCTTTCATCAAACTGGTTTGCGGGACTCCCCAAAACCACCCGCCTTCCTGTAAGATTGGTGCCCTCATCTCACATCACGTTTCTGTGAAAAATTTGACTTTCCTTCCCCTCCCGTCAGGTTTTCAGTTTCCCCCCCCATGCACGCCCTTTCCTTTCCCCATTTCCATAGTCGGGGCCGCTTCTCCTGCTACAAAATCAGGTACTCTCTCACAGATGGTACCCCTCCTTCACTCCTCCGTTCGGGGTTTCCCTTTGGGGTTTCTTCTTCCCAGTCCCCCAGAACCCTACACTTTCTGCTCGACAACGGCAAATTAATTCTTTTTATATCTGTTCCCCATACTACGTTTTTTCGGATGAGATAAGACATAAAACGCAGTCCTTTCCCCCAGCTGTCTCCCCCCCCTTTCAGTTTTCCAGAGGTAGTCCAGGTCGCCTTTTTTTAGCAGAGAAAGACCCTTTCCCCAGGTACGATGAGATTTTTCTCGAAATAGTCTTTTCTCCCAAAACCCCCCCCCTTTCTATGATTTCGTTTTCATCTTCAAGTTTCCCTATCATGGAGATGAGTTGCCCTTCCCTTCTGAAGCGAACGTTTCTTAACTTGAATGCTTTGTTTGTTTTTTGGTTGGGGTTTTGTTTTGTGGTTTTTGTGTGTGTTTTTGTTTTTTGGGCGTTTGTACGTTTTTCCCTTCCGACGTTGTTTACCAAGCACCCTTTTTTTTTTAGTTGGGAAATCATCGGTAATACCCTTTCCTCTTTGCAATCCCTTTTTTTTCTTCCCCCAATCTTGACTTTTTTTTGGTTGGCAGAGTTTACACTTTGTTTTTTGCAGACATTCTATACGCGTTCATCCTCCCGTTTAAGCGGCCTTGCGTGCGTCTTAATATTGAATTCAAGATTTTCCCTTGAGATTTCCCCCTTCCTTCCCGGACTTTTTTTTTTTTTTGGGTGGTGCCTTTCACTATTCCTTCCTTCCTTCCTACGATGAGTGAAATAATTTTTTCACCTTCCTTCTAGCTTGGCAAAGACATTTTTCTCCCTTTCTGTTGCTAGATAATCCTTCCCGTTTCGGGTTCTTTTTTTTTTAAACTTCCACGACATCTTGATTTTTTTTTTTTCCTACTTACGCTCAAGTGCGTCGGTGATCCAATAATTAATAAGTTTAAAGTTGTTTCTGGACCCTTTTGGAGCTGTTTTTCACGACCTCTCCCTTTTCCCAGACCCGAAGCGTTTTAGCGTGAGGCTATCAGTATCCCATGGTTTTGAGACATTTTATATTTCTCAGCTGAAGTCCAGTCTTTCCCCCCCTTCTTCGGATTGATTTTTCGGAGTTTCAAACCCTTCAACCTGTTTTTCCTTGCAGGTTTAATTTTATTTTGTCCAGTTGTGTTTTGTTCTTTCGCTGCCTCCTGGACCTCTTCGCGTTCCCCTTTCCCGTACCTTTTCCCCTCCGAGTGCGATTTTTTTTTCACGTTGTGGCTGCAAACCAGAGATACGTCCGACCCCCACCGGAAACTCTTTCACCACTTTTTTTTTTAACCCCCCCCTTTGTACGGATTGGAAAATTCCCTCCCTTCCCTCTCAGCTGCAGACCCTCTTTGGGGTTTTGGGGTTTTTTTCCTCCTCCTCTCCAACCTGTCTTGTCGATCCCCCCAGTTTCCTCCTTTGTTTCTTTTTACTGTTCGCTATCGGAAACTCAAGCCCCCCCTCTTTCCCCCCACATTTTGAGTTGTTAAACCTCCCCTTTGGCATTTCCTTAGGCTGGAAAAGATCCCCTTCCCCGTTTTGCGAAGTTACTCTTCCCTACGTACAGTAAGGTTAAGAAGATATTTTTACTTAAAACCCCCTTATCAGAACTTTTTTTTCCCACAACCTTCCCAATTCCCCCTTATACCAGCAGATAAGATAATTGTCCTTACCTGAATTCGCTGTCGTCCATTTTTTTAGGGTTCCCCGTCCAGGGTTGACCCCACGAAGATTCCCGGCTTTTTTGCCCCCAAATCAATGACTCCGTTTTCTGGCAGCAGTCCTTGAAAAAACTCAACGGCGTGTCACCTTCGATCCACTTTGTCTCGCATCATTTATTTTTTCTTAGAATTCTTTTGATTTCCTTCCCTTGGTTCTTACCCTTTTCCCCTAACTGCAATCAACGCCATAATTGAGTAACGATTCTTTTCTCCCCTTGCCAACGGCCTTTTTGTTTTAGATCCCCACAGTCCGCAGATTCTCTCCTGATTCTTCTCTCTTCCGGTCTGAGACTCTTTTCCCGAAGGTTTAAAATGTCTTTCCCTTCCTTATAGTGGGTTGAGGTCTCTCCCCTCAGAAATTTTTGAGACCCTCATCGTTCCTGTAATTATCAATAACGGCCTCATTGAGAAGGCCTCTACCCCCCTAAGGTATCTTTGTTTACCTCTTTTCTTTTTTTTAATAAACCCCAAATTGGAGGTGTGCTTCTATTTAATGAGGACGGGTCCTGGAGTACCCCCCCTTTGATTTCCTTCTTACTGTGGAGTTCTGCAAGTTGGCCCTTTAGTTAGTAGCTTCCCTGTCAGACTTTCACTCGACCTCGTAAATCCTCCAGTCTTTTTTCCCCTTTCTGTTATAAGTGGAGAGGTTATAGGCCCGGTTGTGTGGCTCTTCGCCTTTGCGGAGTTTCGTCCCCCTTCATAAGGCTGTCGAGGATTCAGTTAATTCCCGAAAAACCGTTTTCTTTTCGCCTTAATTCTTTTCTACAGTCCCTTCTTTTTCCCTCCTTGTATACTTCTTATTTGGTCAGTGTTTGCTTCCCCGATAGTCAATTTTTCCTTTAACTTCTTTTTTTTTTTTACTCTCCCGAAGTTTACCTTCTTTTTTGTATTTTACCGAACCCTGACTTTGACTTGATTCTTCCCCCTGAAGAGTTTGTTTCGTGAGATACTTTTTGCGTACTCCCCGGGATTTTCTTTTCCTGTATAAAACTGTCTTGATCCTGAAAATTAATTCAGCTCCTGGGTCCCCAGGTTGGAATGCTCCGTTTTTTTTAACCTTGATAAACTCTCCCCTTCTTACGCGATTTCAGATACTCCCATTCTGAAGTTAGCGGTCTTCTTCAATTGTCGGTTTTTTGGTATATTGTCCCTGTTCTGTCCTCTTTCCCCTCATCTTAGTACGCCTCGAAAATTGAATGTTCTCCTATTGGCATCGCCTCCCTGTTGCCTTCTGAATACCTTTATCTATTTTCGGTCGGATTCAGCGGTAGTCCCTTAATACGTTCCATATCTTATAGATACATCCCTTCTTCTTTTTTTTTTTTCTCCAACTCATAAGTTGTTGTTTTTTTCTGAGATAGGATTAGTCCCAGCTCTGTAGGACGGACTATTTTTACCCTATTAAACAGCCGGGCCCTTATTCTTCTCCCCAGGGACAGGTTATTTCCTCCTTAAAAAATATTCTTCTTCTTCAATCAGAGTCCCTTCAAGTTAAAATTCTCGGCTTAGCCAGGCAGTAAAATTGGGGGTATTTCCCCACCTTTCTTTTTCCAAGCTAAACCCCCCTCTTCCCCCCGGTACACTTTCCCAGTCCTTTCCCTTAGTATCTTCGCGCCCCCGGATCTTCCAGTTGAGTTTATATCACTTGTGGTAATTTCACCAGAATTTCCCGTGTCCTTCTTCTTGAATTTTTCTCCGAACCTTTTCAGGCTCTTTTCAACGAATCCGGCGCACCCCCGGCCCCGAACTCCCCAAACGGTTCCCCTCCGGATTTCCTGCCTTCCCCTTCCTTCCCTTTTTTTTTTACCTTTTCTCCGTGATGATTCAAATCCGTTCCTTAACTCTTTCCCTTAGGACGCCTTCCCAATGAGTAAACCCTCAGACCTCCGCTACCTCACAATTGAAAGTGAGTAAGATTGAACTATAAACAACTCGACACCTCCCTTTCCCTCAAGCATTTAGACGTTTATAGCAAAGTCGACCTTTCATTTTTCCCTCCTTACCTTCTCCTGTTGGCCCATGATGTACCGTGATAAGACCTGAGAAATCCTATTTTTTCCTTCTAAATCCCATAGTCTTCCCCCGGCTCCCAGCCCTTTTTTTTCCATTCCCCGTGCGAACTCTTGGGGTCACTTCTGGGCGTCGTTGATGTTTTTGCGGTCTTGAAGAGATTTGACTTTCCACTCTACCGACCCCCATTTCGCGCAACCATGTCGCTTGAAAACTAAGCAGATCAACCTCAACTTTGTTCCTCCTCCGGCCCCCAATTAATCAATCCCTTTATTTTTCCATTCCAGTTTATGAAGATTACACCCCCCCACCGTTGATAAAATCCTTTTCTGGTATAGCCAATTCCACATTCGGAGAATTTTCTTCAATTCCTTTGCTTCCCCCCTCTTGCTTTAGACAGATGTTCTCAGAAGATGCCTCTCCTATCCTTCTCGCCTCGTTGATTCTCCGCTTTTTCACTGCCTTCTGCTTCTTAGCCACTATAAACATCGTTCGCGGCGCGAAGTACCCCTTCCTCCTGGTATAAAAGTTCTCTCAGCGAATCCCCCCCATGTCTTCGGTATTTAAGAATATTGTACCAAGTCCACAGATGTAGTGATTTCCCTTTCTTCCTTCGGTGGGCGATCTGCCCAACCCTTTTTTTACCGACCCATCCGTTTTTCCCTCACCCCACTCAAATCTGCTCTGGCCCTTTGGAGGACTGGAAATTACCCTTTTTTTTCAAGGTTCCCCTCGCCCTTTTTTGCGGAGCAACCCCCTTTCTGTTTTTAAAGCTTATAAAAAAGGGCGTTTTTCATCGCACTGTGACGACCCTAAGGAATTTGTCACTTTTCTTTTAGTATATTTGGCCTTTTTCCCGAATTTGTCTTTTTCGTACTACGTTTCTTTTTCAAACCTGGGCCAATTGGCAGCTTTCCCTCGTTCTCGTAAAAAACTTCGCCCTTCGATTTTGCATCTATTTATCCCCAGTTTCTTCCTTTCAGTCCACTAACCCCGGTTTTCTCTTTCCCAGCCCGTAACACTTCACGCCTTTTCCCTTCTTCACACTTCGAGAGACCTGTGTACTCCCTTCTACTTTTCCTTTCGTCATTCTGCCTATCTCTATTACTTATCACAGATCCAGTCAGGGAGACAAAATACGTTGTCATCCCCTTTCCTCCTTTAAACCCCTCTTTCTTTTTGTTTTGGGGTAGCCGGTCCCCTAAGACAAACGGGTCGCAAACATCAAGCCTTAGTGGCTTTACTTTGAGCTTTTGAAGCCCAACCCCCCCCCAGAGATTCACGGAGAGTCTCCTTTAAGGAACTTCCCATCACCCCCCCCCCCACAGCCAACCCATGTCCCTCTTGGTGACTGTGTATTCTTCCCCCCAAAAAAATCCTCCACGGACCACGATTGTTTAGTTGAATTCCCATCTGACACTGTTCTCCCCCCCTTTTTTCAGGCTTAGGTGAGCTATTTCCCCGGATTTGGAATATTGGATTGAAACTCGAAGCCTCCCCCCGACGGGTTAAGAACACCCTTTCCATTCTCCCCTTCTTTTTCCCTTATTGCTCTGCCTGCTGTGCGCCACAGCCGTTCTCGGTAAGTGTCCTTAACCCCCCCCCCCTCCGGAATTTATCCCCTCCCCCCTAAATCCCTTTTCTCATATATCCTCGCCACCCCCCCCCATTTCACTGCTTATGTCCATTTCACGCAGAGAGGACTCCGTCCTGCTTGAGTTCCCCGTGAACCCCCCCCACAAACTACTTGATAAATTCCAGCTCATTCGTGTAGTATAACATTAACTCTTCGCTCCAATTCGCGTAATGGTTCGATACGTCCTTCTTGAGATGTAGGCACCCTCCCCCCCCCCCCTACACATAAAGCGTCCTCTTGCCGGTTTCAAACATGACATTGCTCCCCACCTTCGCTATTTAACGATGGGACAGAAGGCTCTCCTAAACAGCGTTTTTCTGTAAATCGAAACCCCCCCCCCTTTACCCTTCTGCTTTCCTACGTTTCCAACAAATCCCTGAACGCTGCGAGTGCAACTTTGACTCTCTTCTCCCCTCCCCCAGTTGTGGAGTTCTCTCAAACGCATCACCTTTTTTCATTTAACTATAACATCGACGGTCACGCGGCGAATAAGCTTCATGCATACCCCAAAAGAAGGGCCTCCTCACCTCTTCCCCCCCCTACTTCATCGGGGTGTGCCTCCTCTTGTGCCAGACACCAATAAACTGAGGGTTTCTTTCTCACCCCTGGCCCATTACTTATCTCCCCCTATCCCCCCTTTGTTGTCTCCCTCCCTGTTGCTCTCCCGGTATTTTTCCCCCCCCTTCCCACTTATGTGACTTTAGTTGGTTAAAATCGGTGTGCGTAAGACAATGATTTTTTTCCCCCTAGAAATTCTTCCCCCCTCTTGACAAGTCTTTTTTTTTTCTAGATCTTTGATGGGTTCAAATTCCCACCCCTGGGAGGGACTCTGCATCGTAAAGTGCCTTTTCCCGAAGAGTTTAATGTCTTCCCCTTGTGACACCCGTCGCTTACTGCTGTTTCTCCTCTTTCCCCCCAAGGTTGAGGGTAACTTTCCATCGGTGAGCTTCCTCCCCTGATTTGGGCGCAAGTTCTTTTTCTCCCCCGTAAAACTCTTTTGATGCCCGACCCTTCTTTTTCCCAGCTGATGTCTTTTTCGTCGGAACTTTTGATAACCGACCAGCTTTTTTCCCGAGATGAATATTTTCCTTTTCTCTCTTGTAGTTTTCCCTAAGGGCCTTCTTCCCCTTGAGGGTTTTTTAATTACTTACGTACCGTATAGATGGCCTCCCCATGATTTGGTCCCCCTTTCTGTTTCTGTAATTATGTCCCCCCCTGGTTTTTTTCACAGACGAGAAAGGATGTGCGTGCAGAAGGCAGAGTCTCTTCAGAAGCGGTGCCCCCCCACTCCCCTTCATTAAGTTGTCTGAGTCCTTGTTGTATCTTTTCGCCTCCTCCGACTAAATTCCAAAGACCCGCTAAATAGCTACGCACGTCCTCTTAGGAAGAAAGATTTTTTCTCCCTTTGTCATCTTTTTGCCAGGACTTTAGCTCGGATTTTTTTAACCCCTGAGGCCTCCCTTGCCGGCTTTTTGCGAATCACCCATTCACCTAGGCTTCGGTCTTTTGTTTTTTTTACTTGGTGCTGATCTTTCCTCATTGATGACCTCGATTCCAATCGAGGTAAAGTTTTTTTCAGGTTAATGAGCCCCCCCCCCTCTTGCCTTTTCTTGAAAAGACTCCAAATGAACCCCTCTTTTTTTGTTCTGATTGCCATTGTCCTACAATCCACCTCAGGGACGGATCGGGAAAATGTGCCACCGAGAAGTGCCTCCCCCCCCCCTGTATCACAGGTCTATCGAATTTTTGAAGCGTGATTGTGGGAATGCCCCTCCCTCCACCTCCAAATTCCCCCTGACTTCCCTTTTCTTTCTACTTGAGGCGACAGATCGGTTGCGAATTTTTTTTGGGACGCGCCCCCTCTGCCCAATCAATTGCGGTCCTTACCCCCCCCTCCCGAATACCCCCACTATTTAAAGCAACCGATTCTTTTCATACAAAATTCTTCTCCTTTCGGTAGCTCTTACTTGCCCCTTGTCTCCCTGGTGTCTTCCCCGTTCTTCTCCCTCGCGTTGAATTCCTTTTTTATATAACCCCCCGAGAGTGTCCCGGCCGTTTTCTCCGCAAAACCCGTTTTTTTCTGCGCCCCAAACGTGAACCCTCCTCCCACAATCTAAATTACGGGATTTATGTTTTTCCGCAGGGTCAGGACCAGAGATTTTTGCGTCCCCCGGCTACCAAATCTTCCCCTTGCGTAGCCAGTTTTGAAAAGCACTCCCCTTTGTACCTCCGTAGTTTGTTTCCCCAGCCGTGGTGTTTTGAGGATTTCCTTTCCCTTGATAAACCCAGCTACTGACTGTTTTTCTCCTTTCTAGAAGATTCCGCCCTCTTCGGCATTGAGCTTCCTTAAGGTTTAACTCGCAGCATGTCGGTCTCCCCCTTTTCTCATATGAGGATTTACTCCCATTCCGCCTCTGAAATCGGAATCCCGTATTGAGAGAGATACCCCCCCCCCTTCCCCCATGTTAGCTTCTCAACTAAGAGATCCTTTTTTAATTTTCCCTCCCTTTAGACTTCTGACTTTTTTGAGAAAATTTGACAGATTATCTGCTTTTTTTCCTGTTGTGAGGAGCCGTGCCGTTTTCTTCTTTTCAGTAAAGCGTTTTTTCAAGCGCAGCGCCCCGGCACGAAGCCCATCCCCCCCTTTTGCAATTCCCTGTGGGTTCGGGTTTTTCTGTTTTTTTACCGCTTTGCCTAGTTTTAGCGGGCGGGAAAACTGATCCCGCATGTCGGCCCCCTAAATGCGCTCTCTTCTCAGTGGAATCCCCAAAATCAGCAGTCTTATTCTTGGCTCGGGTGGTATCCGTTTCATCTTTTTCCCCCTACGTTATAGGGCGTGTTGTTTTCTAACGTAGGATTTTCTTTCCTTTTTAGTTGTTTTCTCAGAAGTCTTTCCCCAGGATTTCCTTCCCCCACTTCTTCACGAATGACTAATGTGACGGCACCCGAGTTGTGGTTGTGTCCCCCTGTTTTGAGTACTCCTTCTTCTTCCTGCGTGATCCCGTTTGCCCCCCCACCTATTTCCTCTCTACAGAATCACGGAACCTGAACGGATTCAGGTATTTTCCTACCCAAGTGATACCAGAGCCCTTCGGTTTGCTCTTCGATTTTACTACCCTGTTACGCGGGACCTCAGGAAAGTGGACGGCTTGAATGTGGGTCTAATTTTTTTCAATAAAAGAACCAAAAACAACCAACATTTTCTTCCTGTTGCCTCCTTGTGCTTTTCCTCAGTTTACGGCGCAATAATGGATTGCACCGCTTTTCATCCGCCTAAGATTGTTTCCTCCTCTCATACCGGCCTTTTTTTCTTCTACTGATTGTTTTCGGATTTCCCGGTCCCCCCAAGTCGTAAGTACAGGCTTTATTTCCGATCATCTATCTCTTTTCCCTCCCTTCTTTTTTTTTTCGGAGCTTTTTCGATTTTTAAGTCTTCCGGGATGGTTCCCTCTTCCCCAATCCGACGCTTTTTCTTAAGTTTCGGTTATCGGAGTCGAAGCCAATCTGAGGAGGATGCCATTGCCCACAGTTGTATTAACCCCTCAAGCCCCTTCCACTTCGGCTTTAGGCGGTTCGTTCTCAACCTTTGTTTTTCCAGCTACAACCCTTTCACGACTTTTTCCTCGAGCTAACCTTCCCCCCCCTTGCTTGTTATCGTCTCTTTTAAACCGGAAAGATCCCCTCCAGTCGCTCTCCTTGTGACAGACCTCTCCCGTTCCCACCTTCGTTCTGTTTTTAATGAAGTTGCATTTCTCCAGAACATTTTCCTCCGTTTGCAAAACTCCCTTCTCCCAGCCTACCCTTCCCAAACCCGTTTCTACCACTCGTGGTGACGGCATAAGTCAAAGTCGTTTCTTGAAATGACTACCCGTGATCCCCCCCTTTCCTCCCATTTTTTGCTGCCTTCTAGTCCCCCCCCCCCCCCCCAATAAAATAAAGCATACTTAGAAGACAGCAACAAGAATAGTTTCCTTGATACGATCTTCTCCAAATCCTAGAGCTTCTTCTTGCAAGAAACTGTTTTCCTTGAATTTAAATGATAACGACCCCCCCCCCCTTTGGAGACTTCTTCTTCTCCTTTTTTACGGACATCCTTCCTTCACCCCTATGAAAATAAAAAACCTCAGAGAACAGACCTACCACTTCTCGAAAAGATTGACCCCCCTGTTCTGGGGTTTCCCCCCTCTGCTCCTTTCTTTTCTTTCTTTCCTGCCCTTTTTCCGATATCGGAAAACTGACGGCAGAAAAAAATGGATCCTTCCAAGCAGCTCCGGTTCAATCCCGGTCCTCCACCCCCAACTGTTGCCGGCTTGCTCCAAAACCAAAACGATACATAGAACATTGAGGAGTCTCGCATTCCTTTTCCCATTCCCTTAGTTTTCCTCCTCCTACTTCCTTCCCCATCCGTACCAACGTGCCTCAGCAGATGGAAGACCTCCCTTCCACGGGACCTTTTTTCCCCTCCGGTTTTCTTTTCCGCCCTTGATACCATGAAGCTGGCCGTTTGTCCCTCATAAGAAACGGAGCCTTTTTCTTCATTGAGTTGCTGTTTATCACCGGATTACAGCTCCCACACCAAAGAGTCCTGACTTTCCTTTTTTTTCGCCTTCGTTACCCAATCCCCCCTCTGCTTTTGGCGGTATGGCGATCGGTCAGCACCAATTTGAGACTCCCCGCAAACCTCGCGAGGTCCTGTTTCCCTCTCTGTCAAAAAGAGTCCCTTTTCACGGAAAACCGGGACCAGTTATCAACTGAGCCCCGAGAAGACGGTTTCCCTTTGGCGCGCAACCACCCGTCTGAAAAAAACTGCATCGTTTCTTCTTCTTTCAATCTCCTCAGACCCCTTCCTCAATTCCATTTTACACGAATGAGAAACGTTATTTGCTACCGAAATTATTACTTCCCTTCTTGTGCACAACCCCCCCCCCCCCCCCCCCCCCCCCCGGTGGCTGTTTTAAATCTGTCTTAAATTAAGAATTACTTGCCTGAGTACTATGGACTCTCCAACACTTTTTTCCTACCTGATATTTTTCACCCTTTGCCACCCCTTGTCAGTCAGTTACACAACTCAAAAATTTTTTCCCCCTTCTCTTTCCGACATCCCCCCCCCCCCACCGCACTCCCCCCCTTCCTGACCTGTTTACTCCTCTTTTGCTAGTCCAAGCGTAGGGTTCTGCCACGCTATCTATCCGTTTCCTTTTCCCTTTCTCCCAAACCTTAGTCCCCCCTCCAGGGGTTTGTCCCTCCCATTCATTGTCTTTTTAGGGTCTGCGTATCTCTGTCTTTAAGCCACCCGGTCGCCGAAACAAAGCGACCACTTTTTTTTTCCCTTCTCAATGAACGTAATCAACCCCCGACATAGGTCTCACCGGGCAAATGCCCCCCCCAACCCAAAAAACCTCCCCCCCCCCCTACCCCGAGGCCCCTCCCTCTTTGGTGGATCTCTTCCTAGGCAAAGGACAACGATCAATAAGATTCGGCTCCTGGACGTTCCCCAATCCGAAACTTTCCCCCCCCAGGGTCCGATCTTCCCTTTTAGCACTCCAGAAGCGGGCTTGGGCTCGGACCGGCATGACTAGAAGTCAACTTTCCCCTTCCAACTTTTTGATTGACCCGTGAGTCAAGATTCTCCTTTTTCCCTTCCTGCCTTCCCCCTCTTTTCTATGTCCCAACATTATTCTTTCCCCCCCTTCCCCCCCTCCGGAGTTTAGCAACAACCACGGCAAAAGAAGGGATTGCAATCTCTCGACGGCCCCACTTCCCCTCGTCTTCCGCTCCGTTGACCCAAAAAACGGGCGATGCGATGCGCCCACGGAAAGAATTCATCTCGTTTACCCCCCTCTTTGTCGTTTATCACCTTCACTTCTCCTCTCCCCTTCCCTGCGTACTCGCTTTCCCACCCAATATCCCTCGCCTACACTTGTCCGGTGGGCTGAACAACCCCTGCGGCCAAATCAGGTTTTTTTTATTATACAGTCTTTTTTTTTCATTTCACTTGTGTCTTTCCCAACTTTGCCGTAAAAGCTGGCAGTTACAGCGCGGTAGCATTCAGCCTTTTTTGCAAACCCTTTCTCCCCTCAAGTTCTTTTCCTTTGACTCTTCTGCCTCCCCTTCTTGTTGACTCCCCAAGCAAGCACTGAAGATTCGAGAAACCTTCACCCATCTTGACGGTTTTCCTCTTATTATGCCTTTAGTCTCTTCCACCGATCCAAAACTCTTGAAGACGCTTTTATGGGGGTCACGGCAGCTTTTGTTTTCTTGACCAGACCGGAACCTCCCTTCCCCTTTTCGGAGAAACCCCTTTTTCTATCTCTTGAGAGCTCCATTCCGCCCGCATTTAATTGATGGTGCGTTCACTCAACCTTCGCCAACCCATAACGCTCTTCCAGTATTGGTACATACGGTTCCTTCCCTCTGCTTTGTATCCTCCTTTCTCGAGTGTTTCTCTCTCGGGGCGTTTTTTGCAACGGAACTCCCCGTATAATGGGGAGGTTCTCTTTCCTCTTCAACCCCCTCCTTTAATTCCTTTTCGTTTGGTTTTTTTTTGGTTTTGGTTTGGTTGGGGGGTTTTTTGGGGGGGGGGGGGTTTTGGGTGGGTTGCCTTCTTGCCCCCGCTATGTCTTTTTAAGTCGTTTCTCCTCTTTCCCCAAAGCCTCTTTTCTTCGCCTTGTAAATCGGATAGATAGCTTTCCTCTGATTTGTGCACGTAATGTTGTTTTCTCCCCTTCAATTTGCCTAGCCTCCTCCCCCCTGTCGGTTCCGACATTCTCATTGACCGAAGCGGAGCCCGTCGGAATTCCTTTAAGGTGATCCCCGACCCCTCTGTCTAGATGAGATCAGCGACGGCGTTTCTTTGATACGCTTCAGGACTGCCAAGTCGCTGTGAAATAATCCAATGACTCTGTTTTTCGTAACCCTTTTGTGCGAGAGCGATCGTAAGACCTTGCTGGTTAATACTTTCCCGTGCTGTTGTTTATCCCTCACCAGACCTTTTCTTACTCTTTTCTAGAGTCATGTCTTTTACACCCTAAACAAAGTTTCCAGTTGGCGGATACCCCAGGTGTTTCTTTTGATTTTTCTCTTCCCCCTCCCCGCAGTGAAATGGCCAGCCGCCCTGACGGAAGACTGGTTGCCCGTGGAGAGGAGACGCTCAGGACAGTTCCCGCTTTCTAAACCCTTTTCGTTGCCTGTTTTGTCATCAACATTCTAAACCAAGGACGGTGACTTTCATGTTACTTTTTTTTTTGAAGACCTTTTTTCTTCTGCCCGTACCCTACACTCTTATCCCTTAGTTTTCATTCCCTTGAGCACAGTACCACGCCTTCTTTTGTCCCTTTTCTGAATCCCTCCCCGACCCCAAACCTGAAAAAGTCGGGTGGGTAGATTACGATTGGAGTTAATAAAACTCCCATAAGGTTTTGGTCTCAGGCTTTTCCCCCTCACTCTTTCCCCGTTTTTCCTCCCCCTCACGCTTGACTCCGTGAGAGATGGTTTCCAAAAGGTATACCCCTTGTGGCCGCCTGGGGATTTTTCCCCTTATCGTTTTCCCCTACTCCCCACATTTGATGTCACTGACGGACACTCCGAAAAATGTTCCCTTAGCTCCGGAGCCTCTAGCCCTCTGTACCTCTGTAGTTTTGACGTTAAGCCGACCGCCAAGTTTTTGTACACCTCAAAGGGCCCTCCCTCCTTTTGGCCCCCCCTTTAGGAATAATTTTTGAACCATAGAATTGCTCCGTCATGTATACAAATTTGTAGGTCCCCTTTCCCGAATCCCCTTGTTGAATTCTATCAATAAGGAAGTTTGAAGTGGTTGACCCCCCCCAACCCTTCAATGTCTCGCAGTTCCCTTCCCCCCCCCGAACCTTCCTGCAGTACCCAACTGTAGCGACAATCCTGTTTCCAGCAGTGTCCTGACCGATATTTGAGTCCTCCTTATGTTTTCCATTTCTTCTCCGCTTTAATTTTCCTCCAACCCTTTTGGCTCCACCTAGAGTGAGCCACCAGAGAAAGTCAGTGTTGGTGTTCTCTTCCCTCTGCTTTCCTTTTGGCGCCTCGACTAGGAGAAGAGGAAAGCTCAATTGAGGCGGAGTTGTTAAGATTTTTTGGCCCCCCTCTTGATTTCCCTAGATGCGGGGTGATAGTGAGAAGTAGCGGGACTCGTTTGGATTCTTTCCCCATACCTTCCTTTCCCTCTTTTAGGACCCTCAACCATAATGTTTTTGTGTATCGTATAGGTTTTTCATGAATTTCGTGTATGACTGAGTCCTCCTTTCGCCCCTTGAGCTTGATTGTTCTCTCGGGTGGCTTTCCGCAGTTGGCCTATTGAGTGAGACTTCCGTCCGCCGACTACAAGGCTGACAAGAGCCTGACAAACCAATTCCCATTCCATCTTTATAGGATTTTGACGCGGTTTATTTTATCCGCTGCTTTTCGAATTCCTTTTTCTTAGGGCGGAACTGATCAGCATGTCGCACATGATCGGATTCTGGAATCCAGTACTTGCCCCCTCGTCCTTTCCCCCGCGGGCAATGATTTTTGCTTTTTCCCTCCTCCCGCTCTAGGGCGTGTTGCTCCCACGTAGGCATGTATTTTATGTTTGTTTTTTTACTTCTTGCCAGTCTTTGAAGGAATCCCCGTGAGTCCCTTTCTTTCAATCGATACTTTTTTTTTTTTCCCTTTCAGTCCACCGGAGTTGTGGTTGAGATAAACCGTTTTGCGTATTTTCGGGCCGGGTCGTTTTTCCCCTGCAATGTTCTGTTCCTCCCCCGCAACGTCACCTCGGAACGTTTGTTGGCCCGTCTTTTTGAGTCAAAAGTCCCTTTTCTTTTTTTGCGCTCTTCCCCTGATGTTACGTTCTTTACTTTTCCTTCTTGTCGGTGAAGTTTGGGTATCCTGGAATGTTCTCCCGAACCCTTTCAAT
>Ga0179593_1571216_pt1 | contig 17239 bp, 30 predicted proteins | sample CZODoug2_1_08_16_FD_185931 | JGI IMG/M metagenome (GOLD analysis project Ga0179593, IMG submission 185931) | Vadose zone soil fungal communities from Angelo Coast Range Reserve, California, USA - CZODoug2_1_08_16fungal (PacBio error correction) | ecosystem: Environmental > Terrestrial > Soil >... | reverse complement strand
CCCCCAGGTTCAGCAGGTATGTGCTCCATGCGTTTCTTCATCAGCCGGATTATGTTTTTTTTGATAACTTTTTCCTTTCGACCTTGGTGGTTCTTTTTGTTTGACCCTTTCACCGGGTCTGTTGGTTGTCCGGGAATTCCAACGCCCCTTTCTTTTCATTGGCAGGCCGGCCATTCCAAGTCGATAGTCCTTTCTACCCCTTCGTTCTTACGTCCCTGTTTTGGGCGGCCCCTTCCTTTTTTTCGCATTCAGCGTGCTCGCTTTTTTCCCACAATTCCCGTCCCCCCCCGGAAATGTCCCACCCTTCCACCTTTTTTTAGATCCCCTGTCCGCATGTCCTTTTTTCCTTATTCTTGCGGATTATCCACCCTTCCCCCCTATTTTTGGCCGCGCCCCAGCCCCAAACACTTTGTACGAGGTTTGGTCCTTTCTCTGTGAGAATCCCCCTTGGTCCGTCACTTCGCAAAATGTGGTTTTTCGCAGTCTTTTTTATTTTTTTTTTTGTCTTACCATGGGTTCCCCTCTTTTTTTTCCCTCCCTTTTTTTTGGGGCACCGTCGGGGCACCACCACCGTTTTTTTTTTGCCTGTCGCTGACCCACCCCTTTTTTTTCTTTGATCACCTCCCTATAGCCGTTCCCATGGCTTGTCTTTTTTTGAACCCTAATTTTTGCCGCGCACTTTTCTTTGTCCAGACCTGACCCTTGCTGGCACTCCTTCATCCCGGCGGGCGTTTGATCCACGATGTCTGCCCCTTCCCCCGGTTCCTCCCAATCTAGTTCAGCCCTGATGTGGCTTTTGCTTTCGATTCGACTTTTGAGTCCAGCGTTTTTCTTCCGCGTGATACCTGTTACTAGCCTTTTTTTTCTGGGAGTTGTTTTCTTTTTCGTAAAACCCCCACTCTTGTGCATTTCGAGTGCTGCCTTTTTCGGCGCACCCCCCTGTTTTCTTGCCCCCCCCGGTTGTGGATTTGGGAGACAGGTTTATTGTCCCCCCCCCAACATGTCTTTGACCTCCCCCCAAACTTGGACCCCCTCGCGACGCGGTGCCTTTTCTTTTTTTTTTCTTTTTTTTCCTTTCCGTTCGACTCCACCACCGTGTTTCTTTTTCTCCCCGCCTGCCTCCCCAACACCTGACCCCCCTTTTCAACCGTGGGCTGTCACCATCATGTGGGTGTTTTTTATATGCGACCTTCTCCCTTCTCACCGCCCTGCGCTTTTGCCCCCAAACGGTTTATGTTCCTGCGAAATTCCTGCCCTTCCCCCCTACTTCCTTCCGCCTTTTTTTTTTTTGGCCACCTACATTTGGACCTGCGGCCTTGGACATTTTTCTTTATGGATTTATCCCCCCCACTACGCCGCTCCCCCCCACCTTGTTCCCCCCCCGGGTCATCCCGCTTTCGACCTGCTCTTTTTTTTTTTTTTGTCCACATTGACTGGATTTGCCTCCGATGTTTTTCCCCTTTTTTCTTTGACGGAGCTTCGATCCGGGGACCTTCCTTTCATCGTGGCATTGAGGCGCGGGTGCCAGTTTTTTTTTTTTTCCTTGCCCGATCCCCCCCCCTTTTTTTCTGTAGATGTTTGGTTTCTTTTTTTTTCCCGTTATGTCCCCGCAGTCCATCGCCGCCGGGTAAAAGCCCTCCTTTCGCCAGCTTCCGCCGGGTTTTTTCCTGGAGTCCTTGATAAATACCCCCTTGCATTTACCACTTCCTGGAGTGCCTCGCCGCATTCTGACTTCATGATCCCGTTTGTCTCCAAAACAGGTTACTGGGTTTTTGATCCACGTGGTTTCCGCCGAAACCTTCTTTCTTCCCCTTTTCCCGGTGTGTTGATCTTCGGGATTCTTTATTGTCGGCCCCCTTGTGGTCTTTGTTCTGTGTTTTTGTGGTGCTCTGTCACTTTTTCAGTTGTTTTTAACCGGATCACGTAGCCTACCCCACCATCTTGATTTTGCTTTATTTCATGGATAGTCCTTTCTTTGAGGATGCCATGGACCGCAAAGGTGGTCTTCTTTTTTTTTTCGCTGGTTGTCCTTTTTTTCCCTGGTTCGGAGCTGTTATCGTTCTTTTTGGCACTTCGGATCGCCCACCCCTTTTCCGACCCAATGGCCTTTTTCTCAGTTTGGTACCATTCCCTTCCTGCGGCAGGTTCAATTTTTTCGGTCTCCTCATCCCCCGATATTTAAGTGTACTTTCCCTGAAGCAGTATACCTAGGCTTTTTTTTTTTTTACCCGGCATTTTACACACGGTGGCGTTCTTGTTTATGTCTTTCGCGCGGGAAGATCACCGGGGCAGTAGTTTGCCATTGGGCTGGTGCGTTCTTATTTGTCCGGCACCCTCAATCAATTTCGGCCTACGCATGATCAGAAACCACCAGCCTCCCTTTTCGTGTTGCATCTCCGCACCGGGCGTGCTCCTTTTCCTTGCCCTTCTTGACCAAGCAATTTTTCAAGCAGGTTCCTTCGAAGAGTTCATTTTTTTGTCAGTGTCCTTTTCCGTAGTTCTACATCAACCCCCCCACGTGAGCCTGGTGTAATTTTTTAGAGACCAATTTTGGTCCCCGTTTGCAGGTCCCGTTGTTTTTTTTTTTTTTGTTTTTTGCTTTTGGGTTGCTTCCGATGTGACCTAAAGGGACACCTTTTGCTTTTTTCTTTTTTTCCCCCCCTGCCTCCTTTTTTTTTCGTGCCTTGGTTTGCCCCTTTTTCGTTTTTGCCCATTCACCCAACTTTGGGGTTAACACGTTTGGGGGATTCAAGTTTTCCCCCCCCTACCCCCTCCCCCAAATTTTTCCAGCAGCGTCCAGTCCGGCTGCCTTTTGTGTTAATCGTTTTCCGAGGACCAGGTTCTTTTTTTAGGTTAAGGACGTTTTGTCCTTCAGAGAAGTTTGGACGCTGAGGCCCTCCCCTTCCCTTCACAAGTATCCCCCCCCAAAACCTCCCCCACTTCCAGGATGGACCCTAAGGTTGGTTGGCTCCAGAGAGTGAAACAGTGTGGTTTTGTATGAGACGAATTCTGAGTTGAATGCCCGCAGTATTTTTTTTCCCCCCTTTTCCCTCTTTTCCCGGTTCCAGAATTATTCCTCTGCCACCGGGCCTGGTTTTCGCGTCCTACGGACCGGCTACTCTTCCTTTAGCCCCACTCGGGCCATCCCCACCTTATTTTTCCATGGCTCGCTGGAATAATGACCGCCTAGCCTTTTTCTACCCTTGTGTCCAGTTCACCCGGTTGTCGTCCCGCCTTTTGAGCATCTTCGGCACCACAAAAACATTTTCCCTGGTTTTTTTTTTTGAAGAGAACCCACGTCAACAAACGCTTGGGTCCGATCGGTGCGCTTTCTCACCATTCGCCCTGGCCCGACGCGCCTGTTTGACAATGGTTTTTTTGTCTCTTTCCCCCCACATGCTGTTCGTCAATCTCCCTCCCCGGGCGCCTTCCTGAATTGCCAGCGGGCCCTTCTTTCTCTTAACCACTTTTCCCCGGACCCGGTTATTTCCCTTTTGGCTTGAGATTTGTTGCCGGGCGTTTTGCAACCCTGCCGTTTTTTTTCCGTGAGAAAATCTTCCCCCCCCTTCCCACCCCTGTCGGTTGCACTCTCCTTCTGACTCGGAGCCTGCCGGTGCCTCATTCTAAGTCCCTTGAGAGTTGCGTTTTCCATTGTTCCCTTTCCCCCCCCCCAAACCAGAACCCCGTTTTACTTCCCGACTTTGCCTTCTCCTTTTGGAAAAGGTTGGGCTTCCGCCAACCCCCCCCTTCCCTTTTCTTTTCTTGGTTAGGCTATTTGTGCTTCCTGCTGCCTGCTGGCCCGGTTTTGTTTGGGGCCAAGATAGAGTGCGACAAGTTATTTTTGGCTTTTTTCTCCCCTGGACCCTTCAAACTCCAAATGTGTGACCGCCGGTGCTGTCCGTGCAGCGGCTTTTCCTCGTTCCCCCCACCCTGAAAGGGGATGGCGGCTCTCTTTTTTGTTTTTGTTTCCACCTTTGCTGTTAACCAACCTCCACCAAGACCCGTTTCCGCAGGACGCTTTCCGAGTGCATCGCCCGCAAAAGTACCCTCTACTTTAAAATTGTCGGCCGGAACCACCCAACGGTCCTTTTTTCCTTTTTTTTCTTACCACCTTCCCCCCTGTTTTTTCCGTTTTTTTTGGCGTCGTTTTTTCTTGTGGAGTATCGCAATTTTTTCATTCCCTCTGCTCATTTTTATCTGCTTCCCTTCCTTTCATTTCCCTCGGAGTTTTTTTTGGGGTTGTATACACTGTTGATGGATAAGGTCGGGGGATTCCGCACCATTTGGGCCTTTCTTTTTTTCCCCTTCATGTGTCTGCACGAGTACTTTTTCCCCCCCTGCCACAACTATCGGCTGGCCTATTCTGCCCCGCTTGTGATCCAGGTAAGAGGCGATTTTTTTTTTCTTTTCGTGCCAATGCTTGCCCCTGCTGTTTCCTTTTCCTTTTCTTGCAGGTCGTACTGGTTGTTGGGTCTTCTTCTTGGATTCCTCACCTTTTGAGGGTCCCTTTCGTCTGACCGCCCGCAGGCTTGAATTGTGCCTAACTTGCCCTCTTTCCCCTGCGAACACCTTCCGTCTTCGCGTGGGTACCCCCTTGTCTTCCTGCGTCAGCCGCTTTTTTCGAAACCACGAACCGTTTCCCCCCTTCGAAGCGTTTGCCTTTTTGATCTTCTTCCATGGCCCCCCATTTTTTTAATCCTTTGTTCCCCCCCTCCTTCCTAACCAACACCAACGGCCGCGTGTCCAGTGTTTGTTTATGCAGATTTAACTTGAGCCCGTTTTGCTTCCCGGTTAGATGGCATAACTCCCCCGGCCAAAGCCAAGACTCCCCCTGAACGCACCACTTTTTTACGTTGGCTCACGGCCGTTTTTGCTTCTTCTCTTCTGGTAGTCGTTCGCCCAACTGCGTCTGTGTTTGGGGCCTTCTGTTTTATTTTTTTTAGTTTGTTGAGCTGACAGGTCAGTTTTCTCCCCCCATCTCCGCATGACCCTTCATCTACTTTTAAACTGCTCCTCACTCTGTTCAACGGCGGTCCTTTTCCTGCCGGGGTTCCCTCACCCCATAATTGTTTCTCTGGTTCCCCTCCCCCAACAACCGTGGCCAGCTTTTCCCTGTTCTCCCCCAAAAACAAAAAAATTTTCTTCCCCCCTCCCCTCGTTTGGGGTTTTTTTTGCCGGTCCCTTTTTTTTTTTGCCACCTTTCGTTGCCTGGTCGGTGACGTTACTTTTTTTTCTTTTTGTTTTTTTCGGTCCGGGAAACGCCCCCGCCAATCGTTTTTTTGCATTTCCAGTACGGGCAGTTTTTTTGCCTTTCTTTTCGCTCGTCGATACATCGTCAACCCTTCCAGTTTCTTTTTCTTCCTTGGTTGTTTTCGTACGGTCCATTTGTTCTCCTCCATCGCCGCCACCCGACTCCCGTTGTCCCTTCCACGTTGTAGATCCCACTTGAAGAATGACGGTCCGGGAAGTCTGTTTTCCCTTCCCCCTGATATCTCCCTTCTCCAATTGCCGCCCGTCCAAACCTTTCCTCCGTTCGCGTTTTAGTTTTTATGCGGATGTATGTGCGTTTCCTCAAATCTTTTTTTTTCTTTCCCTCTCGGCAAATTTTGGAGCCCTCTCTCAGTTGTTTTTCCTTTACCTCTTTTTTTTTTTCCAGCTTCTTCACGTACCCTGTTGCAGTCTTTTAGTTCCCGTTTCTTTGTCTTGGGGATGGTTCTAATTTATTTTTCCCCCCTTTTCACTGGCCTTTTGATTTTCTGCCCGGTTTGGTCTGTTCTTCCAGTTACTGCACGTGATGTTCCCCTGGCCCAGAACGTCTGCCATTCTTTTTTTTTAGTTTCCTATTTTTTTGCGGCGATTTTCACCAACGCCTGTTCTCTTTCACACCAAACCCTTATCAGGTCAGCGCTTAGTTGGCTTTGTTCCAGTTTTCTCGGGTGCGCCCCCCTTTTTCCCAGGTAAGTCTTTTTTTCCCTTTTTCTTTTCGCGCGGGTTTTCCCACCCCCACCAGTTTCTGACGATGCTTTTTCTTTTTTTCTGCCCACTTGGTTCCGGCCAGGTGGCTTGGAGTTAACTGCAGTTTTACCATGTCGCCACCAGTTCCCCCCCCCTTGTAGCGCGTGGTATTTTATGCCCTGGCATTTTTTTTTCTTAAACCTCCGTCGGTCTAACAAAATCGAGCCGGATTTCCCCCGGCTGCACCTCACCATTTCCCCCACCAAAGGCTGCCCAGTAATTGCCCATTTTCTCTCCTTTTTATCGAGTTTTTTCACTTCTCAACTGGTCAACTGCTCTGAGTCTTCTTGCACCTCTTTTTTTTTTTCACGGGTTTTGAACAAGTCGTGCCAGGCAGTAGTTCCTTCCCTTCCCCCTTTTTAGGGATTTTGGCAACACTACCCCCCCAAGTGCTGGTTATTACTAGGGTACCCCTCCCTTCTGTTCGTCTTTTTTTTTTCCCCCCATCTTGCCCCATCCCCCCTTCCGCGCACCACCTCCCCCCGACGACTGTATTTCTCACCCTGGTTTTTTTTTTTTAGCTGCACGCTCCCTTCTTTTTCCCTGAAGTGCCTTTTCAATTCTTTTGTGCAGCCTTCTTCTTGCGACACGCCGTCGACTGTTTCCTTCTGGGCCTACCGGGCTTTTTTGCCAAGATATGTTTGGCCATTGTCTGTTCACCGCCCACGCTTCTCGTGGTCGTTGTTCCTTGCAACCAGCAATCCGAATCTGGGTCCCTTTTCCCCGCATGACCTTTTTTTTCGTTGCATTGCTTCCTGACTTCCATCTTTTCATTACGTGCCTTTTACATGATATGCGGGTGTCTTGCCTCATTGCTCTTTTTTTTCGTGAACCCTTCTCCCCCCTTTTTCCTTTGGCAGGATCATTGTGACCATACCCTTTTCTTTTCACTCACCTCTTTTTTTTTTTGTGTTGAGGATTCCTTTTTTTTGCCCCTTACCCGGTTTTTTTCAATTCCCCCCTTTTTGTCTATTTTCCACCTTTTCGTCGCCGACCTTCTCTGATCGATGAGGGCTGTAAGGATAAGTTTTTGACCACATGTTCTTTCAGCACCTGTTACCAGTGCTCCCTTTTTTCCGCTTCCGTCTTTCCGTACACACCTCAGGAGTTTGTGTTCTTCTTGAATGGACAAACAGTCTTTTTTTACCGCTTCTCCCTCTGGTGCTTTTTCCATTCAGATACCCTTTTGTTCGTGACGTGGTCCCCCCGGACTGTTTTTTTTCTGGTTCCCGTTTTTGTCCGGTCTGTAAAATCTGCCCTTGGTCCCTTCGACTCCTTAGGTTCCCCACCCCTTGGCCCCCTTTAGTCCAAAAGTTGATAGTATCGGTCTCCCCCCCGAATCAAGATTTCATGTTCCCGCGGTCGTTTTCCCCCCGTGCAAGTTACACGATCCTTAGGGTTTGCGGTTTTTTTTTTGTGATTGAGGGCCTTTCGTCCGTAATTTTTTTTTTTTTTTTTTTTTCGCGTAGAAGTTTGGCTCTGACCATCCACGCCCCCACTCTGTTCGGTATTGAGGTCAGACCTTCGTTTTCCATTGTTTTCGATTTTGTGGGTTTGAAAGGCGGCACTGCCCCTTTTTCTGCTCTTTTTTCTTCTTCCCCAGACCCGTTTTTTTTCCTGTTCTTATCCGTACAAGTGCGCGCTTCTTTTCGTTCGTCTTCTACTTCAAACAAACGTTATTTTTCTCCTGTGTCCCTTGTTTTGTCAAGGTGCAAGGGTTTCTGGCCAGGCGGTTGTTCTCAGTTGCCGTTCTTGTTGGTTAGTTCGAGTCCTTTCCCCTCCCGGCAAAAACTTGCAGTTTTCTTTTTGTCGCCGCGCTTTTTTTTTTTTTTTTCTTGATAAATTCAAGGGCCTGGTGCTCCCCCCACGGTGCCGTTTTTTTTTTCAGTTTCGAACATCAAACCGGGTTAGATTAATTCACAGGCCCTCTTTTTTCCCTCCTTACCTTACTTCTTATTTTTTTCGGTAGTCCCTTTGCGGTCCTGACCTTGTCGTCCTCCCTGATATCGAAACCCCCTTTCTTTTCCCCCTGGCCAAAACCCCCACCCAAAACTTTCACTATCCTGGCTTAATTATGTTGTTTTGGTACCGCTGGATGGCACCAGTGGGCTTGTTTGGCCTGTCCGCCGTCTTCCCCCTGTGCAACTTCTCCCGGGGTTCTTTTTCCCGTCCCCCATTATTTCGGCCTCCCTAATCCAGCAACCACCCTTCCCTGGTCTGAATCTCTCGTTTTGGGCCGTCACCTTTTGTATATCTTGTTTCAAATCCTCCCAATCCACCCTGATTCCCCCTTTTTCCCTGAGCCTTTGTGAAAACGGGCCTGTGTGTTGTGGTCGTCCCGGGGTCCTTTGTTGAGCTTTTTGGGAAAAGAACCTCTTTTCCCCCCTTGTGTCCCCCCATTTTAGACAAAAAACCACCCATTCTTTGCTGTCACAATTTGCCGTCTCGGGCCGGAGTTTTTTTTTTTGTTTACCACCCTTCACGCGTCCTGGCTGCCCCCCTCTGAATTTTTTACCCACAAAATGTTGGAGTTTCGTGTTTTCTAACATTCCACTTTTTGTTGCCGTGTCTCATAAATTTTTTTTTCTGTGGAGCACTGTCAAGTTTTTATGCGGGTCCCGTTGATATCCTCACCCCTTGTCCCCCTTCATGTCTTAATTTGTTTGAGATGTTGGTTTCCCCTTTCCCCGTTTTTCCAAACCTGCGGTTTTGCCCTCCACCCCTCAGGGCCGCCCTCACTTCTTTTTTGCTTAACGATATTGGCACTCTAGAATTACGTGTGCTTCAACCCCGCCTGTGCTTTTTCCGTTCCCATTGAGCGTGTTTCCGGTCCCCTTCCCCACCCACCCAACAGAAGATACAACATTCAAAAAGCACCTTTTATTAAATCATTTTTTTTCTTGGTAACCCTTCGGAGAACCAGTCCAACTTCCCTTTTCAAGGATTGTCTGCTTCCTGGCTTTTTCAACATGGGGTGCTTGCCCCTTGGTCCGTTCCTCCCTCTTCCCCTTCTGTTGTTACCTCGACCGGCGGAACCGCCACCCCTTTTTGAGCGTTTAATGTACGTCCCGCGTTTTCCCTTTCTAGGGATTGGCTGTCTGGGGGTCGGCTTTGTTCTTTTTTTTCCCCCCCCCACCCCCCCCCCAGTTGAACCTGGTCTGGCGTTATTTTTTTGCACCTTACCGATAGATCCAACCTTTTCATGCCTCCGAAAACCGGTTTTGCCCTCCGATTGTTTTTCCCCAATCCCCCCTGTTTTTATTTTCTTTTCTTTTTGTTGCCTTTGTTGCGCGTCCTGTGTTCGGTGTTTCCCTAATTTGGCTGCTCTATGATGCCTACCTGTGCCCCTCACTGGACCCTCTTTTTTCCGTGTGGTGTTTTTTTTTTTGTTATTCACGGGTGGGGTGATTTTTTTTGGCTGGGATGTCCTCGGGGTTTTCTTGATTCCCCCCCGGGGTCCCTTTAAGATAAGGCCAGATTTTTACAGTTTTTTTTTTTTGGTCCTTTAACTTTTCCTTTTTGTCATTATGCTTTTTGTCTCCCTGTCTCCAGATCTCCTGGAAACGTTTTCCCTTTCTCCTTTTCACATGTTTAAATTTTCCTTATCATGACTTCCCCTTGATCTTTGGCTTGTGCGGGGTTGCCTCCTTTTGCCCTTCTTTTCTTCTCTCCTCCGTTGGTTTTTTATTTTTTTTTACCCCTTTAAGGGCCAGGGCCACCCCCCGCCCTTTTTTTTTCTTCCCTGTGCTTCACCTGACACCTTTTCCACCGGACCCTCCCTCCCCCCGTCCTGGACTTTTTTCTTTTTCGGGAAAACGAGCCTTTCTTGTTCTCCCCCTCCGTTTCCGCTGGCACCCCTCGTTCCCACCATTCGCTCTTCTTTCCCTGCTGCAATGCCCCCCGTTTTTCCTCGGGCTCCAGGCCCCCCCTGGAATAACCAAACACCAAACCCTTTTCCCCCCTTTTTCCAGGGCTCTGGTTTTCCACTTTTTTTCTGCCCCCCAACTCAAGTGGCCCGGTGCTTGGCACTCCCCTTTTCACGCCACGGACTCCCCTCGCACGACCCCCCGGTTTCCTGTGTTGAAGACATCTTTTCGTTCTTCCGTTCGGCGCGTTTGCCATCCTCTTTTGTACGGTGTTTTTTCACCCCGGCTAGTTTCTGCTTATTTTTTTTTGAGCTTCACAAGGAACCACCAACCCCGGTTTGTTGCCGTCATAACCTTCACGGTGTAGGAGGAACGACGTTTACTTTTTCCCCCGCATTTCACCTGCGTTCTTTTTCCTTATTTAACCACCCTCCTTTTCTCTCTTCTTTGTCCTCGGGTTCCTCCAGGCGTTTGAGCCTTTGGTTTGCAGCCAGTCAATCCCTCAAGTTTAGGATGATGTGCGTGGTTGCGGCCTTTGCCTTTTGCCACCTTCTTTCCCTTTTGCATGGGTTGACGTTGGGTCTTTTGTTTTGGCCGGTCCCCCGCTGCAAGCCTTCTTTTGAGGGGGCTGTGAGCCACCTGACTGCCTGGTCCCCTCCTTTGCTTTTTCCCTTACCACCTTCTGCACCCGTCCGTTTTTTTCTTCCCTTTCGGCAACGTTTACCTTTTTTTCGTCGCAACATCTCTTTTGCCCCCTTTAATCCTTCTTCCCCCCCCCTTTTTTTTGTCCTCCTGCCTGCATGACATCTGGCTATCTTCTTGCCCTTTCCGGTTTCTCCCCCGTCCTGTGGCCGCGCCCTTTACCAAAACAACACCCCTGTTTTTCCGAGGCTCGTTCTTGTTTTTGCTGTGTCCCCTTTAATTCTTAGGGCCTTTTTTGCCACTGTGGGCCCCTCAGTTTTTTCGCTTCCCAGTGACCCTGTTTTTCCTTTCCCCGTTTTCCACACGTCGTTCTGACCCAACCCCCACCCCCCTCCTGTCCGTGTAGCCCCCCCTTGATCTGTTTTGGCGTTTCCCTTTTCTCACGATACTCGTTACTGGGCGTAGCTTTTTCTTTGAACCCCCCTTTTTTCTTTTTGTGCTGCGGTTTGGCAACTTGTTTTGACACTTGATGGGTCTTGTCGCCCTTTTCCCCCCCGGCAGCGGGTTTGTACGCAGAACCCCCCCCCTCTTTTTTTCGGCACAACCAACCTCCCTTCGCTCTTTTTGAATTTTTTTAGGGTTCTTTCTTCCTTTTTTTTTTTTGGGGTTCCCAGTAGGCGCGGCTATTTTCTGACTTCGCCGGGGATTGGAAACCAACAAAGATGGCAGCGCACCTTTTCTGTTTTTTTTTCCTTTTCGAACCAATTTTCCTTTTTGCAATTGTTTTTTTCATTTTCGCCGGCCTTTTTTTTTCCAAATGTATTACCAACACAAAAATGACTTTTGCTTTTTTTTTTTTCCTGACGTTATGGTCCCGGGGCCCGGTCTCCTTTTTCCCCTTTCCCCCCCCACGACGGGGGGCCGCACCCGACTGGAACCTTCCACTTTCACCCCCACCGCCCTCCTGCGCCCCCCCACCCTGAATGTCACCTGCGTTTCTTCGGGAGCCGCACTCCCCTTTCCCCTTGGTCTTGGTGAAGCACCGTTGCATTTTTTTGCTTCTACCTACAAATGTCCGCTTTCCCCGTCCCACGTGGTTTTTTCCCTTCTCGTTTTTCCCCACACACGACAACTTTTTTTTCTGGTTACCCCCGGTTTTTTCGACACATTTTATTTTTTTTTCTGGTTATGGCAAGTTTTCCCCATGCGCGACCCTCTTTCCCTTCACCGCTCAGTTTTTGACTTCCGTGCCTTTTCCAAGGTCCTGTGATTTTTCTTTTATTTTTCCCAAAAGCTCAAAGCCTTTTTCGCTCTCGGGTTTAACATGGGTTTTCCTTTTCCTGAAAAAGGGCCGCCTTGCCACTTTGCCCTACACTTTGTCGGATTTTTTGTTTTTTACTCGTTCTCACCGTCTAGGCTCCTCTGTCACGGACCCGGTACGACCTGTTTCTCCTTTCACTTTTGCGTTCCTGGTTTTACGATTGATCATCCAGGGCCTTGTGCACCCCCCCTGACGGTCGCTTCTTCCCCTCCCTCCTCTTTTCGGCCGTTCCGGTGTTTATCCACTGCCTGGTCTTCCATTCAACCCGTTCTTTTCCCGAACACTCTTCTTCATCCACTCCCCCGTTTTGAGGGAGATTCTTTCTTACAAGGGTGAACCCAGGTTTTCTTACCACGTTTTTGCCGCTTTTATCCCCTTCTGCCTAGGGCCGAATGGACTGGTCCTTAAGGTTTTCAACTGCTTGATGAGTCCCCAATTTTTTTAACAGTACCGCAAATTTCCCTTACTTTTTTTTTGTGGTTTGCTGGAGGTTGTTTATTTTTTCCCTTTTATTTAGATGTGCGGTTTTTATTTCCCTTTTCTCAGTCCTATTTTGTTTTGGCCTTTCCATGGAAGCTCTGTTTTCCCCATGGCACCAAGTATGGGCTGGCATTCATCTTCAGTGACCGGCCCCTTTTCCAAGATAGAGGGATTTCCCACTATGATCCGGTGTTGCACTGGTTTTGAATGGGCCGTTTCTCCTTTGGTGAATGGATTATTTTTCCACTTTCGTTCATTTTTTTGCCGCTATTTTGTTGTTGGTCATCAAACCAAGCAAATTTCCCATTTTAGGGGACCCGTCGTGTCCCGTAACCCCCCTCCCTTGTAGTGCCCGTAGCTCAAAAGGCGGTTTTGGGAAGGCCTTCTTTTCTCCTTCGTTTTTCAAGCAACCCGTGTGGGATCCGGCGCCTTAGATTTTTCCCCGGCAAGCTTCTTTCCAACCCCCCCCCCACCTTTTTTTGCACTGGTGCCTCTGTCCTGCTGATTTTGGGCAAGTGGTCAAGTGGGTTTTCCTTCTGGGTGCACTGGTCCCGTTTGTTTGGGTGTTTAGTCAGTCCTTCCTGTATGAAAGGAACCACATGTTTTTCCTATTGTAGCAAGCTTTTTCAATGTTTTGATTTTTTCCTTCTCCCTGGGCCACTGTCTTGGTCCCCAAACCCCCCCCCTCTTCCCTTTTGTTTTTTTTTTTAGTTCGAAATCACACGCTGCAGCCCTCCCGGTCGGTTAAGTCTCTAGTTTTTTGTTTTCCCCCCTCACTTCGGAACCCTTTTTTGCAATGTTCGCGCCTTTCCCCCCCGTCCTTAACCTGTTGTCGTTCCCCCCTGGACACAGTCGAAATTTCATTCCTACACACCCTTCCCCCCTATCCGGTCTTGCTTGAACGTTTTTGTTATTCTCGACTTTCGACCCCTTAGGAGGTGTATGTTGACCTGCCTTCTTGGCGCTCACCGCTCCCGTTTTTTTTGTTCGTTCTTCCGATTCCCCTTATGAACCCCTCTCGACTGCCACAACCCATTCCTTTTGGACCTGTCCTCCACCATCGGCTCCTATCGTTCTCACCCCGCCCATCATATTCCCTTGGTCCTCGGCCCTTTTTTCAAAGGTGTGTGTCCCGGCTTTGTTTATCCTTTGTCCCTCAAAATTTGTACCCCCCTTGTTTGAAGGACCCACCAGGTTATGGCTTTGTGCCCCACCCTTTCCTTTTAGTTTACAGGAGCTTTGACTGACTTTTTTTTACAGCGCATAAGACTCTCATTCAGGAAACCACTGGTTGGGATGTTTTTTGGATTGTTGATGGAGTTACATTTTTTTTTTTTCCCCCCTTAACGGTCTTGTTCCTGTTTCCCCCCCCTGGTCCCAATTTAAGGAGGGTCAGGAAGTCCTCTATCGGGACACCCTGGTGTGTGGCATGATGGTCTTTTGGCCCCCTTGGTTCCTGTTGTTGTTTTTTTTCTTTGAGCATCGTTGTCCCTGTTCAAAAACTGCCGTTTGCCCGCCCACCCCTGATTGTTGTACGTTCTTTTTTTTCTTTCTAAGATTTTGTCCGGCCCCTTTTGTTGCTCATGATCACCCTCTTTGTGCTGTTTTTTCCCGGTTCCTTACCAAAGTCCCCCTTTTGTTAACACCCCTTTCCACTTGAATTTCCCCTTCGTCCATTTTTCCCAGGGGCCGCAACACCGTTCCCCATTCATCGGTTCAGGGTCTGACATTGCGGTCCTCCCCATTGTTTTTCTCACCCTCCCCCCTTTGTCTTTTTCCCTGTTTTCGTTTTTCCCATAAGGCGTTTTTTTTGCAATTAATATTTGTTTGTCTTGCCCCCTTACGTCATGACCGTCCCCCATGACCGCGGTTACTTTTTTTTTTTTTCGGGAGTACTTTTCTCGACCTTCCTTTTTTTATTTTTTTTTCCCTTTCCCTTGTTGGGTTTCGTGCTTTTTTTTGCTCACCCCAACACCTCCCTGTACCTTGGTTTTACCGATGGGTTTCCTTCCCCCCTTCCCTCCCTCTCTTCAACGAGCGTTTTCCCCAAACAAACGGTCCGCTCCTCTTTTCCAAGTCAACTTTAGTTCGGTCTGGTGGTTGCCCGATGTGTTGGGCAAATCCCCTTTTTTTTCTTTTTTTTTCTTCACTCTTTTTTTTCCCTTCCTTGGAAAATCCCCTTTTCTCGGAGTTGGTGTTTTTCTCCCCTTTTGTAGGGGGTGGAGACCGCGGTATCCCTCCCCTTGGTTTGCCTTTCCTGACTTATCGGCGCGCGTTTGCCCTCTTTTTCCTTTTTTTTCCTCGTTCCCCCCCTTTTTGGGAGCGGCTGATTGTTTTTTTTCCTTTCCTCCATCCTTCCCTGTTCAAGCGGAGAATAAGGTACTGTGTTCGCTGATCCAGTAATTTGTGCCCAAGAGTGGGTTGTCTTTTTTCCCTCTCTCTTTCCTCCCCCCCCCCCCCCTTTGTGAGCAGAGACCCCTTTTTCCTCGGCAGACCGCGCCTGTTCTCCGGGCCTTTCCTTTGTAACGGCTTCCTTTTTGCAGCCCCTTTGATCGACATTACCTAAGGTCCCAGTAATTTTTTCCCCTCTCGTTTCCCCTTCCGAAGTTTCTCAACCAAGCATTTTTGGCCCCTTCTCCCTCCTTTGCCTGGAGGAATCGTCTGCAAGACCCCCCCCTGGTGCGTTGCTCCCTCTGCTCCCCCCTGCCCCCTTTCATAACACCCACCTTCTTTTTTTTTTTTTTCTTGCTTTTTTTTCCTGTCTTTCCGATCCCCCCGGACGAGCACCCTGTTGTTTCTGACAACTTCCCTGGAGATGTGGCACTCACTCCACCCGGGCCCGCCACCTAATGCCCCGTCACGCACCCCCCACCTTTTCCTTTTTTTACCTCCCTCTTCGGTTTAGTCCCGTTTCGGTCTTTTCTATTTTTTTGAATTCTCTTTATTTGTCCTTTTTGCGTTTCGCAACTCTGTCTTTGACCCCCGTCTGTGTTGTTTGGTTTTTTTTTTTTTAGCTGCCCCTCACGTCCCACCCCGATCGTGCCCCGTTGACTTTAACCTAACGCTTTTTGTCGAACCTCGCACTCCTTTTCCCTCCCCCCGCGTTTTCACTTTGCGGAGCCGGGTCGTTCCTACCCACATACTTTCCTTCGGGTCCTCCAAACATGGCAGGCAGGTCGTGTGAGCCCCCCTTTTCCCCCCCATCCCGTCACATGCCGGTCTTTTTTGTTTTTGTTTGTGTTTCTTTTGTCCATCTTTGCATGGGTTTTCGGTGGAAACTTTTTCCCGGTCTTGTTGGTGGTTTGCACCCCGGCCAACCACTCGCTTTTTTTCTTTGCATTCTCCTTTTTTCCCAGGCCGGCATCGATTGAACCTTCGATTCCTTTAAGGGAAAAACTTCATGTTGATTGTCGCCGTTTTCCGGGCCAAACAGGTTTGCTTTTCCCGCTCGTCCCCCCCCCCCAAAGGAAATCCCCCTTGTCCCCCTGCACCGTTTTAATTTTTCGCCGTCCGCATGTGACCATTCGGATATTTTCTTTCCTGCTCCCTCCGTTATGTAGCCCCCGCTTTCCTTTTGTCTTCAAAATCACCCACTTTTGTCCGAATTTTCTCTTTTGGGGGTGTTTCCCCCGCCCTCTCCCCGTTTCCTTCCTTTTTCGGCAACACTTGTTTGGGTTTCCTGCAGCAGATTCTGTTTTTTCCCTCTTCCCTGTCCTTTCCCTTCCCAACTTCCCTTTCCTCCCCCCCCCCACTTTGTCTGCTTTTCGTTTGAGCCACTACTTTCCCTGTGGATGTTTCCCCCTGGATCACGCCCTCCAACGTGAACTGGCGGACCGTTCACCCCGTCGTGGGCCTGAGGCCGTTCTTTTCCTTCCGTTTGTCTTTCTTTTTGAGAGTTCCCCTTGTCCACTTTCTGCTCCCTCGAAGAGGCGTTCCAACACGCTGTGCGATTTGTCACCCAAAATTTCCTTCCCCCCCCGTTTCCTCTGTGTTTTTTTTTTTCATTGATCTTTTGGTCCTTTTGTGACCATGTCGGTATTTTCCCGACGTTTCCGCCTTAGTCTTTTCTTTTCTGTCTTTTCCCTCGGTTTAGGTCCCTCCTTCCAGCAAAACCACCTCTGCAGCGAATGCACCGTTTGCGTTGATTTTCTCCCTGCCCAGGGGGGCACTTTTTTTTTGCTGTTTCGCCCGGCCGTGTTTTTAAATTCGACCCCCCAAGGGAGCCGCGTGTGCTTTCATGGCAAGCTGGGGACTTTCTCAATAACGTCGACTCCAAGATTTCCCCTTCTCCCCCCGCCCACACTACCATTTTCAGTTGGACAACGATTTTTTTTTTTCTTGTTCCTCCCCTGACGGCCAGCCTTTTTCACTTCCCAGGAGCTGTTTTAATTTTGCTTGGTCTCCTTCGTCGAGGGGTAAGGCAATAAGTTTTGCCGTCCGCCTAGCTCGCACTACCTTGCTGGTTCTTTCTTTTTTCCTGACTTTGGGCTGGATTTATTTTGCCCCCCACTTAACCGTCCAGCGTGCCAATTGCCCCCCCTTGACGGGCCTTGATCTTCTCCCAAGGCTTCCCCTTCTCTTTTCCTGACGTTCCCTTTTCTTGCTCCGATGGACCTTTTGAAGTTCCGTTCTATTTGGTGACCTCTAGGCCCGCATTCCCGCATTGAACCCCCTTGCTCACGGACTGCCGAATCCCCCTGGTCTCGGCATGTCACTTCCCCACGCCGAAGTTCCTTTTTTCCTTCCCCCTGTCTCCCCCTGTTTTGGGAATTCTTGTTCTTGGTTGCTTGCTCATAGGCAGGGGTGACACTGAATTCCTGCGGTGGGAGGCTTTTCTCGAGTTTTTTCCCTCGACGATGATCGTTTTCTTTTCCCAAACGCCTGTTCCTGATTTTCCCCTTTTTTCTTGCCAGAA